>Ga0228664_1001005_pt1 | contig 15140 bp, 10 predicted proteins | sample 78DmetaG_FD_183029 | JGI IMG/M metagenome (GOLD analysis project Ga0228664, IMG submission 183029) | Seawater microbial communities from Monterey Bay, California, United States - 78D | ecosystem: Environmental > Aquatic > Marine > Coastal | place: USA: California | collected 2016-09-26 | reverse complement strand
TTTGTAAAAGATATATATTTGCAAACGCTAAAATAAATTTATTTAAGCAAACTCCTCCTTAGCTCAGTTGGTTAGAGCATCTGACTGTTAATCAGAGGGTCCTTGGTTCGAGCCCAAGAGGGGGAGCATAGAAATTACGGAGGGTTACAGACAATTTAAGTTTGTAACCCTTTTTTCATTTGCAAGATTTCTACAAGGTTTCTTCATGGATTTTAATATTTGATTGAATATTTATTGGTAAACAAGTCAAATGAAATCAAAAAAAAAGATGTTAATTCTCTCAGAAAGTCAAGTTAAGTCATTAATCGAGAATCTTAGAGTAGAGAGAGATAAGAAAATTCTACACAAGATCAATTCATTGAGTAACAAACAATCTATAGTTATTTAATGATTTTTTTAAACGCCTTCTGAAGTTTTTCACTTGTATCAATTAACCATTGATAATATTCATCATGACTATTATTATCGTCAGGATCACACGGGTACATGCATCTTACTCTTGACGCTTTTTTATTTTCGAGTTCATTCCATTGAACATCAATTCCCATTGTAGATTCAAATAAATCCTTATTCTCAAATAATTTATTATAAATATTTTGACTATCCCCTATCCATATCTCAGCACCTACGTTTTTGTCTCTTGTGTTTCTTGTCAAAGAAAGATTAACTCCGCTTTTTCCAATAGATATATCATACCAGTGCTGTGATCTTGGAGTTCTTGTAATTCTTAATTTGGTGTCAGTTTTAGATGAATAATCTTTAAATCCTTCCCAAAAGTTTAAATGATTAATCATTGTATCTGTAATTCTTTTTTCAGTAGTCCCTTTCATTCTCAGAATCTTAGACCACGTGTTAGGCTCAACTACGACATTAAATTTAACTGCTGGTTCAGAGTTTCCTATTCGATATACTTCAGTTCGAACAAGAAAAAAGGAAATCTCATCACGCATGTGCTCGTTAAACCATTCGATTGCACGTTTATGTTCCTCACGAACTTCCGCTACTACCCAAACAATAATACATGCATCAAAACTGGATGCATAAGTTAATAATTGACCTAAATGAGAGTGATCAGTTTTCTCAAGTTGGTTTTCGATAACTATTTTCTTTCCAGTTCCTACTTCGTCAGCTGTGATATCAACATTGAACTTGCCCGCACTATCCTCTGTAACTATATTTTCTGCTGTTACACCAATTTCGTCCAATAAAAGACTAATATTATCTTCTAATGCTAACCATTGTGTAAAATTATGAGCTTCATGTTTCCATATTTCTCTCAAGTTTACTTTTTCAAGTGTATGTAATTTTTTCATCATATTATTTTTTTAATTCCAAGACTAATATCCTTCGGGTAATTCTATTTTTTCACCTTTAATTCTTTTCTCCAATAATTCTATCAATTTCTTTTCAGTCATTCTATAGTTAGTCCACCCGCACTGAATAATATCCATTTCTCCTTCATTAATAACATTAAGGTAACGATTGTAAACTTCTTTTAATTGTGAAGGAAGTGACTCAATAATCCCTTCTTTCTGATTTTTATATTCAAATTCTTGATGTTCACCATACCATTCTTCAAAAACCCACTTCCCTTTTTTAAAATTGAATGTATATCCATCCTCCTCCTCTAAATTCAATTCTAATTGATCATTCTCAGAGGGTGAATATTCAAAGTCAAAGACATTTACTGTATTGAGTCTCCTCAAAATTTTTCTTCTTTCGATTTTATCAATCAGATTGATTGAAGTCATAATCCCGATATTGACCATTGTCTCCACGTCATCGTTAATACTATTCATTCGTAGTATCCAATGAGGTTTTGTGTAGTCTACATCATCACTACAGGTACAAAGTCGGAATGGTCCGTTGAGATCACACATAAATTACATTCTTATTGCTCATAAAGATAATAATTTATATCTTTCGGAAGTAAAACTTTAATTTTTATTAAAAGTATAATGTTTAAAGAAGTATTCAGATCTAAAGGAATTAAACAGAAGTGGTTAGCTGAAAAAATGGGTGTTTCAGAAGTAACTATTTCAAATTGGGTAACTAAGAAAAGTTCTCCTTCAAAAAAACACCTCGAAAAATTGGGTAATCTTTTAGGTGTTTCAATTAATGAATTAACTTAATGACAGAGTCTACATTCAAATACGAATTTTCACTAACTGGGTCTTCTCTTCGGGTCAATGAAATGATTTTATTTGCCACAAAGTATATTAATGAGGGGTTACTCGAATTTAAATCAGATAAAGGGACAACCAATAAGAGAATGGTTTCTGAGTTCAAGAAAAGAATTGATAATTTGACAGTAAATCAGCAGGAATTGTTGTTGAACTCTAATTTTTCTAACCAAAAACAACTTGCCTTTCTATCAGCCTGTAAAACTTATAGTTTGCTTAGAGATTTTGTGATAGAGGTAGTTCGCGAAAAATATTTGATCATGGATTTTAATCTTAGTGATACAGACTACATTTCATTTATTAGAAGAAAAGAAATTAATCATGATGAATTGGCAAATCTAACCGATCAGACTCAAGCAAAAGTAAAGCAGGTTATTTTTAAAATTTTAGAACAGGCGGGCATCATAGACAATATTAGAGATAAAGAAATACAACTACAGTTATTAGGGGGATCAACCAAAAAGTCTATTATTGAAGATAATCCAGAATGGTTGAAAGTCTTTCTTTTATCCGATATGGATATCCAAAACGAATTGAATTAATATGGAAAATATAAGTAGAAAATTTGATCACTTGTTCAAGGTAATCTCAAAAAAAGGATTCCTCAATAAAGAGTCACTTGGTGGTGAAATTCCTTTTTTTATTTCCCCATATAATGCAAGACAAGAAATTCAAATTCGTGAGTCAATAGGTCTTCTCAAAAACAAATTAAGCAACCACGGTATCGAGGTATTAGAAATCAATCTATTTGATCTTAGCTGTGAATTATTGGAATCCTCAGGAGGTTTAGAGAGAATGTATATGGTAGAACGTAAAAAGGGTTCTCAAAAGTTTCTTCGTGCACTTCAATCATCGCTTAATATTCATGAGGTGTTGGTTCCAAAAATTAAAGAAATAATAAACTCTTCCAATTCAAAAGTATATTTTTTGACAGGAATTGGTCTTGTATTTCCCTTTATAAGATCACACAACATTTTAAATAATTTACAATCTGTCGCCAAAGAATCTCCTACAGTTGCATTTTTTCCAGGTGATTACAACGGCCATACACTAAATCTATTTGGCCTACTTAAAGACGACAATTACTATAGAGCATTCAACATTGAAAAAATAGAAGCATGAAAATAAACTCCATCTTTCAAAAAAACATCAATAGAAATATTGAGACGGTCATCAAAGCTGATGATAGAGATCATATCTCAGACGAAGTTGCTGAATATGTAATCACTAACGAAATTTCTAAAAAAATTAGAGAATTCTTTTCTGCATATAACTCATATGCAGGCGCCAACGGTGTTTGGATTTCAGGGTTCTTTGGTAGTGGTAAATCTCACCTACTAAAAATATTATCTTATGTTTTGGAAAATAAAGAGTTTGATGGGTATTCAAGTGGAGATTTATTTGCCGAGAAAATTGAAAATGATGAAATGCTAAAAGGAGATGTTCTTGCAGCTTGTAAGGTCCCTTCAGAGTCTGTACTTTTTAACATTGACCAACAGGCTCAAATCACAAGTAAAGAAGATGCTAATGCAATTCTTGAAGTATTTTATAAAGTATTCTATGATCATTTAGGACACTATGGGTTCATCCCTCATGTTGCCGAGTTTGAAATGTGGTTAGATGAAGAAGGTATTTTAAAAGATTTTAAAGAAAAATTCAAAACAAAAAATGGAAATCAATGGGAAGATGTTCGTAAAAATTATTTTGACATAAAACTTCAACAGGATCTTAGTGCAGTTTTGGGGGAACTGAAAAACGTTGGACCTGAGGATTACATAGATGTTTTGGATAAACTTGAAGAAAACCACAAGCAATCTATTGAAGATTTTTGTAATAGAGTTCAACAATACATATCCAAACAAGAAAAAGGTTTTAGACTGAATTTCTTTGTTGATGAAGTTGGACAATACATCAGTGACAACACCAAATTGATGTTAAATCTCCAAACCATTGCAGAATCTCTTGCTACCAAAACAAAAGGAAATTCTTGGATTTTGGTGACCTCTCAAGAAGATATGGAGGCCATTGTAGGGGATATGAATAAATCACAACAAAATGACTTTTCAAGAATACAGGCACGCTTTAAAATCAAAATTCCACTCACATCGGCTAACGTAGACGAAGTGATAGAAAAAAGACTTTTAAAGAAGAATGAAGATGCACAATCTCAATTGAAAAAAGTATATACAAAGGAGAGAGATCATCTAAGAACTATATACTCATTCTCTGACGCAGGTGTTCAATTTAAGGGTTACAAAGATGATGGTGATTTCGTAAACAAGTTCCCTTTTCTTCCATATCAATTTGATTTATTTCAGCAATGTAGAAGAGCATTATCTACACACAATGCATTTCAAGGGAAGCACTCATCTGTTGGGGAAAGGTCTATGCTTGGAGTGTTTCAACAAGTCACTCAAAAGTTAGGAACATCAGGGTTAACTGAACTTGTAAGTTTTGATCAAATGTTTGAGGGGATTCGAAATGAACTTAAAGGAGAAATTCAATCTTCGATTTTAGTTGCAGAGAATAACTTAGATAATTCTTTTGCTATACAAGTTCTTAAGACATTGTTCTTAGTTAAGTACTATAATAGTTTCAAGACTACAAAAAGAAATGTTTCTGTTTTATTAATTGATAGTTATTCTGTTGATCTGAAAGAACATGATAAAAAAATAGATGAATCACTCAACCTACTTGAGAATCAGAGCTACATCCAAAGAAACGGTGACTTATATGAATTTTTGACAGATGATGAGAAAGACGTAGAGCAAGAAATCAAAGAAGTAGATGCAGACGACCAAGCAGTAAATCAACTGCTAAAAGAAATTTTGTTTGATGAAATCATCCGCGACAATAAAATCAAGTTTGATGAAAACAAACAAGACTATAAGTTTACCAGTAAAATTGATGGAGCTGCTCTTGGAAGAGAGGAAGAATTGGGGATTGAAATTATCACTCCCAACTATCATTACTATGATGAAATAAACGAAATGGCCACCCAAACAATGGGACTTTCTATGATGCGTCTTCGCATGCCCGAAGATGGTGTATTTATCAAAGATGCTAAGATGTACATTAGAACCAACAAGTACATCAAGCAAAATCAATCTACATCATTAAAAACAGAAAGAAAAAGAATACTACATGATAAAGCGGTCCAGAACAACGAACGCAAATCAAATCTGGTAAAAATGGCAAATAATTTGTTGTCAAAATCTGATGTATTCATTAATGGTACTTCTCAAGAATTAGGAGCCACTTCTGACGGTAAGACCAAAGTGATTAAAGCCTTTCAAATTCTTGTAAAAACAGTATATCCAAATCTAAAGATGTTGGGTAATCATCAATACACTGAAGACACAATTAGAAAAATTGTACTGTCCACTCAAGATGATCTTTTTGGTGCTGATGATACAACTATTTCAGAGGCTGAAAATGAAATTCTAATTTTAATTAATAGAAGAAAAGGACAATCGGATAGAACTTCATTAAATGATTTAAAAAATCATTTTGGACTAAAACCTTTTGGATGGTATCCAAATGCTGTGTGGTCTATGATTGCACGCTTATACAAACGGGGTAAAATTGAAATGAAACAAGATTCTAATCTCTTGGAAGATCAACAGGTGGTTAATGCACTTCTTGTGAGTTCAAATTATGGCAATACCTTGATTGAGGTACAAAAAGATGTAGATCCCAAACTTGTTAGAGAACTAAAGTCTCTCTACTCAGAGGCATTTGACGAATCTTGTCCTCATCAAGAAGCAAAAGATATTGCAATCGGTTTTAAAGAAAAACTCTCTGCTGTACTTCAGGAAGTAAATGGTCTTGTTCAAAATTCTAATAATTATCCTTTTTTGAATTTATTAGAATCTATTCAAGATAAACTTAAACTATGGGCTGGGAAGGATTATAGTTATTTCTTGTTAAGTAGACCTGAATACGAAGATTTATTGTTGGATGCCAAAGAAGACCTATTGGATCCGATAAGAAAATTCATGAACGGAGATCAAAGAAAAATCTATGATGAAATTCGTCAAATTGTAAATAGTGATACCACAAACCTTTCTTTTGTTCAGGGTAATGAAATGGACCAATTAAGAAGTGTCTTAGTAAGTGAGAAACCTTTCTTAGGAACATTGATTCGAGATGCAAAGGGGACAATGGATAGTCTTAAGAGTAAGATCCTTTCTAAAATTAAAGAAGAAAAGGAGTCTGCTATTGAAAAAGTGAATTCAATTGTGATGCACTTCAAGGGAAAAGATGAGTTTTCAAAATTGAGTGACTCTCAAAAAGAAGAGATTTTATCTCCTTTCAATGAAGCTACAAAAGAATTAAAAGATGAACGGTTTATTTCAAACATTAAAAATATCACTCAAAATGTTCAAAACAGAATAGAACCTCAACAACTCACCAAGCTTCAGAGGTTAACATCAGAAGGTGCTGAACAATTCGAGTATATCAAAGCGAGTGGAATTCATGTTTCTTATGACAAACGAGAATTGAAGACGAATGAGGATGTAGACGATTATATCGAAACTTTAAGAGAAAAGTACAAAGAACAAATAAGTAAGAACCGTAGAATTTCACTTTAATCAATGAATACAAACCAATTAAAGAAGTTTGCTCAAGAGGCCAGAAGAAAATTAATCGATCAAGTATCGGCTAAACTCAACTATGTTTTAACCTCAGATACTGCTGAACTTCGTGAGAAGAGTTCATCAATTAATAAACTTAAAGAGGCACTAAAAGAAACCTCCAAAGAACAATTGATAGACAAAGTAGCCTACACTTGGTTCAACCGATTTGTTGCACTTCGATTTATGGATGTGAACGATTATCAACCCTTAGGAGTCAAAATTTTATCTTCTCTGCAAGGGTACACAACCCCTGAAATTTTAGATGATGCAAAAAGAGGTAATCTAAACGAAGAACTTCAAGTAGATAGAAGAAAAATTGGAGATCTGTTGGATGGACGTATTCCAAGTTCAAATGCTCAAAATGAGGTGTACAAACTTCTACTAACAGGTGTTTGTAATCACCTTTATAAGACCTTTCCGTTTCTTTTTGAACGTATTGATGATTATACAGAACTATTACTACCTGATGATCTCACCTCTGAATTCTCAATCATTCAAGATATCCGAAATGGAATGTCTAAAGAAGATTGTAAAGAAGTTGAGATTATAGGGTGGTTATATCAGTTTTATATCTCTGAAAGGAATGAAGAATTAATAAGTTCAAAAAAGAAATATAAAAAGGAGGAGTTAGCACCAGCATCTCAATTGTTCACCCCAAGATGGATTGTGGAATATATGGTGGATAATACTTTGGGTCAAATATGGACTGAAATATCTCCAAGTACTAAAGTTACTGACTCACTTGAATACTACATCAAACCAACTTATTCTGTGCGGCGAGAGAGAAAAAGTGTGGAAGAGATTAAATTCTTTGAACCTTGTGTTGGATCAGGGCACATACTTTCCTATGCATTTGATGTGTTTTATAAAATTTATGAGGAAGAAGGATATAATCCGTCTGAAATTCCTGAGTTAATTCTAACTAAAAACTTATTTGGAATTGATATTGATCAACGTGCAGCCCAATTAGCATCATTTGTTTTAATGATGAAGGCAAGAAAAAAAAGCAGACGACTCTTCAGAAAAGAGATAATACCTAATATATCATATTACCAAGATTTTGAATTTGACGAAAAGTTCAATCATGCAGGGGCATTAGGGTCACTGATTCAAGTAGATTATTCCGAGTATGAATCACTCCAAGTTGATGAAAACTCTCTATTTGGTGAACGACAAAAGGAATTAAAAAGACTTTATCTATTGCTTGGTCAGAGATATGATGTGGTGGTAACAAACCCTCCTTATATAAACTCCTCTCGTATGGAAGATAAATTGAAGGAGTACGTTCAAAATAAATACCCCCAAACGAAAACAGACCTGTTCGCCTCATTCATATTACGATGTTTAGAATTATGTAATGAGGACGGTTTGACTGGTTATATGACTCCTTTTGTGTGGATGTTTATTTCGAGTTATAAAAGACTCAGAGAAGAGCTAATTGAAAATCACTTTATAAATAATTTAATTCAACTGGAATATTCAGGTTTTGATGGAGCAACTGTACCAATTTGTACATTCACTTTGAGAAACAATAGGTTAAAAGGTGAAAAGGGAAGTTATATTAGATTAAGTGATTTCAAAGGGTCAAAAATTCAAGCTCCAAAAACACTTGAAGCAATCAAAAACCCTGGCTGCGGATGGGTTTACAAATCCAATCAAAAAGACTTTTCAAAAATACCTGGTAGTCCTTTGGGTTACTGGCTCAAAAATAACAGCATCTTTGACAATGTAAACCTTGGTAAAAAATTTATTTCTGGAGGAAGAAATAAGACTCATAATAATATGAGGTTTGTAAGGTTCTTTTGGGAAAATGTAAGAAACAATAAAAATTGGATTAAATATTCAAATGGTGGAGATTTTAAGCGCTGGTTTGGCAATGAAATATATATAGTTAAGTGGGATCATTTTGCTAAAGATTTTTACAAATCTAATGGAGGTTTAATTAAAGTGAAATTTTTTAACAAAAATGGAATTACATGGAATTTAATTACATCTGCCTTAAACGGATTTAGAATTAAGACACATGATGCTATATATAGTTCAGGATCTCCCACTATCTTTAATGATAATTTTGAATATGATTACAATGTTTTAGGATTCTTAAATACTAAAGTAGCACAAACCTTATTGAAAATGTTAAACCCTACTTTAAATACAACCGTAGGAGATGTTTTATCTCTCCCATTAATAAATAGTGGTGCATCGGTTAGTAACTGGGTCTCAAATTCAATAGAAATATCAAAAGAACATTGGAACTCAAGAGAAATATCGTGGGATTTTAACTATAACGAACTAATCAAACATAATTCTCAGGACATAGAGGAATCGTTTGATTTATACCAAAAATATTGGAAAAATAAATTTTTAAAATTACACAAAAATGAAGAAAATCTTAATAAGGAGTTTATTGAAATATATGGTCTTCAAGACGAATTAACCCACGATGTCCCATTTGAGAATATTACTATTCTCAAAGAAGAAACGTCAATAGTTAATGGTGAATTAGTTTTTGATCAAAATGAAGTATTCTCACAATTTATAAGCTACTCCGTTGGATGTATGTTTGGTAGATATTCCTTGGATAAAGACGGTCTCATTCTTGCCAACCAAGGAGAAACACTTCAAGATTATCTAATAAAAGTTGAGAAACAAGAATCAGAATTGTCCTTTGTTCCTGACGATGATAATATTATTCCAATCTTAGATGATGAATGGTTTGAAGATGATATTGTAGGTAGGTTCTATGCATTTTTGAAAGCAAGTTTTGGAGAACAAAATTTTGAAAAGAATCTTTCTTTCGTTGAAGAATCAATCGGGAAAGACATACGTAAATATTTTGTAAAAGACTTTTATAAAGACCATATAAAGAGATATAAAAAGAGACCAATCTATTGGATGTTTTCTTCTCCAAAGGGGTCCTTTAACGTATTGGTATATATGCACCGCTACACTCCAGATACGTTAAATCAAGTTCTAAATGGATACCTAAACGAGTACAGAGAGAAACTAAAAACAAGAATTGAAACCTTAGATCATTTAATGGTTTCTGGAAGTCCTTCAGAGCAGAACAAAGCGTCCAAAGAAAAGGATAAAATTCAGTTGGTTCTTTTGGAGCTGCAGGAGTATGAAAGAGAAATTTTATATCCATTGGCCACAGAACGTATCTCAATTGATTTAGATGATGGTGTATTGGTGAACTATAATAAGTTCGGAAAGGCCATAGCATCAGTTGTAGGGCTCAATGATAAGAAGGCTAAAGAAAAGGTTAGGAAATTTGATTGGATTGATACCACAACAATACGATGAGCAAGATAACAGAAAGTTTAACAAAATTATTTAATCAACATAGAGTTGTGTTTTGGTATGATGCCAAGCAAGAGCTTCGTGAGGAATATGAAAACATCTCTATTGAAGGTATCAAAAAAGTTGAAGGACAGAAAAATCCATTTGAAATCAAAGTTTCTATTTATCAAGATTCGAATCAGAAATTTCTTTTTTACTTTCCCTATGAAAAACCATCTAATGAGTCTAATTGGTTATTAGATATGGAATTGGCATATCATGTTTTCCAAACAGATCAAGAGGCGCTTTACCTGCAGGAATTAGAATTGGACTATGCATACAAGTCACTGATTTCAGAAAATATTCAATTCTTTTCAGCCAAGGAGAGACGTGAAAAGTTGAAGGAATTGTTAGGTAAAGGAGATGAGCACTTAGAAATTAGATATAAGATGCTGTCAGTAGTCTTCGGTTCTGATCAATTGAATATCTATTCATTCTTGTTGGCTCATCTGAACGCATTGGCCAATGACAACTCTAAGTTTGATAGAGATTTAGAAAGATATGATTTATCAGAGTTCTACTGGTCTCAAATTAAAAAGGCATTTCACTTCAGTGGTAACAATTCAAATATCCTTGAGTTTATTATTGATGTGTTTCATTCTACATCATCAATTGGAGTTGAATCTCGACACACTAAAGAAGGAAGAGTCTTATTATCACAGTGGAAGGACTCAATCACCTATAAAGATGCCTATAGAATCTTGTCTAAACAAATTGCTGAAGCCTTAGATATTCAGGAAAAACTTGATACAATTCCTTATGAAAAAATTCTTAATGATGATCATTATGAACTTCTTGAGAAGAAGGTGGTTTCAAGTCTAAATGAGGAAGTTGTTAATCAAAGAATTAAGTTTGAAACTGTTCTTTCCCAAGTAAAACAAAGAAAAAGTAGTTTTTGGTTTAATGATTATAGATTTTACTACGATTGCCTTGTCTACGCTTCTCAATTATTAGAATTGGTCCCGAAATATACCCAGAAAGAATTTATCAGTATTGAATCGGGCATTAAAGAATATGAATCCACTTTATTTAAAGTTGATCAACTTTATCGAAAGTTTATTTGGTCCTATCGAGAGACTAACCAAAACAGAGTTTTAAATCAACTTTACCTAAAAATTGAGAAGGTATATTCAAATGATTGGTTACTCACTATTAATAATTCATGGCAACAAATAATCGATAGTAATACGAAGTGGCCAATTAAAGGAGTTAATTCTCAACAATTGTTCTTTAAAACTCACGTAAAACCTTTAGTCGACAAAAAACAAAAGGTTTTTGTAGTGATCTCTGATGCGATGCGCTATGAGTGTGGTGAGGAATTAGCAACTATGATTCAAAATGAAAATCGTTACCAAGCATCTGTAGAATCTATGATAGGTTCACTACCATCATATACTCAATTAGGGATGGCTTCACTGCTTCCTCGTAAAGATAAAATCACAATCAAACAAGGTTCAGATTTAATATTGGTTGACGGTATCTCCTCTTCAGGTGTGGATGGAAGAACAAAGATTCTTGAGGCTAATTCTGGTTGTAGAGCTACTGCAATTCAATCTGAAAAATTTATGAGGATGAATTCCTCTACAGAAGGAAGATCATTTGCTAAATCCTATGATGTAATATATATCTACTCAAATTTAATTGATAAAACAGGAGATGATAAAACTTCAGAGGATAGAGTTTTTGACGCTGCAAATGAAGAACTTGAAAATTTGATTGACTTAATAAAGAAAATTGCTGCTGTAAATGGTAATAAAATTTTAATTACTTCAGATCACGGATTCATTTACCAACACCATAAAATTGATGAGAGTGATTTTAGTAGATCTAATATTAGTGGAGATGTATGGAAATCTAATAGGAGATTTGTAATTGGCAGTAAATTGAAAACTGATGAAACTTGTAAGGCATTCAAAGGTGACGATTTGGGACTACAGTCTGATGTAGATTTTCTTATTCCTAAATCAATAAATAGGTTGCGTGTACAGGGTGCTGGGTCTCGTTTTGTACATGGAGGATCTACTCTTCAGGAAATAACCATCCCATTGATAACGGTTTCTAAAAAACGTGAAGACACAACTCGACAGGTAGAAGTGGACATAATTCAAACCACTGACCGAATCACCTCTAACCTACTTGTTGTATCCTTCATTCAATCCGAAATGATTTCTGAGGTCGTATTATCCAGATCAATACGTGCAGAACTTATTGCAGAGGATGGGACATCTCTGAGTGATTCATTTAATTATGATTTTGATTTTACAGAAGGATCAGAAAGACAAAGAGAGGTTCGCAAAACATTTACCCTTAATTCTAAAGCGAGCGGAAAATATAAGAACCAACGTGTTAAACTTCTATTGGAAGAACCAGTTAATGGAACCTCTAAATGGAAGAAATATAAGGAGTTTTTCTTCTCTTTAAATATCTCATTTACTAATGACTTTGACGACTTTTAATTATGAAACCATTAGATAGAAAAATTAATGATTATTTCCCTGGTAAGGTAGTTCGAAAGGACTTAACTAAACTGGTTAAAGGGAACGCTATTGTACCAACTTATGTGTTGGAGTACCTTCTTGGTCAGTACTGTGCTACAGACGATGAAAACACCATCAAAGAGGGTATTGATACAGTTAAACGAATTATAACCAATCATTTTGTTCATAGAGATGAAGCACAGATTGTAAAATCAACAATTAAGGAAAGAGGCTCGCATCGAATTATAGATAAAGTATCTATAAGACTTAATGATCGTGAGGATAGATATGAAGCATTCTTTGCGAATATTGGACTGAGTAGAATACCTATTTCTGATGAAGTCGTAAAAGAACATCCTAAATTATTATCAGGAGGTGTATGGTGTATCCTAACAATGGGGTATGTATCAACAGATGAGAAGAAGGCAACACCATGGGTTGTGGAACAGATTAAACCGATACAAATCTCAAATATCGACATCGAAGAATTCAAATCAATGAGGGAAAAATTCACTACGGATGAGTGGTTGGATATACTTCTTCAAACAATGGGTTTAAATCCTGATGAGTTCACCAAGAGATCAAAGCTGCTTCAAATTACACGTCTTGTTCCATTTGTCGAAAACAATTACAACCTTATTGAATTAGGTCCCAAGGGAACTGGTAAATCACATGTTTTTTCAGAACTATCTCCCCATGGAATTTTGATTTCAGGTGGTGAAGTATCAAAGGCAAAGTTGTTTGTTAATAATAGTTCAGGTGAAATTGGACTGGTTGGATATTGGGATGTAGTTGCATATGACGAATTTGCAGGAAAAACTAAAAGAACAGATAGAGGACTTGTTGATATCATGAAAAACTATATGGCCAATAAATCATTTTCTCGTGGAACTGAGGTTTATGGAGCGTCTGCATCTATGGTTTTTGTAGGAAATACAGATCATTCTGTTCCTTATATGATTAAACACAGTGATTTGTTTGATGCTCTACCAAAAGACTATTACGATACTGCCTTTTTAGATAGAATGCATGCCTACCTACCTGGTTGGGAAGTTCAGAAACTAAGAAATGATATGTTTTCTTCAGATTATGGATTTATCGTTGATTACCTCGCTGAAGTTCTAAAGGAATTGAGAAAAGAAGATAGAACTAATGATTTTTCAGAGTTTTTTCAATTATCAGATACCATTACTACAAGAGATAAAACTTCAATAGCAAAGACCTATGCAGGTCTATCTAAGGTGATTTATCCAAATGGTGGAATTCCTCTTGAAGAAGCCAGAGAGTTATTAGACTTTTCAATTGAATGTAGAAAAAGAGTAAAAGAACAACTCCGAAAAATGGATGAAACTTTTGAAAAAGTAGATTTCAGTTACTCATCCAAAGAGATGGAAGAACCTATTGAAATAAAAACTCTTGAGGAAATCGAATATGGAGATTTAATAGGTAACCAAGAAACTGAGTCACATAAACAAGTGGAGCCGTCAGAATCAGAGGTTGTTACTGAAGAAACTTCTGTAAAAGACTTCCTTAAAGAGGGACAAAAAATAATTAGAGATAACCAGTCAGGATTATCTTATGACAACCTATTTGGTTCTTATCTTTTAGATGCCACTAAAATCAAATTAATAGATCCTTATATAAGACTTCCTTATCAACTCCGAAATTTCATGGAATTCGTTCGTTTGGTTTCAGAAAAGAAAGATCCGTTAAAAGAGGTTGAACTTCACTTAGTCACCACAAATAGTGAGGATTATATTGAAGGAGTAAAAGAGAAGTTTGATCAAATGACCTACTCCTTGGAGTCAATGGGCATTAACTTCACTTATGAGTTTGATGAGTATATCCATGACCGATCAATTGAAATGGATAATGGTTGGAAAATTGTGTTGGGCAGAGGTTTGGATATTTATCAGAAGACAGGGGGATATACTGACATTACTGATTATATCCAGGAACGTAGATTATGTAAAGCGTGTGAAATAACGTTTGTGAAGAATTAAATGTCAAAAAGTAAACTCTCCATGGTCAAAATTCTTGAGAAACTACTACAGATATAAAACTGATTTTCTTTCAAAAAATTGAAAAAATTTATTTTTTAAAAACTCGATTTTTTCCAAAAAATTCCAGAAAAATCCGGGACGGGGCATTGACCCCCCCATACAGACACCGAAAAACCCCTTTTTAAAGGGTGGATACGGGAGGGGGTCCTGCAGGGGGGTCCCCCACGGTATGATCCTTCACCAATTTTAATCGGCAAAACCTATTAATCACAATAATAGCGTACACTTTCATTTGTGAGTGTTTTCATAGCGATAAAATATAGGTTTTATGCGGCATGAGGGGTGTTGCTGCTATAATTTTAGGGTATAGATAGGTAAACCTTAGAATTATGAGTATTTCAATATTATATACAAGAGTTTCGAGCGTAGATCAGAAAACGGATCGGCAAAGAGTAAAAGAAAATGAATTTGATAAAGTTATCGAAGATAAATGTT
>Ga0228664_1001003_pt1 | contig 15167 bp, 9 predicted proteins | sample 78DmetaG_FD_183029 | JGI IMG/M metagenome (GOLD analysis project Ga0228664, IMG submission 183029) | Seawater microbial communities from Monterey Bay, California, United States - 78D | ecosystem: Environmental > Aquatic > Marine > Coastal | place: USA: California | collected 2016-09-26 | reverse complement strand
TGAGTAGTAAGAGGTACTCTATTGTATGCTCCAAGAGCAACGTTGCCCGAAGGAATAAAGATGGAATCTAACACTGTGCCTTGTCCTACTTGTCTGCCGTTATCATCTAAGATTATACTATGGAATCCTGAAGTAGGAGTTGCGCCTAGTGTGATGAAATAGTTTGCCGCAACAATTCGTGCTGGGTAGTAAGGTGGTTTAATGTAGACACCGCATCCACCGTTACCTCCGGCCCATCCAATGCCCGCACCACTTAAGCCGTCCGTGTAATCTAAAATTATAGGAGACTGTGTTGTATCTACCACTTTTAGTAAAAACTCACTTGTATCATTTGTAACAGCAGCATCTCCGGTAACTTGTGAAACAAAGGTTCTGACAATAAACTTTCCGGCAACTGCAGGAGTAAAACTACCAAATGACTTACTTGAGTCATTTCCAGGCAAAAGAGAGTCAACGGTTTGAGTTGCACTAAATGGCGTTAGGCCGACAGGATCTATAATTCTAGTATTTACAGTTATACTTGAGTTTACATTTTGATTTCCATTATTCTTGATAGAAGCAGTTGGGCTAAAATTCCCGTTCAACGCTAAGAACTCACCGCCATTTCCCGGATTTACTATATAGTCGACTGCAATATCAGTAATGGGTTGTACAATGTTTGGATATTCAAATCGAATACTTGTGCTATCTGTTGGAAAAGTTGTCCCTCTATAGTATTGTAATCCATCATTTCCGGTGCCGTTTTCAATCCCTATGCTAAGAAAGTTGCTAACATATGTTGGATCCGGCAAGCCTACTTGTTTTTGGTAGTTAAAAGTGATTGAAGAGTCTCTTTTGTTTAGAATAATTTGGAATGTGTTTTCTCCTCCATATTGAGTAGTGTTATTTATCCAAAAAGGTACTTTTTCAAAAGTGATGCAAATGGTATCGCCTTGATTGTAAAAATAACAAGATGCTGGATTGCTTGCACCCGCAAACGATAAGTCGGTAAGAAGAGGAGCAATAAAGTTATTTGCCCCTGTAGTTTGTGGAATAATTGGAAATTGTGCGTTCGTGGAAGCAATATTGGCAGGTGTAAATGAAATGTAACCGTTAGAACCAATGTATAAGTTTGTTGGGTTCCCAGAATAAAATGGAAAACCAGAAATTGAATATGGGCCAACGAAGTTATCATCAGCAAGCCCTGTAATTATTGTACCGGTTTGGGTTATATCAAACCAAGAGAAACTTGGACCAGTTGGGTTGGCAGAAGATTTATAGGTATATCCAAAACTATCTGGTCCTCCACTTGAAGCTTGGGAAAATGACAATATGGTAGATAATATTAAAAATGAATTAAATAATTTTTTCATAGTGTAATGGATTATTAACGAGTTGAAGGTAGAAAAAAAAACAACACATCCCAAGTTTGTTCCTGCCATAATTTATATTCGCCGACAGCGTAATTTTCTTAATTGTGTTCTGCACGTTTTCGTAATTTGGTGAATCTAAAAAAAAGTCTATATGAAAAAGAGAATTATCCTAGCATTTACCGTATTCTTTACCCTAGGAAGTGTTTATGCTCAGATGGAATCCAATAAAATTGATTTCGTTGAATACGATCTTGATAATGGGATGCATGTAATTTTACATCAAGATAAATCTACACCAATTGTAGCGGTGTCTGTGTTGTACCATGTTGGATCTAAAAATGAAGATCCTAGTAGAACTGGGTTTGCTCATTTTTTCGAGCACTTACTATTTGAAGGCTCGGAAAACATTGAAAGGGGTGAGTTTTTTAAAATAGTTCAAGGTAACGGTGGAGTGTTAAATGCGAATACTTCTTTTGATCGAACTTATTATTTTGAGATACTCCCATCGAATCAGTTAAAGTTGGCTTTATGGTTAGAGTCTGAACGACTGTTACATGCCAAAATTGACCAAGAGGGTGTCGAAACACAAAGAGGTGTTGTAAAAGAAGAATTGAAACAACGAAATGAAAACACTCCATACGGAACAATTTTAAATGAAACGTTTGGTCATGCTTTTGTTGAGCATCCTTACCGGTGGACACCTGGTGGTTCACCAGAATACATCAATAAAGCTGAATTATCAGAATTTATGGATTTTTACAATACTTTTTATGTTCCTAACAACGCAACACTTTCAATTGCAGGAGACATTGATATCGCTCAAGCTAAAAAATGGATTGCAGAGTATTTTGGAACAATCCCCAAGGGAACTAAAGCAATTCCTAGACCAACTGTTTTTGAGCCCAAAAAAACATCGGAAGTAAGAGATACTATATATGATAATATTCAATTACCTGCCGTGGTTATGGGTTATCATATGCCTGCACAGGGCACGGAAGATTATTATGCGATGAGTATGTTGTCCCAATTGTTGTCGCAAGGTGAGAGTTCTCGATTTCAAAAGGTGATAAAGGATGAAAAGCAAAAAGCATTATTTGTTGGTGCTTTCCCACTTCCAACTGAAGATCCCGGATTAGCACTTATGTTTGGTATTACAAATATGGGAGTTCAGCCTATAGAATTGGAAGAAGCAATGAACATGGAAACAGAAAAGGTCAAGAAGGAATTAATTTCAGATTTAGAGTTTCAAAAGTTGAAAAACCAGGTTGAGAATGATTTTATAAGTGGCAATTCTAGTGTACAAGGACTGGCGGAGAATTTAGCAAACTACCATGTATATTTTGGAGAGGCTAATCTGATTAACACTGAAATTAACCGCTATATGAAAGTGACGAAAGAGGAGATTCGGAAAGTTGCTCAGAAATATTTGACGAATGAAAATAGAGTAGTACTTTACTACTTACCTAAAGCACAGCAAGCTAACTAAATTTAGAAAATCGAAGAAAATAAAAAAGATGAAAAAGTTATATAGTAGTATACTAAGCCTTTTGTTTTGTGCAGTTACAATTGCTCAAGTTGACAGGAGTAAAATGCCTGAACCAGGACCAGCTCCCAAAATTGAGTTGGGCGAAACACAATCGTTTACGTTAGAGAATGGATTGAAAGTATTTGTTGTAGAAAATCACAAACTACCAAAAGTTTCATTTTCCTTACAGTTTGATAATGATCCAATAGTTGAAGGAGATAAAGCAGGTGCTGCTCAAATTGCGGGAGATTTACTAGCAAAAGGCACAACCAATAGAACAAAAGAAGAGTTAAACTTTGAAGTGGATTTCATGGGGGCTAGGTTCTTTACTTCCGCAAACTCCGTTTTTGGTTCAGCTTTAAAAAAGCACCAAGAAAAATTATTGGACATCATGTCAGACGTTGTAAAAAACTCTGACTTTAAAACCGAAGAGCTAGAGAAATTAAAAACTCAATATATTTCAGGTAAACAAACAGAAAAAGATGACCCTGATGCTATTGCTAGTAATGTTCAACGGGTTTTATTGTATGGAAAAAATCACCCTTATGGTGAGTTAACAACGGAAGAAACGTTAAAGAACATAGAATTAGATGATGTAAAAGCATACTATTCTTCTTATGTAAAGCCAAATGTTGCTTACATGGCTGTTGTTGGAGACATTGACTTGAAAGAGGCAAAAACGTTAATTACAAAATATTTTGGTGATTGGGAAAGTGGAGAAGTGCCAACTCACACGTATGAGATGCCTGAAGCTCCAAAAACAATGAAGGTTGTGTTGGTGAACAAACCTGGAGCGGTGCAGTCAGTTATTTCAACTATCAATATCCTAGATTTAAAACCGGGCAGTGCTGATGCAATTGCAGCCAACATCACTAACGGCATTCTTGGTGGTGGTTTTGTTTCTAAATTGAATCTGAACTTACGAGAAGCTAACTCTTATACCTATGGAGCTAGATCGAGTATAAGTTCAGATGAATTAGTTGGATCATTTACAGCATCAGCAAAGGTTAGAAATGAGGTAACGGATAGCGCGTTGGCAGAAATGTTGAAAGAAATCAACAACATGAGAACTGGAAATATTTCATCCGATGAATTGGAAACAACAAAAAGGTACAGAGCAGGTACGTTTGCTATAGGTTTGGAAAATGCACAAACCAAAGCGCGTTTTGCTATCAACATCGAAAAGTATAACCTGGACGAGGATTATTATGCAAATTACCTTAAAAATGTAGCAGCTGTGACCTTAGAGGATGTGAAAGCAGTTTCTAAGAAATACATCAACCCTACAAACGGTTACATTCTTGTAGTAGGTAATAAAGATGAAATTTTAGATAAAGTGAAAGCTTTTGCTCCAGGTGGAAAAGTAGTCTTGATGGATATTAATGGCGATTTAGCAACAGAAAACACATTAAAACCTGCACCTGCTGGAATAGATGCAAAGACAGTTATTAATCAATACATTAATGCGGTAGGGGGTACTAAAAATTGGTCTAAATTGAAAGGAATGAAGACTGAAATGAGCACAAGCACACAAGGGATGCCATTGACGATAACAACAATTGCAGCAACACCAAATAAGTCTGCAACAGAAATAGCCGTTAATGGAAACGTAATGCAAAAAATAGTTTTCGATGGTGAAAAAGGAGCTGTAATACAAGGAGGTCAGGCGCAAGAATTTGACGACGAAAGAAATCAGAAAATGGCGGTAGAAACAGCTATGTTTCCTGAAGCAGATTACTTAAAAGGTGAATATAGTCTTGAATTAAAAGGCATAGATCTACAAAATGACGAAGAGGTTTATGTTGTTAAAATTGAAAAGCCAGGAGGAAATGTAATGACCAATTTTTATAGCGTAGAATCGGGTTTTCTAATTTTGTCGCAAGAGACCACAGATGCGGGTATGTCAGAAGCTTTGTACTCGGACTACAAATCGGTTAAAAAAGTTATGGTACCTCATAAAATTTTACGAAATGCAGGACCTCAAAAAATGGAATTGAAGGTAGAGAAGGTTGTTTTAAACCCAAAGGTCGACGAAGAAACTTTTAAATTCTAAAAGCAAATAATAAATTTTTGGAAGCCTCTTCAATAAACTTGAAGAGGCTTTTTTATGCTCCTTATTTTATTCAAATATGGGGAGTTCAGATACTCGAGCATAAGGAAAGTTTCCTATTTCTTCAACTTTATGATACCTGTTCAGACCTGAAATTGCTACGGTATCAATCGCATTTAAATCTAATTGACCATTGTCTGTCACTGCTACTTCGTCTACATAAATATTTTCAATAGAACCGATAACAAGCATCGTATCGTTTAATTCAATATCTATAATTTGCTCCAGCTTCATGGCCATTTTTAACTTGCTCTCTTGTACAAATGGTGAATGACAGTCGCCCAAGTATTCCGGAGTTAGTTTACAGGCTGAAAATTCTGAAACACCAAGTTCAAAGTTAGCTGAAGTATAATGAGCTTTTTTAATAATTTCTTCGCTAACAGAGTTAATTGTAAAGCTCTTAGTCTCCTTCATATTCGTTAGTGTATTTCTAGGTACACTCGCCGGTCTCATGATAAATCCCAACAGGGCCGGATTTGCGCCCAAATGGACCACAGAACTAAAGATGGCCAGGTTTTCCCCGTGCTCGCCTTTCGTGCCAATAAGGTTTGCTGATTTATAACCACTAACTGAATTTATTAAATTCAATCTGAATATTTTATCTGCTGATTGTATTTCTTCTTCGCTAAAACTTTTCATGTATATCTAACAACAAATTTTAAATGTGGTTTACATGCAGTGCGACAAAAGGACCGCAGTAAAAGCACAAAAAAGCCCGATTCGTTAATGAATCGGGCTTAACCTTTATACTACTTTGATTTATTTCGCTTTTGTTTCATCTGTATCACTATCGCCTTCTTTTTTTGATTCCGGCAACGATTTTGGACTTGTAGATTTTAAGGACTTTTTGGGTTTAATGATTTCAATCTTAATGTTTTCCTTTTTATCGTCCAGTTTAATACTGATCATATCTCCTTCTAATAATCTGGATTGAATTATTTCTTCAGCCAATGGATCTTCAACGTATTTTTGTATCGCTCTTGCTAGCGGTCTTGCTCCATATTCTGGGTCATAACCTTTGTCAGCAATAAAATCTTTTGCTGGCTCAGAAATTTCAACAGTGAAGCCCATTTCTTTTGTTCTGCTGTATAAACCTTCGAGCTCTATGTCAATTATATCGTGAATGTGCTCTTTTGTCAGTGCATTGAAAATCATGATGTCGTCAATCCGATTTAGAAATTCAGGAGCGAAAGCTTTTTTCAAGGCAGATTGGATTACGCCATCAGCGTACTTATCTTTATTTTGCTGTTTAGCTGCTGTTGAGAATCCTACACCTGTTCCAAAATCTTTCAATTGTCTCGCACCAATGTTTGAGGTCATAATGATAATGGTATTTTTAAAGCTAATTTTTCTGCCTAGGCTGTCAGTAACTTGACCATCGTCTAAAACTTGCAACAACAAATTGTAAACATCAGGGTGAGCTTTCTCAATCTCATCTAGTAAAATAACAGAGTAGGGGCGTCTTCTAACTTTCTCCGTTAATTGACCACCCTCTTCGTATCCAACGTAGCCCGGAGGTGCTCCAATTAATCTACTAACTGCGAATTTTTCCATGTATTCACTCATATCAATTCGAATCAATGCATCATCATTGTCAAATAGATGTCTCGCCAATACTTTAGCTAACTGTGTTTTACCAACCCCTGTTGGCCCTAAGAAAATAAATGAACCTATTGGTTTGTTTGGATCTTTTAATCCTGCGCGGTTTCTTTGAATCGCCTTCACCACTTTTTTAATGGCGTCTTCTTGGCCAATCACCTTGTCGTGAATTTCATCGTACATTTTAACGAGTTTTTTACCCTCTTTCTGTGCGACTCTTTTCATAGGTATTCCTGTCATCATTGCCACAACTTCAGCAACATCCTCCTCACTTACCGTTTCACGATGATTCTTTGTTTCTTCTTCCCATGCTTTTTTAGCGCTTTCAATTGCTTCCGATAGTTGTCTCTCAGAATCTCTTAAGCGTGCAGCTTCTTCATATTTTTGACTGCGTACTACCCGATTTTTTTCAACTTTAACATCTTCAATTTGCGCTTCAATTTCAATAATGTTCTGCGGAACCTTGATGTTTGTGATGTGCACTCTTGAACCCGCTTCGTCTAGCGCATCAATTGCCTTATCCGGCAAATGACGGTCTGTCATGTAACGATCTGTCAAATTCACACAAGCTCTTAATGCTTCATCGGTGTAGTTAACATTGTGATGTTCTTCGTATTTATCTTTAATGTTATTCAAAATTTGGAACGTTTCTTCGTTGGTTGTTGGCTCAACTAAAACCTTTTGAAACCGCCGTTCTAAAGCTCCGTCTTTCTCAATATGTTGTCTAAACTCATCTAAGGTTGTTGCACCAATACATTGGATTTCACCTCGGGCTAACGCTGGCTTAAACATGTTTGATGCGTCTAAAGAACCAGATGCTCCACCTGCACCAACAATTGTATGAATCTCATCAATAAAAAGAATGATGTTTGGAGATTTTTCCAATTCATTCATTACTGCTTTCATTCTCTCTTCAAACTGTCCTCTATACTTCGTTCCGGCAACCAAAGAAGCTAAATCAAGTGTTACAATTCTCTTGTTAAAGAGTACTCTTGAAACCTTTTTCTGAATAATTCGCAGTGCAAGTCCTTCAGCAATAGCAGATTTACCAACTCCCGGTTCTCCAATTAAAATAGGATTATTCTTTTTTCTTCTGGATAGAATTTGAGATACCCTTTCTATTTCAGCTTCTCTTCCTACAATAGGATCAAGCTTCCCATCTTCTGCCATTGAAGTCAAGTCTCTTCCAAAATTATCTAAAACAGGCGTTTTCGACTTTGAATCACCACTTTTTGACGATCCCGATTCACCTCCCGATCTTCCCGAAGCTCCGCCTGATCCTAAAAAGCCCAAAGACTCATCATCATCATTGGTTGGGTTACCGGGAACCTCATTTCTTGGACTAGAAGAAGGTTTGTTCGATAGTATACTTTCCAATTCATCTTTTACAGATTCGTAGAATACATTTTGCTCTTCCAATGACTGCGTAGCAATGTTGTTCGCATCCTTCAAAATGGAGAGTAATAAGTGTTCAGTTCCAATAAGGCTTTGATTAAAAAGCTTCGCTTCTAAGTAAGTTATCTTTAAAACTCTCTCTGCCTGTTTAACCAAGGGTATATTGGATAAATGGTTAATTGAGCTATTGCCAACTTTGGTAGAACTTTCTATTCGCCTTCTCAATTCATTTAAATCGGCGCCAAGTGAATTTAGAATCTGAATTCCGCTTCCTTGTCCTTCTCGAATCATACCCAATAGGAGGTGTTCTATACCTATATAGTCATGACCAAGTCGCAGAGCTTCCTCGCGACTGTAGGTAATGACGTCTTTTACTCGTTGTGAGAAATTAGATTCCATAATGTTTCGTTCTTTTATAATAAACGTATTTGAGGGGCATTTAGTTGTAAAAAATAGAAATTTTAACGGACCATTTCAATACCAATCAAAGATATTTTAAGTGTTCTATGCAAATGACGAACCAAAGCTCTTTTATCAACAAAATTTTGTTAGTATTTAGTGCCATTTTAAGCCTCTGAACGCATTATTTATCGGTAGTTTAGTAGTAATGTTCAACCGTTAAAATAAAGTTGAAATTTAGCATCTAAGAATACTGTAAATATGGCAGAAGGAGAAAAAATCGTTCAAATTAATATTGAAGACGAAATGAAGTCAGCCTACATTGATTATTCAATGTCGGTTATCGTAAGTAGAGCACTCCCAGATGTAAGGGATGGTTTAAAACCTGTTCACAGAAGAATTTTATATGGCATGCAAGATTTAGGTGTATTGTCATCTAGGCCTCACAAGAAATCAGCTAGAATTGTAGGAGAGGTGCTTGGAAAGTACCATCCACATGGAGATACTGCAGTATATGATTCCATGGTGCGAATGGCACAACCTTGGTCTTTGCGCTACATGTTAGTCGATGGACAGGGTAACTTTGGTTCTGTTGATGGGGATAGTCCTGCGGCCATGAGATATACCGAGGCAAGGCTGAGAAAAATCTCAGAAGACATGCTTGCAGATATTGACAAGGAAACCGTTGATTTTAGATTGAACTTCGATGATTCATTAACAGAGCCAACGGTATTGCCTACAAGAATTCCACAACTACTAATTAATGGTGGGTCTGGAATTGCAGTAGGGATGGCCACCAACATGGCTCCTCATAACTTAAGTGAAGTTATTGACGGCATTAGCGCGTATATCGATAACCGTGATATTGAGATAGCCGACTTAATGCAACACATAAAAGCGCCAGATTTTCCGACAGGTGGAATAATTTATGGTTATGAAGGAGTTCGTTCTGCATTTGAGACAGGAAGAGGGCGTATTGTAATGCGTGCAAAGTGCGAAATAGAAGTTACCAGTAGTGGAAGAGAAAGAATAATTGTTTCAGAAATTCCTTATTTGGTCAACAAAGCCGATCTGATTAAAAAAACAGCTGATCTTGTAAATGATAAGAAGATTGAAGGTATTGCTGATTTGAACGATGAGTCAGACAGAAATGGAATGAGAATCGTTTATGATTTAAAAAGAGATGCTATTACAAACGTAGTAATGAATAATTTATTCAAATATACTGCGCTTCAGACATCATTTTCTGTGAATAACATTGCCTTGGTAAATGGTAGACCAGAAATGCTGAATCTCAAAGATATGATTCATCACTTTGTGGAGTTTAGGCATGAGGTGGTCATTAATAGAACAGAGTTTGAACTTAAAAAAGCAAAAGACAAAGCACATGTGCTTGAAGGTTTAATTATTGCTATTGATAATTTAGATGAAGTAATTAAACTCATTAGAGCTAGTAGAACGACCGATGATGCGCGTAATGGTTTAATGGAGAAGTTTTCGTTATCTGAAATACAAGCTAAGGCTGTATTAGACTTACGTTTACAGAAGTTAACCGGTTTAGAAAGAGATAAATTAAAAGAAGAGCATGCAGAATTAATGAGATTAATTACTCATTTAGAGGCAGTTTTAGCGAATGAGGACATGAGAATGGACATCATTAAAGCTGAATTGCTCGAAGTCAAAGAGAAATACGGTGATGAAAGACGATCTCTAATTGAATACTCAGCAGAGGACTTTAGTATTGAAGATATGATTCCAGACGAAGAAGTAGTGGTTACTATTTCTCACTTGGGTTACATTAAACGAACCCAACTTACGGAGTATAGAAGACAAAATAGAGGAGGGACCGGATCGAAAGGTTCTGCTACAAGAGATGCAGATTTCTTAGAACATTTATTCGTAGCAACAACACATAACTACCTCTTAATCTTTACTGAGAAAGGGAAATGTTACTGGATGAGGGTTTTCGAAGTACCGGAAGGTACGAAGACCTCAAAAGGAAGAGCAATACAAAACCTGATTAGTATAGAACCGGATGATAATGTTAAGGCATATATCTGTGTGAAAGATTTGACGGATGAAGAATACATTAACAATAACTATATTGTCATGTGTTCTCGAAAAGGGGTGATAAAGAAAACGAGCTTAGAGGCTTACTCTAGACCAAGGACAAATGGTATTAATGCAATTACAATTCGAGAAGGAGACCAATTATTGGAAGCTAAGTTGACAAACGGCTCTGATGAAATTATGATGGCAATTGGAAGTGGTAGAGCTATTCGATTCAATGAGAGCAAAGTAAGACCAATGGGAAGAAATGCTGCGGGAGTTAGAGGTATTACGATTGGTGAAGAGGATGAAGTTGTCGGAATGATTACAGTTAGAGAACCAAAAGAAGAAACCGTCTTGGTAGTCTCTGAAAAAGGATATGGAAAGCGAAGTTTTTTAAACGACCCTGAAGATGATTCAGAAATATATAGAGTTACGAACAGAGGAGGCAAAGGTGTAAAAACGTTAAACGTAACTGAAAAAACCGGTAAGCTTATTGCAATCAAGAATGTCACAGATGATAATGATTTAATGATCATTAACAGATCTGGAGTAATCATTAGGATTGCCGTTTCTGACTTAAGAGTTATGGGACGTGCGACACAAGGAGTGCGATTGATTAACTTAAAAAATAATGACTCGATTGCAGCTGTAGCAAAAGTTTCTGTTGATGAGGAAGAGGAAGGAGTAGAGCCTGTGGCAGAATCAGAAGGTACGGAAGAAAGTAATTCAGCTGAAGAAACTAACGACACTGATAATACAGATGCCAAATAATGGCAAAGTATTTGTAAAACAAGTTTTGAAATTTAATTTGAAAAATAACTAATCATGAATAATAGCCTAAAATTAATGACATTGGTAATTGCTTCTTTGGTTTTCAGCAGCGTGTCTGCTCAGAAATCTAAATTGGTGAGCGCATACAATTACAACAAGTCTTACGAGAGAGATAAAGATTGTAGCGAGTTGGAAAAAGGAATTGAAGCAATCGAGCTTGTCACTAAAAATGAAAGCACAGCTAAGCTTTTGAAAACTTGGTATTATGGTGGTAATTTATACTTTAATGCTGCTTTATCACCTGACTCTGCATGTTCTGCTAAGTTTCCTGGTTCATTAGAAAAAAGTTATAAATTTTACATTGAAGCGATAAAATATAACATTGATGCCCCAGGAGCTTCTGATCTTGATCTGATGAAAGAAGCTGATGAAATTCAATTTGCTAGTTATATCATGAATCGGAAGACAGAATACAACGAGCGATCATACATGAATGATATCTTAAACCAAAAATTCCCATACTTGGCAAACGCTTTTGTGAATAGGGGTGTGGAACAATTTCAAAAAGGCAATTTCGAAAAAGCGAAAGAGTATTCTCAAAATTCTGTTGAAATCAATGCTTATATGGGAAGAGTCGATTCCTTAGGACTCTTTAATTCAGCCTTAGCAGCAGAGCGATTGAAACTATATGATGAAGCATTAGAATTATATACGGCCTTAACTCAAATCAAGTATGGAGGACCAAATGTTCATCTTTACATTGCAAACATCTATGAAAATCGAGGAGACACCGTAAAGAGAGTAGAAGCAATTAGAAATGGTTTAAAACAGTATCCTGATAACGCTGACTTAATTCGAGAAGAATTAAATTATTTACTACTAACAGGCCAAACAGATGCTGCTTTGGCAAATTTTGACAAGGCTATAGCAAATGACCCTGAAAATCCTGCAATGTTCTACAACAGAGGGTTAATTAACGACCAGATAGGCAATCAAGAGGCTGCTGCTGCTGATTACAATAAAGCCCTACAATATGACCCTAGCTTTTTCGATGCAGCTTATAACTTAGGAGCTATGTATTACAATATTGGTGTTGAATGGAATAACAAAGCTTCTGGTTATGGACTAGATGAAACTACCAAGTATGAAGAAGCTTCTAATAAAGCTAATGAGTATTTTGCATTAGCAAAACCAGCTTTAGAAAAAGCTCATGAAATTGATCCTGAAGATAGGAATACTATTGCATCGTTAATAAAGATATATGCAATTGAAGGCGAGGATGCCAAATATTTAGAAATGAAAAAGAAATTAGATAACTAAATAATAAAAAATAGAATAAAAAAGGCTTTCAATTTTTTGAAAGCCTTTTTTATGTTTAAAACCCAAGATCATCTAACTTTCTCCGATTTCGTTTCGTAGGCCTGCCGCTAAATCCTTGATGTCTCATCTGACGTTGAACCTCCTGCGCCATAGCCAAAGTTTCTAGCTCTAATTCGGAAGTTGTTTCAACTACATAATCAGGAACCAATTTAGCTCCAACTCTTGACTTTGGAAAATCTAGTATTTTAAAACTTTTCCAAATGGGATTTACGCGAATTGAAATGGTATCACCAACTTTGGCTTCTTTTGATGCTTTAACTATTTCATCGTTAATTAGCAAGCGATTAGCAGCACACTCTTTACTCGCTAAACTCCTAGTTTTAAAAAGCCGAATGGCCCAAATGTATTTATCAATTCTCATGTAAAACAAACAGTAAATGTAATAGAAAAGTTTGGGCATAAAAAAGCCCTGCCTTATCAGAGGCAGGGCTTTTAAATAAAGAAATATCTCTTATTTAACGTGATCAGAAAGCTCGCTTCCTGCCTTAAACTTTACTACATTTTTTGCAGCGATGTTAATTTCTTTCCCAGTTTGTGGGTTTCTTCCTTTTCTAGCAGCTCTTTCAGAAACTGAAAAAGTTCCGAATCCAACTAAAGCAACCTTGTCTTTCTTGCTTAATGCTTTTCCAGTTACTGATAAAAATGATTCCAATGCTCTTTTAGCGTCAGCTTTTGATAAGTTAGCACCTTCAGCCATTGCGTCTACTAATTCTGATTTGTTCATGTTATAAATTTTTTAGTAAATAAATTTGATTAATACTTCGATGAAGCGCTTACAAATATAGACTAAAACCCATGCCGTACAAGGTTTTCCTCTGAAAACCCTTGATTTTGTTGAAAAGTATGGCTATTTGTTAATAAAGTCGGTGGTTATTGGGCTTGAAAGTACTGCGGTTGTAGGATTATGGTAATAAATTGAACTAACTTAGGTTCTATGAAATATGAAATTTGACTTTCACACTGCTTTTTAAGTTGATAAAATAAAGAAATAGTGCTGTAATTGCTTTCTTTATCCACTGTTAGGTCATGAGTCAAGGTATAAGGTAGGTGGATTGAAAATTTTAAAGGAAATAAATCACTCCTAATAACCCGGCTAATCCTAAAACAATAGTATAAGGAAATGCCATTTTGACCATCTTGACATAAGATAAACCAATTAATGGCGCTACAGAGGAGGTTAACAAGAAAAGAAAAGCTGCTTGCCCATTAGGAGTAGCCACACTTGGTAAATTTGTTCCTGTGTTGATAGCGATTGCTAATTTTTCAAAATGAGCTCTGTCAATTGCGCCACTTTGAAATGCCTTGTCAACTTCTCCTATATAAATAGTCGCAACAAAAACGTTATCACTAATCGCAGATAGGAAGCCATTCGCCGCGTAGAATAAACTTGGTTGTTGTTGTAAGTCTTGCAGTAGTACCCATTCTATAATAGGGGAGAATAGATGCTGATCGTGGATCATGGCAACAATTACAAAAAACACAACTAGTAAACCTGTGAATGGCAGCGCCTCTTCAAATGCATGGCCTAAAGCATGTTCATCTGTTATTCCTATAAATGCAGTTTGAAATATAATTAAACCTAAACCAATAAATCCTACAGGAGCTATATGCAAGGCGAGACTAATAATTAATAAAATCGCAGAAACCCCTTGTATCCATAAGGCATATTTTTCCTTAGACTTCCTTTCTGCATCCTCCCCATCGATGTACGCTTTTATTATTTGTCTAGCGACATTTGGAAGTTTAGTCCCAAAGCCAAACCATCCAGTTAACTCTAGAACCACAGTAGTTAATAGGCCACAAAAAAATACAGGTATAGTAATTGGAGCCATCTGAAAGAAAAATGCTGCAAAATCCCACCCCATGCGTTCGCCAATTAGTAAGTTTTGTGGTTCACCAACAATAGTGCAGACTCCGCCTAGAGCAGTTCCAACGGCTCCATACATCATTAAACTTCTCAAAAAAACCTCTAAACTGAGCAAGCGTTTCTCCGCTAAGTTCATCCTTATCTAAAATCTCATTTTCATTGTAATCCTCTACACCTGAATGTATTTTATGGTATACAGCGTAAAAGCCAACTGATACACTAATCAACACGGCCATTACCGTTAGCACAAACATTTAGTTTTGCTGATGAAGAGAACGACATTGACTTATCTAAATGGAGTTATGTGGATACTATGGTTTCTGTAGTAGATGCTTTTAATTTCTTTAAAGATTTTGGAAGCCCTGAACGATTAATGGATCGAGAACTGACAGATATAGAAGACGATTATCGAATCATTGTCAATTTATTGACGGATCAAATTGAGTTTGCCAATGTGATATTGATTAATAAATCAGATTTAGTGAGTAAAGATGATTTGGGTTTTTTGGAGGCAACACTTAAAAAGCTGAATCCATCTGCTCAACTTGTTTCTACAAGTTTTGGAAAAATTAAGCCTAAGAGGATCTTAAATACTGGGCTATTTAATTTTGAAGAGGCAGAGCAAAGTGCAGGTTGGCAAGAAGAATTGAATAAGGAAGAACACACTCCTGAAAGCGAAGAATATCGAATTGTTTCTTTTGTTTTTCGAAGTCAGAA
>Ga0228664_1000991_pt1 | contig 15327 bp, 14 predicted proteins | sample 78DmetaG_FD_183029 | JGI IMG/M metagenome (GOLD analysis project Ga0228664, IMG submission 183029) | Seawater microbial communities from Monterey Bay, California, United States - 78D | ecosystem: Environmental > Aquatic > Marine > Coastal | place: USA: California | collected 2016-09-26 | reverse complement strand
CCATATTGTGTAATATTATCAATGCTCATTCCATTTTCTAAATTACCAGAAAATTTAATTGGACCATCAGCCATAGGACTCATAAATAAATTGAGATCACTATTGTATATACAAATCATACCTGTTAAGTTACAAACAGCCATGTAATATTCATCCCCTCTTACTAATAATGATTCCTGTAAAAAGTGTGATAATCCATGGGAAGCAATACCATCACGTTCCATCTCTCCAACGCGTAAACCACCATCATTCGCTCTTCCTTGAACAGTTTGTCTAGTTAATAATGTTCGAGGACCTCTAGCGCGATAGTTAATTTTATCTTTAACCATATGTTTCAATCTCATATAATAAGTAGGACCAATAAATATTTCAGATTCCATTTGTTCACCTGTTTGTCCATTATATAATAATTGATTACCTGATGAATGATACCCAATTTGTGTTAATAGATCACCATATATTTTATTTTTAGTTCCTTTATTAACAAAAGCAGTACAATCACCAAAAGCACCATATTCACAACCAACTTTACCCATCAATGTTTCAACTAACTGTCCAATAGTCATACGACTAGGTAAGGCGTGAGGATTAATAATAATATCGGGTCTAATACCTTCTTCGGTGTATGGCATATCTTCTTCTGGTATAATAAGACCAACTGTCCCTTTTTGACCACATCTACTACAAAATTTGTCTCCAATAGCAGGTATTCTCTCTTCGCGTATTCTTACTTTTGCGATTCTAAAACCTTCTTCACCTTCAGTAATAAAACTTTTATCAACATAACCAAGCTGACCTTTCTTGGGAAATATGGATGAATCTAATGATGTATTTGGATTAGACAAATTAGTTTGAACTTTGCCAATTATTACTTTTTTATCATCTAAAAATGTATTTTCTTTTATTAAACCTGAGTCATTTAAATATGAATAATCATAACCAGGTTTTAATCCGATAACATTTTCATTTTCAATATTAGCAAAACGACTATCGATAGTGGAATTACCAACTTTGGAACTATCTTCTCTATCTTCATACATATTATAATAAGTTGTTCTAAACATACCACGTTTTATAGAACCTTCATTGAATAAAATAGAATCTTCAACATTGTAACTACCATATATACCAATTGCTACAATAACATTCTCTCCATAAGGATGTTCTTCATTATTAATATATTTCATATATCTACTTTTAACTAATGGTATCTGTCCATAATTTAATATAACACCCATTTTATCAATACGAGTTAAAAAATTAGAATGATATAATGAGACAGCTTGTTTACTTTGACCACATGAAAAAAGATCACGAGGTAATTGATTATTTTCAGGGAATATGATTTGATTGCCCATAACGCCAAAAATTAAAGAAGGATGAATTTCTAAGTGAGTATATAAATTATTTTCTGATAATTTTTTATAATCCATACATATAAGAGCAACCTCTTCCTCAGCAGTATCAATATAATCGATAATGCTTTGATTTTTTTTTAATTCAATAAGATTTTCCTTAGATTTTTTATATAAATCTTTTACAGACATATAAAGTTTACATTTAGATGAAGAATAATTAGTATCTAGTTTTTCATTAAATCCGCTGATAAGATCTTCCCATGTAAAATCATTATTATTAATTTTTTCTAAAATATTTTTCTTCATAACACTTGGTCCATCTTGGTCAATGTAAAAAATAGGTCTACAAAGTCTTCCAGAATCAGTATAAATATAAATAATATTTGTTTCTATATGCCAGTGAATACTTGTATAAATAGGTATTAATCCATTTCTTCTATTAAATACTAATAATTCTTTTGTTGCTTCAGGATCATCAACAATGCCAACCCATGCTCCATTAACAAATATTTTTGTTAGTCTAGACATATATTTAAAATCCACTTCATCTAATTTTTTCATAAAAACATTGAATCTTAACCAATTAATAATTGGTTTGGAGGAACAAAATTTAGTTATTTTTGTCATAATAGCAAGATGTTTATGTAAACCAATATTACCACCATCAGGAGTATCAACAGGATCAATTAATCCCCATTGTGAAGAATGTAATAATCTAGGTCCAACAACTTTCGCACTAGAATCTAAAGGTAGATTGACTTTTCTTAGAAGAGAGAGGGCAGAATTGAAAGATAAACGATTAAGATCTTGAACAGCACCTAGACGTTTGGTATGAGCTTCTGCTCCCCAATTTCCTTTAAATGCTTTTCTAAAACCTTCTTCAACAATACGTTCTTTGAAAATTTGTTTATAATTATTGTCAATTAAACTTAAAAAATTCTTTTCATAAATACCTTTTTTATAGTAATATTCTTTGTCTATTTTCAAATAAATATTGCGTTGTTGTAGAGTATAATATTCTTTAAAAAGATCATAAATTAAAGATCCTGGTAATTCAACTCTTTTAAATTTGAAACTATCACGATCAGTAGATTTATTTTCTTTCATAAATACTTTCAATAATTCTAAAACCATATATCCTAAGAAGCATGCTTTATCTTTAAAATTAAGTTCGCCAATATGTGGAAGAAAATAATCAGCTAATATTTCCATAACATGAACAATAGTTTTGCCTTTTGTAAATGTAGCAATATATTTAATAGCATTTTCTTGTGTAAAGATCTTACTAGCATCATGAATAGATGGAATAAATAAATCAATATAGGAATTATATTTTTCCATATCTAATAAACAACACTCTATAATAGATTTATCGGAAGTAATACCTAAAGCACGCATTACAATAAATAATGGAATCGGTTTTCTAACGTTAGGAATATTAACAACAATTTGATTATTTGTATATTTAGAGCTTTCAGCAACTATTCTAACAGATAATGTTCTGATAGGTTTAGAAGCATCTTCAGATACTGATCTTATTTCAGCAGAATGAGAATATATTTCATTTACTTTATCTCTAATATACAACATATTATCGGCAAATTTTTCCTGTGATACAATTACTTTTTCTTTACCGTCAATTATAAAATAACCACCTAAATCATTTTTACATTCTCCCATCATATATCTAACATTTCTATCTAAACCATTCATAATACACAATTTTGACTGTAACATAATAGGAAATCTCCCTAAAAATATTTTTTCTAATGTTGTAGAAGTTTCAATAATATTTCCGTCATCATCTTCAATAATATAATCAATAACTATATCATAATGAATAGTAATTGCATATGTCATATTTCTTAATCTAGCATCATTAGGATACATGTAATGTTCATGGCTTTCATCATAAATAATTGGTTTACCATAATATAATCGATTACCTTCATAACCTCCAAAATAAATACTAGCTTGTAATTTGAATCGATCAGTATCAGAATCTTGTTGTTTAAGTATTCTAACAGGATTTTTTTCTTTTAATATACGTTGGATGCCTTCTTCAAAGAAATCATTATATGATTCAATTTGATGATTAATTAATGCTTGAGGATTATCTTTAAAATATTTATCTATAATTTTCCATGGTATATTTTCATCCATTTAATATATTATAATCTTATATTTTTAAGTATATAATATATTTCACAAATTTTTGTTAAAATTAATTTAATATCTTCTAACTCTTCTTAAAACAGATTGAGATGCGCGATGTTGATCACCACCAAATGAGCTATCATTATAGTTATTATTAATTGAATTTAATTTTTTGAATCTTACATAGTCAGCACCATCATACACATATCTAGGATTACCAGTGTATGCTGAATTTCCACTTGTTTGAATATTACCAGCTAAACCTTTATATCCAGCAAGTGCTTGACTCGAAAATGAAGGATTAATACCGGTTACTTGATTAGCAGGTGTTCCAAATATAGGGTTTGTTGATTCATTAACAGTTCCGTTAACATCACCTGCATTCATAGCAGCTCTAAAAGGTGTTATTTGTGTTTGCCCCTGATTTTTATAATACATAGGACTAACTTTTGAATTTTCAAAAGGAATATATGCACTATTACCAAAAGATTGTCTTAATATTTTTCTATTCATAGAACGCCCGTTAGCGCCATCCATACCAGAACTTTGATTATATGCACCAGCACCACCACCTACTAATGTAGGAGCAAGACCAGGTATTCCACATCCTAAAGTGCTGACACATGGTTTATTATTTTTATAAATTTTTGTAAAATTATCTTTAATAAATCCAGACATATTATATATTATAAAAGATAAAATAATATATATAATAAAATTGTATTATTCTATCATCACACATATAATTAAAATAATTTTATGATAAAATAATTAATTTTTATATAAAAGAAGTAATCCAATTAATATTGCTAATAATAAAAATGGGAAAACTACTAAAAACCAAGATAATCTAGAATAACCATATTTACATAAAGCATCTAATACAATTGTCCAGAAAATAATATATAAAAATTTGAATAAAAATACTAAAAATGATGATGGAACATCGCATTCATAAGAACCTACACAATATCTAGTTCCAGAACCATACATTACATTTTGTATAATTATGAATACGATAGCAAAAAATGATATCATAAAATAAATATAAGCGGGACTACATAATTTATGTAATTTATCTAATAGAGCCATTATAAAATATATATAGAAAATATATATTTTATTCAATAAATTTTATATATTTGATATATTTAATATATTTTTAAAATTTAGATGCTAAAGTTTTTGAATTATTTCTAATATCTTTAATATTAGGTAATGGTCCTGGAATAATAGTATTAGTTTCCATCGCTGGTTGAACTATAGGAGAAGGCGATACAATAGGATGTTTACCTCTATATACTCTTCCTAAAAATGGTGAATTATTAACTAGATTATTCATACCATTTCTATATAAATTAACTAAACCTTGGCCAAACATACCTCCGTTTTGATAGGGTGTTAATCTACTTTTAAAAGCACCATAAGTCATTTGAGGTTCTGGTTGTGTTTTACCGAAGAAAGGAACCGGGCCACCTATAACTTGTCCATGAGGGTTAAATAAAAAATAATTACCCATATTATCAACATTCCATGCACCAGGATGTTGAGGGAAAGGTTTTGCTCCTAAACCATATCCTCCTTTATGTTTTCTAGTTTTATGTTTTTTTGGAAGATGTTTTCTAGAAAGATGTCTTTTTTTAGACATATATTTTTTAGAAACAGGATGTTTTTTAGACATATGTTTTCTAGCAACATGATGTTTTCTTTTTTTAAGCAAATTTTTTCTCGAATTTTTCATATATATATATTAAAGAAATTAATCAATTTCTACATGAGTTAATATATGTCTACGACAACAATATTTTTTAAGTTTTAGTTTGTCTAAAACAATACCTTCAGGGGTTTTGTCAACATTTTCATGTGTTAAATATATTACTTTATTAATTTCTAATTTTTCATTCATTTTAATTTTTCGAACTTCTTTTTCATAAAAGCGATATTTGTCCGCTAAAACTTTTCCGCAGGTAAAACATTTAATAGGAATAATCATTATATAATAATTAATAATATTATATAATGATTAAATCAATTTTATAATAAAATAAAATTTTTAATTATTTTTTGGACATTTTCCACGAGCATCAATACATTTATTTCTAAAATAAAAATAATCTAAAGTAAAACATTTTTTACCATCAATACTATTACAATGTTGACCATGTTCTATACCAGAATATTTTTCTTCACTTGCCACATTAATACCATCCATAGTTGGCATTCTTTTACCATGAAAAACTGGTCCTCCTTTATTGCCAGCTACACATGTATTATTAGTTAACCATATACAACAACTTGTAGAATTACACGAATTTTCATTTAATTTTTCACATTTTTCTTCTTGTTGTGATGGACGATTGCTTTTGTCACAGAAAGAACTAATTAATCTATTGTGAAAAGATTTAGGTTTACTATCATTATTATTTTGTAAAGGTTCAATAGTAACAACTTTTCTAAGTGATTTTCGAACTAATGAAGTAAAATCAACATTTAATATAGCAAAAACAACAAGAAGCGTAATAAATAAGATAGCTACTAAAATAATATTATCTATATTTTCTTTAAAATATTGAATTACAACAGAACTCATTATATATATCTTAATAAAAAGAAAAAATAATTTATATTATTTCATATCCATTTTCTGTTTTAGTTTTTTTAACTATTTTTTTTTTAACAGTAGTTTTTTTTGTATCATTTTTATGAATATTATTATGGCAATCTTCGCAAATATTAACTAGATTAGCAACATGATTTTTATGAAAACCTTCTTCTAAATAATCATTTTTATTAGCATTTTTTTGATATTCTAAATGATGAATTTCAGTTCCAATATTTATTTTACACATTTCACATAAACCTTTAACTTTTTTACTATTATATTTGCTAGTGTCCATATCTAAAATATTTTTATATACATTATTATATTTTACACGAAGTTCATGGGCTCTATCTAGAAAATTTTGCGGTAAATTTAAAGATTTACATACTTCTAAACCATACATGCTATCACCAGGACCTTCTTTCAATTTTCGGTCATACATTAGTTTATTTGTAGACTTGTCAAAAATAACTTCCATATGATATAATTTAATTTTATTCAATTTTTTAACTTCTTCATATTTTACAATTTCATGAAAATGCGTAGCAAACATAAAAGAACTTTCATTTTTATGTAATTCTTCTAATCCAGAAACAAAAATACTCAATGCGGAATCGCTTTCAGTTCCAGAACATAATTCGTCACCTAGAATCAAACTATTTTTATTTGAAAATTGTAAAATTGTTCTTAATTCTGACATCTCAACCGCAAATGTAGAGAGACCTTTGAAAATATTATCATTACCTAAAATTCTCGTAAAAATGTAATTATATGGATAATATTCAAATGTTTTACAAGGAACAAATAATCCAGCTTGAGCCATAATTATACAAATTCCAATTGATTTAATAAAACTAGTTTTACCAACCGCATTAGTGCCATATAATAAAATACCATTGCTATAATCCTTTTTATTTGTATTACCTAATTCTAAATCATTTGTTACATATAATTCTCGAGTATTTAATTGTTCAATAAGACAATGACGAATCCCTGTAAAATTAAAAAATGATTTATCACTTTCTGTAATAATAGGTTTACAATAATTATATTTTGATGCTATAAAACATTTACATTGTAAAATATCAATTTCACTAATAAATTGAATTAAATCATCTAAAATATTGTTATTTTCAATAAATTTATTTACAAATTCGCTATAATATAGTTCTAATATTCCCAGTAATTCATTTTTTGAATTATTGATTGATATAGCAATATTTCTAATACTACTATTTGTTATACATACATTACTATTATTTCCATTATATGGAATAAAATCAATATTGTCAATGTCTAATTTAAATGTTTCGTCGCTATTAGTAAATTCAGATTTATATTTTAGTTCAATACTTTTCTCTCTACTTTCAAAAGATTTTTTTAAAAATGTTGTTCTTCTTTTTGTAGAAATAAGAGTAGGTTCCATTTTGGGTGTTTCATGTAATTTTACAAATTCTGTTGTTTTTGTTGATTTTTCAAATTCTTTAATCATATTTGAAAAATTCTCTCTAATACATTCAATTAATTGTCGCGATTCTATAGATTTTTTATAACCATTATCTACTTTTTCATATAATCCTTTATTAATAAAAAACATATTTTTAAGAGAATTATTGCCACTATCACTAATATTGTTAATATCATCAATATATTTTGCTTTATCTAAATCAAAAAAATCAGTTATAATTTTTTTAATAGTTTCACTTTTACTTTTAATATTATTTATATTTTCACCTTGAAAATATTGTTTTAATTTTTTATCTTTATTAATGAGAATGTTAATTTTATCAATTAGTAAAATATTATTATAAATAATACTAAAATCTTTAGGTGTAATTTTTTTCATAACTAATTTTCTTTTTAATTTTTCTAAGTCTCGAATTTCTTCAAGTAATTCTTTGTATTTATTCCAATCAGTTGTTAAAAGATAATCTGTAATATTGTATGATTTGTTTAATTTCTCAATATCTGTAATAGGATTAAGTAGATTATATTGAAATTTTCTTTTACCAATCGGCGTAACACAATTATTTAATAATTTACTCACGCATGATAATTTTCCATTATATCTATTATCAGAAATAATATTTAATTGTTTAAGAGAATGATTAGCTAATATAAGACGTTCTGTATAATTTTCGTATAATGGTTTGGATAATTTGCTAACTAAATTAGGATTATGTTTGTAAACAAAATCAAGTAAATAACAAAACGATTGTGATGCAAAGCAATAATTTTGTATTTCATTAATAATAATTTCTTCATTATCAAAAGGATAAAAACGTTTGATAATTTCTTGTTGATATATTTGTTTTTCGGCATTTTCAGCGCTTTTATGTAGATCACTTGAAGAATTATTATTATTATTTAAAATAATTTTATGTATTTTTGAACATTGAATATTAGTAAAATTAATAATATCATCTATAATATATTCTTCTAGATTAGATAAAATAACACATTCATTAGGATTATAAATAGAAATATAACGTTCAAGATCATCATATGTGCATGGGTTATGATAATAAGGCATTGTAAATTCAAAGAGAGAAGTTTTTCCAGTAAAAATATCAATATTTGATATTCCAATATTAATTTGTTCTCCAATACCAATTATTTTATTAGAAGAATGATTTATCCAAATACAAATAATATTATTTGTTAAATCTTTACTTTCATTTGAAAAATATGTTCCAGGTGAATATATCCCATTTAAACTGCGAGTAGTATTTTTACTTTGAGAATCTTGAACATATACAACAATCGTATAACCATTATCTTGTAATTTTTTAATATATTTATCTAGTTGTGGCAAACCAAACCCAGCCATAACTACTTTAGATTTGCCAACACAAATATTTTTTCTACTAATAGCCATATCATTAATTTCAGCAAAATCTACAATGTTACTACCTTGTATATTATTATTATCATCTAATAGTCCATAAGCTTCAAAAAAAGAACCTACCTGCATTAAAACAAGAGTTCTCTCTCCATATTCATTTTTCCACTTTTCAGTCAAATCTAAATAATCTTTAACTATAGTCATCTAGTTTAAAAAATATTTTAATCTTTAAATTATTTTATTATGCTATATAGTTTAAAATTAATTTTTTATTAAATTTTCCAAACCATCATCTAAATTTATTGTAATTTTCCACGCCAATTCTTTTAATTTTTGATTACTTATATAATACCTTTTATCGTTAAATGGTCTATCTTCTATATAATCAATCCAATCATCATAATTATCAGTTCCTATTATTTTTTTAATAAGTATTTTGGCAACATCTAATATACTATATTCCATATTTTCATCGCAACCTATATTATAAATTTCTCCTATTATACCTTTTTCTAAAATTGTAATAAAAGCATTTGCGGTATCAAAAGAATGTAAAAATGCTCTAACGCAAGTGCCGTCTCCTTGAATAGTAACCTTTTGTTTAGATTTTAATTGTTGAATAAATTTTGGAATAACTTTTTCTGGATATTGATTAGGACCATATACATTATTACCTCTTGTAATTATAATAGGCATATTAAATGAGTGACAATATGATTGAACTAACATTTCAGCGGCAGCTTTTGAAGCAGCATAAGGATTAGTTGGACATAGAAGAGAATGTTCTGTCTTATGTTTCTCATTTATTTCTAGCATAGATTCACCATAAACTTCATCAGTTGAAACATGTATAAATCTTTCTAATGTTTTACAATATAATCGTGAAACTTCTAGAAGATTATGAGTTCCTAATACATTATCTTTTGTATATTGTATAGAATCACAAAAAGAATTTTGAACATGAGATTGTGCTGCAAAATGTAATATGTGCGTTATTTTATTACATTTAAAAATATATGTAAGTAAATCATAAGATTGTAAATTCCCATTTATAAATTTATAATTAATAGATTTTTTTATGTATTCATCTATATTATTTTCATTAGCACAATAATAAAGAGCATCAAAATTTATTATTTTAGTATCTGGATATTTTTTAACAAAAACATTGATAAAATTAGATCCAATAAATCCTGCTCCCCCAGTTATAAATAATATTTTATTTTCCATTATATAAAATATAGAGTAAAATATTTAATTATTAACTAAAAAACTTTATTATATATTATATATGAGTAATATAATAAAAGATAAATATGAGAATGCTAAATTACTAGTAAATCTAGCTTATTTACAGACAGAATATGCTAGTCAAAATACATATTATGCAACAATGAGAATGGCTTTTCCTATAGCATTAGTATCGGCATATACAAAAAATTTTTATATTTTAGCATTTTCAATAATTTTACTAATTGGAGGATATATTCAATATAAGTTTATGGGTGATATATTAATAGAAATAAATGAAGTTACAAGAAATAATAAAAAAAATGTAAATTATAATGATTTATATAAGTTGAGGGAATATAACAACATAGTATTTATATTTTATACAATAATATTTATAATAGCAATATTTTTACAATTTAATCATAATAGAAAAAAAACTTTTAACTAATATTATGAAAAGTATTAAATAAAATTTAAATAAAAATAAAAGAAAATAATAATTTTAAACAGTAGAAAAATTATTATTACACAATAATTTTAGAGTTGATATCAATAGATTTATTAGTTGAAAATTGTGGAACTTGTGTGTAATTATTTTTTAACAATTCTCTCATTTTTAATAATAATTCTTTCCAAGTCAAATCGGGTTTTGAATTTACAGAATTTAAAAATGACCATGTCATAGCACCTTGAAATTTTTTATTTATATAAGCATCAGCGCTAGTTTGAGAATCAGAAGAACCACTTATAAAAAAAATATTACCTTTTGCTTCTGTATTTTTATCATTAATAATAACTTCATTATAGTCACTTGTAGTTAAATATCTATATTTAAGATCTAATAATGTTCCACTATGACAACAATCAAATAAGACAAATAATGTAACTCCTTCTTTTAAATATTGATCAGCAATTTGTTTTAATTCATCATCTGTAATTCCTCTATTATCAATTAAGACTAGCAATTCATCTTTACCATCGATTTCATCGCCATTTCTATCAAATGTATATGAACCATGTCCACTATAAGTAAAATATAATATATCTCCTTTTTCTGAATTAATTAAAAGGTCTTTATATTTTTCTAATATATTATTTCTTGTTGGTTTCAATAATGTATCATCAGTTAATGTAAAAATATTATCATCATTTACTTTATGTTCCTCATTTAAAAATTTTTTTAGTGAATTTACATCATTAATACAACCTCTTAGTTCACTATTAGTACTTCTATAATTAATACCAACCATTAATGCTTTAAAATTTTTATTGATTTCTTGAGATGATAATGAAGAATAATATTGTTTTATTTTTTGGTCTTTTATTTTTTTATATTCATTTAATTTAAATCTATAAAAATTATGTAATCTTTGAAAATAAATTCTTTTTACATAACGATTTACACGCATTTTTCTAATCCGTTGAAAATGATAATTGTGAAATCTATTCAAATTATCGATATTTTTTTTGTATTCGTTGTTAATAGTATCAAGTGTTACCATTATATATTATATGTATATAAAATATTTTACAAATAATTTTATTTACATATAAGTGATAATGGTTTCATTTTTCTTATATTTTCTTCATTATGCCAGCTACCCGTAAAATGATGTTTTATAAAACCATTTCTTGTATAAGGAATGCTGGAACCAACACAGAAAACATCTGGTGGTAAAATTGTTATTCCATGATTTTCATGTAATTTCATATATATATTTATCATTTGTGTAAACATTAAAGGTCCAGTATAATCATGAACACTTATAAGATATTTTTTTGAAATAATATTTTTAATACATTGCTCATATAATGCTTTAAATAAAAACAATTTTGGTTTTGCAATTATAAACCATTGACAACATTGACCTGCTTGTTTATTATTGCAACCATAAAATTTACTAAATTCATTACTAATAATAAGAGAAAATTTTTCTTGTTCAATTAGCTTATGACCTCCACAAATAAAATTATTTGTATTATTAATATTTTTACATTTTGAACAAGGATTTATTTTAAAAGTATTAAAATAATCAGGATTAATTGAGTTTACAATCGAAAATTTACCTTTATTACCATGAAAATAAATAAAATCATTAAATAAATTATCTATATGTTGTAAAGGTTCACAGTCCATATCAGCATATACTCCCCCTTTTAAATAAAGAATTAAATATCTGAAAGTATCAGCAATAGCACCACCATTTTTAACACTTTTTATTATTTCTTCATCTTGTGGAAAATTCTCTCTAACTATTTTATATATATCTTGATTATCATATAAAATAATTTCATATCCAGTATACATTTTTTTAAATTTTTCATAGCATTGTCTCCATATATGATTATCTATATTATGCTTATCTTTACATGTTAAATGTAGTATTTTTGGAAACATTTATGTAATATAAAAACATATTCTATAATTTATTTAAACTTATACTATGATTTAATTATTTCAAGTAAATCATCTTTATATTTTTCAAATAAAGAAATTAAATTTTTATCAGTAATATTATTTATTTTAGTTTTAGGGGCTACATATTTAATAGGAAAATGTTTAATTTTAGTATTTAAAAATTTATTTAATTTTGATGTTATATTATTTTGAAATAATTCTTCCGTTTTAATTATTAGAATATTATCTCTTTTTATATTAGTCCAATTTTTATATTGTTGTATCATTATTTTAATTAAATTCTCATCAGATAATTCAATATTGTTATTATTACTTAATTTTTTTTGATTTAAATCCCAATATCCTTCATTTCTTCTTTTCATTGACATAAATGATTTAATAGGATTATCATAAATATATATAATTGGAATATCAGTATTAATATAATCTCCATTATGACATAATATTTTTTTCCATATAGGAGTAATACAATTGTAATTATTCTTTTCTAAAGTTTTAGCTAAAATATTACAGCAACTTCCACCATAAGATACTACTATTATATCTAATTTCTCTTTTTTAATAATTTCATCTATATTATTTAAATCTTGAATCTTATTATTTAAATCTTTAATCATATAATATAATATATATATATAATGTTTTTTTTAGTAAATAAAAATAAAAAATAATATTTGGTTGGTCTGCTAAATGTGGATGTAGTCATATTAAAAATATATATTATTTCTTAGAAACAAATAATATAAATAATAAAATTCATACAGAAAAAGATAGACATAAATTACCAATGGATATAGAAAACTATACAACAATAATAATTACAAGAAATCCTTATCATAGAATTGTTTCGGGATTTTTAAATAAATATAGACCAGGTGGTGAATTTAGATTTAAATGGCCAAGTAAAAATATAACATTTAGTAAGTTTGTAGATGAACTAATTAAAAATAATTATAAATACATTGAAAAACATCATTTTATACAACAAACAAATGAAGCATATGATAAAAAAATATTACTATCAAAAGAATTAAAAATTTATGATATTGGTAATATTGATTATGAATATATTGAAAAATTATATGGCAAAAAAATTCCAGAAATGGTTATAAATAAAAAACAAGGTAATGAAAGGCAAAATTTTATTTTAAAAGATATAATATTTGACAAACCAGTATATAATTTAAATATAGATGATTATATAGATTATAATATTGATATTAAAAATTTTTATAATGAAGATATAAAAATTAAAGTGTCAAATTTTTATAAAAATGATTTTATATTTTTAAAAGAAAATGGTATAGATTATACAAATGAATTATAATCCAGTTAAAATTTTTGATTATTTTTATATAAAGTATATCTATATATGAATACCAACAAAGTTATTACAAATGTAAAAATATTTGGGGAAAGGAATAGTGGGACAAATTTTTTAACTTCTTTATTAGAATCAAATATAAAAGACATTAATATTTATTCATCATATTATAAAGGTGGGACAGGTTGGAAACATGGATATCCAAGAATTAAATTATTTAAAAACAAGAATCAACTTTATTTATAATTATAATTAGAGATTTAAATAGTTGGCTAAAATCAATGTATTTTAATCCATATTCATATGAAAAACCAAATAATATAAATGAATTTTTAACAAAAAAATTAAAAATCAATAATACAAGAAAAGATCATGATATTAATATATACAAATATGAACAATTAGATATTATTAATTTAAGAATTGCTAAAATTAAAAGTTATTTAAATTTTTATCAAAAAGTTAATAATATAATATTTATAAATTTACAAGATATACAGAATAATACCAAAAAATTTTTATTATTTATTAGTGAAACATATAAATTAAAATTTGAAAAATATATTCCAATAATAAATCATACAAAAAATAAAAATTTAAGTAAACAAAATAGATATTATAATTTAATTATTCCTGATATTAAAAATATAGAAATAGAAAATTTTGTTGAAAAATTAAAAATTAATTATTATTACAAATGAATATTTTAAATATAAAAAGAAAAAAAAATTATGGTAATAATAAAGAATCGATTCCGTTATTATATTTATCTATACATTTTTTATATTTTAATACATTCATACAATAATCTTTTATATCAAATAGACTTTCTTCTTTATATTCAGGATATGCATTTACAACATTATCATATAATTTTTTATCATATTCCATATTATTTTCATAAAAAATAACCGGTCTATATTTTTTAATTAATTCTTTTCCACCATGAAATATAAAATTTTCGCTACCTTGAGCATCGCAATGTATAAACCCAATATTATAAATTTTTAAATCATCTATTCTTACCAATTCTACAGATTCGCCATCATTTCCTAAACAAATTCCACCAAAATTACATAAATTATTTTTTTCATATGCTTCTTCTACATTTGTATTTTTAATACCATCTAAATCAGTTGAATTCATTTTTCCTTCCCCATTATAACAAAAACATCCTCTATTTACTGGAATAATTTTATTTCGTAATTTATTTTGAGCTATATTTTTAACTAGTAAATTATACATTTTTTTTTGAGGTTCAAAAACATATACTTTATTATAATTTGAAATAAATGAAGCATATACAATAGATGAAGTTCCACAATGCCCACCAATTTCTAAAATATTTTTTTTACTATCTATATGACTTTTTAGTAATTTTAATGTGGT
>Ga0228664_1000981_pt1 | contig 15392 bp, 21 predicted proteins | sample 78DmetaG_FD_183029 | JGI IMG/M metagenome (GOLD analysis project Ga0228664, IMG submission 183029) | Seawater microbial communities from Monterey Bay, California, United States - 78D | ecosystem: Environmental > Aquatic > Marine > Coastal | place: USA: California | collected 2016-09-26 | reverse complement strand
TCAGCTACTGTCGTACCATATAGCAGTGATGTTAGATAAGAATGTAGATCAACCGAGAAACTTAGCCAAATCCGTTACTGTGGAGTAGGATTAAGTGTTCGTTATTCTTACCCCTCAATCACACACATAACATTCACAATATCAGTTACAACCACCAAACTTTGGGAGTCAAATTATAGTGAGTATCAACAATATTTGTTTGATAGAATTAGAGGATATAAGGAAGATTTTCTTACCCCTATTGGTTATCGTAAGATATCTCAAATACTTAACGGAGAGGGGTTAAAAACACCTCGTGGGAGTGTGTTTAAGAACAACCATGTTCATTCCATTTATAAGAAAGGTTTAATTCGTGAAGAACGAATGAATAGAGAGGATATCGTTGAGGTTAAGGATTTCAAAGTTCAAAGAATTGAAAATCCAACAAAGGAATTTATTGAATCTGTTTGGGATAAAATCCATGTATTATGATGAAGAGAGGGAAATGAAAAAAATCAATTGGAAAAATTTACAATATCATAATCCCTCCCAACATCAATACACTCTCCCAAGTTACTTTTGGAACTCTTTTAATTCCAATTCTCTTTTTAATTCTTGTTCTCTGATTTGAGTTACTTCAATTACTTTCTTCTTTAATAGATATCCGAAAACAGATGGAACATTTATCAATCGTTTATTTTTCCACTTAACTCCTTCAATCTTACCGTCCTTCAACCATTGAAATACGGTTCTTTCAGATATATCAAATTGTTCTGATAAATCAGTTACACCAACCCATCTATGGGATTCTAACCCTTCTATGTATTCGTTAAACTTATCTTCCATTATACAATCGTTTGTTCTTTAAGTTTTCTAACTGATGAGGTTATATATGAGGAATGTTCTTGTTGAAGTAAAGAGTTATTCCCCCAACTGATACTCCAACTCTTTTTATCTACTGAACCTAATAATATCAGTTTGTTTCCTATTCCATCATAGATAGAGATATCACTCCCTTCATCTACAAATCCAATCAATCTTTTGTTGGGTGAATTCCCAATATATTGAAATGGAATAACAGAATTCATTCTTTTATTTATTCCATCAAGGTTCTGGTTCAACCTTAAAGAGTAAGATGGTAAAAACTTCCTCCACTCATTATATCTCTGAATAAGGTTCATTATTTCGTTGTATTCCATATCTGATTCACCTTTTAGAGTTTTAATCAGTTCATCTCTTTGTTCAATTGGTGGTATCCACCCCCTCTCCATCATGTGGTTTAATACCAATACATCTGTGTATTTCATCAAACCTTTGATTCCTGTTTCTTTCATGGTTTGGATTAAACCATCTATTTCATATTCGTTTATTTGTTCCATAATATTGTTCATTTTAGTTCATAGAGATTCAGTTCTCTACATATAAATATTACAGAGTGATTTTTTCAGAAAAAAAGTTCCATAGGGAAAAAAATTGGGTTCGATATAAAAACCACTCCGATACCCATTTTGGAAAAAAAGTATTTTCTCAGTTACAAGAAACCTCCCCCCATTTAGTGGGGTTTAGGAAATTAGGTGGGGTTTAGAGATTTACTTTGTGTTCCTTTTAATCTTAAATAACTCTACAACACACTTTAAACACTATAACCTTGTGTAATTCAGGTATTTGTTGTATATTTAGATTGAAATATAAAGGGAAACACTATGAGAATAAAATACAACAGAACTTCAACGATTCAACAAGAAGGTGAGAGATTCAAATTAGATAAGGATAATTACGATTTAACAATCTTTGATAAAGGTGTAAGTGGTAAGATTCCCTTTTCTGAAAGAGAAGGAGGTATCAAACTAACTAAATTGGTTAATGAGGGTAAGGTCAAAGAGGTTGTAGTAGAAGAACTCTCAAGATTGGGTAGAAATACGATTGATTCCCTCACCACTTTGAAATTCTTTGAAGATAATGGAGTGAATGTAGTAGTTAGAGGAATGGGAAACCTCCAATCAATGATTAATGGTAAGAAGAACCCCATTTGGAATCTGATTACTTCGGTGATGAGTTCTCTTTATGAGTTAGAAAGAGAGAATATATTGGAGAGAACTGAAATGGGTAGAAAGATGTATGTTATGAATGGTGGTAAGTTGGGAAGAAAGATTGGAACTACTGAAAGTAGAAAGGATTTCATGAGTAAGGATAGAACTAAGAAGATATTCAACTTATTAGAAAAGGGTAAATCTGTTAGAGATATCTCTGGTAGATTGGGTGTTTCAACTAAAACTGTTGTTAAGGTTAGAAAGTATGTTGAGGTATGAAATTAATTATAAAGAATTTGAATAGATGAAAAATAAATTAAACAATCAAAAAGGATTTTATATTGGAATAGGATTAATGGGAGGTGTATTAGTAGGTATTTTTACTGATAATATCGGTTTGTGGATTTCATTGGGATTAGTCTTTGGAGTTGTTCTTGATAAAAACAATAATAAATCTGATAAAGAACAACAAGATGAATAATCAAGAAAAGAAAGAAATAAAAAAGGAACTCCGAAGAATCTATGAAGAGAAAATCGGTAAGGAGTTTGTGGAAGGGTTAAAGAACCAACCCTTAGTATCTCCAATGGAGTTCGTTGATATAATGAGGGGTGATTAACCTATCATTTTTCATCTGAAATAATTTGGTTTATTCAGATAAAGGGATAAACACCTCATCTGAATGGTTACAGAGTGTTTCTCCCTTAGTTTATCTGAATAATATATCAATCCATCCCCTTAAATCTTATTGATTCTTAGAACCTCTCTATACAGAAAAACCCCCACCATTACTGATGAGGGTAATTCCGAAAAATGATTAAAAAACAACTCAATTAAGGGATGAGTTAAACCTATTCTTTTTAATTAAATCCATTATTTCTAAGTAAGGATATATTTGTTGAGATTTTATAAGAAGGAGGTTTTCCAACCTCTCCTTCTCCTTATTATCTTTTGTGTTATCACACTTTTTATCTAACCTATCATAACTTTCTTGTAATTGATTTGTTTTGTTTTCTAACCAATCCAATATTGATTTTCTGTTTATTTTACTCATAATCTTACCAACTTAATTGGATATCGAAATCTTCGATATCATTGTTAAACTTTTCTTCTATTCTCTCTTTGAAACTTCTTACCAATTGTTCTATATCTCCAATTTTTAATTGAGATGGTTCATCAACATCATCAAAATCAGTTACCATATCGTGGTAATGTAAACTCCATTGTTGTTCTTCGGGTAGTGTTTCTAATATTCTCAGATTATCATTATCCCATTCTATGTTTTTTAATTTTAGTATCATATTATTTAATTTTTATTTATTCTGTTTACTTTCAATATTTTATTTAGTTCTGAATTAAAGTTTACCTCATCATCAGATTTTAATCCTTGAATCTCTTCTTTCGTTAAAACGGATTCCATTATTTTACAAAGAGTTTTTGATTCATCTATCTCATCAGTAGGATATCCATCATTTTCTTCATAATAAATCTTTCCTTTCTTCAAATTATCTAACAATATCCTATTGTTATATCTTAACTGAGAAATATGTTGGAAGTAGATTGAAAATTCAAAGAACTTTCTTTTATCATTACCCTCATTTAACTCGTTTAACTTCTTCTGTAACATTTCAAAACAAATACTATACACCTTACACTTAAATGTATCATCCTTATGTAAATCAATTACACCTTTTATATTTTCTTCATCCCAAAAGAGTTTCAGTAATAAATCTTCATCCACTCTTACTTTTTGATTTTGATTTTCCATAATTTTTAATTGTTTCTTCTGTTTATATAATCCTGATATCCCCAATGGAACTCTAATGAACCATCAATAGGTTTAATTCCATATTCATTGTTTAGTTCTTCCATCATAAAATCACCCTCATCATTTAATTCACTTATTTGAAGTTTATACCAATCATCTTCATCTAATCCATGATTGTAAAAGTTATCCATGTTTAATTCTCGGATAATTTCAGTTGGAAGTTTTTCTAATACTTCTATTTCAGTAGTATTCCATTTAATGTTGTGTAATCTTATTTTCATATTATTTAATTTTTGATTTAAGTAGGTTAGACATCTTTACTTTTTGTTTTCTTTCCATCTTTTTTCTCTGTTTATAGTTCATGATTTTTAAACAATTTGTGTGTTTGTTCATAATTTATTTTTGTGTTTTATACCCACACGGTTTTAATTAAACTCTCACTTGTTACTCATTGATTAAAAGTGGAGAGAACGAACTCTCAATCAACTCTACTAAATATACGAAATATTATATCCATTTACTACTAAAGTAATTTATAGATATAACTTAAATTATATCTTAAATGATTGATTAAATCATTATTTCTGTATTCATAATCTTTACCAATTAATTGTTTTTTCCCATTTACTAAATTGTTTATCAATCTCAATCAGAAAATCAGAATCCCATAAATTCTCTTCAATAACCCCTCTGTATGTGATTCCAAATTTTTCAAATAACAATCCTCCTAAATGACCATCATCATTTTTCCCTTCATCCCACATTAAATCAAATACACCGATTAGTTCTCTTTTCAACCAATCATCTAAAAAATTGTTGATTTGTGTTTTGTTTTTTTTCATAATCTTTAATTTTTAATTCATTAATAGTTCGAAGGTTTTCTTATACTTTTCAATTCCAGACTTTCTTAAAAAGTGAGAAAGAAAATCTATCGTATCCCAATCTTCATCGTTTTTAAGTTCTTCTATAACTTTTTCTTTACTATCACCATATTTTTCTAATCTGTAATTAAAATACCCTTCGTGATTTAATAGATATCCTAAATTACTTTGATGGTTTTGTTCATTTATTTTCTCCATTATTTCAGATTGTTTTTTTTCGTTCATAATCTTTAATTTTTAATTGTTTGTAATTTTTCTTTGTTTGTAATCATACTATTAATTTTGTGTTTTCTACCCACACGGTTTTAATTAAACTCTCACTTGTTACTCATTGATTAAAAGTGGAGAGAACGAACTCTCAATCAACTCTACTAAATATACGAAATATTATATCCATTTACTATTAAAGTAATTTATAGATATAACTTTGAATTATATCTATTTTTTGACTACATTTACAAAAACTATAACTGATGAAAGGTAGACCTCAATCGATGAATTATTCTCCTAAAGAATTTCAAGAACTCTCTCGAGAGGAAAGAGTTTTAAGGGGTAGAATCTCTACTTTGAAGAAAATGATTCAAAGAAGAGAGGATAAAATAGATGAGTTGATGAAACCTGTTTTAAAGAAAAAATCAGAGGTTAATTCACTCAAAGAAGAGTTGGGAGAACTTAAAAATCAAATCAAAGAGTTGGGAGTAGAGTTCCCAACCTTTAGAGTTGAGGAATTCTCCATTAAGAAAGGAAAAGATGAAAATGGAGATGACAAACACCATTCATATTACAGAGGTGTTTGGTATGTGAATTCCAAAAAGAAACAATTGTATATGGGTTCTGAGAAAAAGATTCAAGATAGAATGAATGAATTAATTGATGGTTTTGACAAACTACCTACATCTCAGAAAAATGAAAAAATATTAGAAGTATACCTTCCAGAGTTTCAAATGAACTTTTGGGAAAAAGAATATGAAGAATTTAAAAAATAAAATAATAAATGAGTAACCACAACGAAATATCATCCTTTATTTGGAACGTCTGTGACGATGTTCTAAGAGGATTATTTAAACAACATGAATATGGAGATGTTATTCTTCCTTTTGTAGTTTTAAGAAGGTTAGACTGTGTTCTTGAAGGAAAGAAAGATGATATCATCAAAGTTCACCAAGAGTATAAAGATAAGTTTGATGATACTTCTAAAATCATCCACACAAAACTAAATTTGAAGTTTTCTAACTACTCAAGATATGATTTGAGAAGGTTAAAAGATGAACCTAATAAACTATCTGAAAACTTCTATGATTATCTAAGTTCATTTTCTACCAATGTCCAAGATATTATCAAAAACTTTGGTTTACAGAAACACATAGATAAGTTAGAATCAAACAACAAATTATACATTCTCGTTGAGAAGTTTACAGATATCGATTTACACCCTTCAAATGTAGATAATCATGTAATGGGTAATATTTTTGAGGAACTTCTAAGAAAGTTCTCTGAGATGAGTAATGAGACAAGTGGAGAACACTACACCCCAAGAGATGTAGTAAATCTTTTGGTTTCATTAGTATTCTCATCTGATAAAGAAAAACTTTCAGACCCAAATAAAATTATATCGGTTTATGACCCTTGTTGTGGTACTGGAGGGATGTTAACCATTGGAAAAGATTGGGTACATGAAAACATCAATAAAGAAATTGATGTAAACTTATTTGGACAAGAATTAAATCCACAGACATATTCTATTTGTAAATCTGATTTTCTTATTACAGATGAAGAACCTGATAACATTAAATTAGGTTCTACTCTTACCAATGACCAACACTCTGATGGGAATAGGAAGTTTGATTATATGATTACCAATCAACCATTTGGTGTGAGTTGGAAATCAGAACAAAAACAAATTAAAAACGAATCTGAAGAATATGGTGGTAGATTTTCAGTTGGTACTCCAAGAGTGTCGGATGGTTCACTTCTCTTCTTACAACACCTAATTTCCAAAATGGAAACTCAAGGGTCAAGAATAGGAATTGTGTTTAATGGTTCACCTCTTTTTACAGGAGATAGTGGTTCTGGAGAATCTGAAATCCGTAAATGGATAATAGAAAACGATTGGTTAGAGAGTGTAGTTTCTTTACCAGACCAACTCTTTTTCAATACGGGTATCTCAACTTACATATGGATAGTTACGAATAAAAAGAATCCTAAACGAAAAGGGAAGGTTCAACTGATTGATGGTTCTTCTTTCTTTAAATTAATGAGGAAAAATTTAGGGAGTAAACGAAAGTTTGTTAATGATTCTCAAAGAGAACAACTCCTTCAAACTTATCAAAACTTTGAAGAAAACGAATACTCTAAGATTTTTGATAATGAATACTTTGGATATACCAAAATTATTATTGAACAACCCAATGTTGAGAATGGTAAAGTAGTTAGAGATAAAAAAGGAAATCCAAAACCTGACACAAAACTCAGAGATTCAGAAAGAGTTCCTTTATCAGAAGATATTGAAGAGTATTTTTCTCGTGAAGTTGAACCACATCTTCCTAACTCATGGATTGATTTTAAAAAAAGTAAGGTGGGATATGAAATCAACTTCACCAAATACTTCTATAAATACAAACCTCTTCGTTCCTCAGATGATATATCTAATGATTTATTAGAGTTAAAAAAAGAATCAGAAAATTTACTTAACCTAATAATGGATTGATGAAGAGATATGATTCATATAAAGATTCTGGAATTGAGTGGTTTAGTGAAATACCTGACCATTGGAAATCCATACGTTTAAAAAACCTTTTTCAAGAATCTTTAGAACAAAATTGGGACAAAAAATGTACATTTTACTTATCTGTTTTAAAAGATATCGGAGTTATTCCTTATCATGAAAAAGGTAATAAAGGAAATAAAATTTCAGATGATACAAGTAATTACAGATTAGTTAAAAAAGATGATATTGTTGTAAATTCAACTAACGTCTGTATCGGTTCGGTAGGTATTTCCAAATATGATGGATGTCTTTCAAGTGTAATGTATATTATTTTAAGACCAAAGAAATTAACTAATTCTGAGTATTATGATTACCTATTTAAAATAAGAACATTTCAAAAACATCTTAGAAAGATATCAAATGGGATTTTAGAGGTTAGAGAATACCTCAATAAAACTTTATTTAAAGTAGAACTACTTCCTGTTCCACCCCTCTCCGAACAACAACAAATCGTATCCTTCTTAGATTCCAAAACCTTACTCATTGATTCTCTGATTGAAAAAACCCAAAGAAAGATTGAACTACTCAAAGAGAAAAGAACCTCTCTTATCAATGAAGTAGTTACCAAAGGTTTGAATCCCAATGTGAAGATGAAGGATAGTGGTGTGGAATGGATTGGAGAAATTCCGAGTCATTGGATGAGGAATAAATTGAATAGAATTTCTGAAAGAATTGGAGATGGTTTACACTCAACACCTAAGTATGTTGATTCATCTGAATACTATTTTATCAACGGGAACAATTTAGTGAATGGGGAAATAAAAATATTTGATTCAACTAAATGTGTAAGTGAAGAAGAATTCAAAAAACATTTTATTCAATTAAATTCAAAAACCCTGTTACTTTCTATAAATGGAACAATTGGAAATCTATCCTTTTATAATGATGAGAAAGTCATACTTGGAAAGAGTTCTTGTTATATTAACCTGAAAGAAAACATCAATCATCATTTTGTTTATTATGTTCTGAAATCAGAATCAATTTCTAAGTATTTCACTTTTGAGTTAACTGGTACAACAATTTTTAACCTATCACTAAATAGTATTAGAAACACACCAATTGTTATCCCTCCTGAAAATGAACAACAACAAATCGTTGAGTATTTGGATGAACAAACCCAACTAATAGATAACACCATATCCATTGAAGAAAAGAGAATAGAACTACTTAAAGAGTATCGTCAATCCCTAATCTCTGAAGTAGTAACTGGTAAACGAAAAGTAGTTTAATTATGGTAAGAGTACCCACAGAAAAACGATACGAAGAACACATTGAAAGAGAACTTAATTCTCTTTTAGATGATGGTTTACAATTCCATTCAAAAGTTCACCAAAGAGATGATAGTTGGTACGATAAAAACCTATGTGTAGTTGGAGATGAGTTCATAGAGTTTCTAAAGGATACACAGAAAGAAACTTACGATACTCTTCATAAAAAGTATGGTGAGAATACTCATAAAAACATCTTAAAAAGATTAAATAGAGAGATAGATAATAAAGGATTAATTCATGTTCTTAGAAAAGGATTTAATGATGTACATGGTGGTAATATTAAAACTCTCTATTTTCAATCCAACAGTACATTAAATGAAAAATACAGAAAGGATAAATATTTAAAAAATAAGTTTCTTTTAGTTCGTCAACTTCATTACTCACCAAACAATAATAACTCAATTGATATTGTAATTTTTATCAATGGTATTCCAATTCTAACCATTGAGTTGAAGAATCAGTTAACAGGTCAAAACATTGATAATTCTGATAAACAATATCGTTTTGATAGAAACCCTAAAGGAGAACCTTTATTACAATTTCAAAGATGTATCTGTCACTTTAGTGTTGATAATGATAAGGTAAATATGACTACTAAATTGGATGGTAAAGACACATTCTTTTTACCATTCAATAAAACTCTGAATAACTTAGAAACAAAGAGTGATGGATTTAAGGTTGATTACCTATGGAAAGAAGTTCTTACTCCAACATCTCTTTTAGATATCATTGAAAATTTCGTTTTATTTACTAACTCTTCAGATTACCTATGGAGTGATGAAAAAAAGAAAGTAATTGAGAAGAAGAAACCAGTACTTATTTTTCCAAGGTATCACCAATTAGAAGTAATTAGAAAACTTAAATCTCAAGTTCTTAAGGATGGTGAGGGTACTAATTATTTAGTACAACATACCACAGGTTCAGGTAAATCATATTCTATTGGTTGGTTATCATTTATGTTAACAAATCTTTTCAAAAACAATGGACAGGACAGAGTATTTGATTCAATCATTGTAATTACCGATAGAAAGGTTTTAGATAAACAACTTCAAGATACTATCACAAGTTTACAACAAGTTCAAGGGGTAGTTCAACAGATAGATAAGAACTCAGAACAATTGAGAAAATCTCTATCTACTGGGAAAAACATCATTGTAACCACCATTCAAAAATTCTCTGTTGTAGTAAATAGAATGAAAGAATTAAGTGGGATGAGTTTTGGAGTAATTGTAGATGAGGTTCATTCTTCTCAAGGTGGAAAAGGAACTAAGAATCTTAACAAAACACTTTCACTAAATATTGAAGATGAGATTGAAGTAACTGACGATATAGTAAATGAAGAAATTTCAAAGATTCGTTCTGAAATGAAATCTCGTCAAAAACAAAATCATATTTCATTCTTTGGGTTTACTGGAACACCTAAACCACAAACTCTTGAAGTTTTTGGGACACCAGTTGAAGGAACAACTCAAAAGAGACCTTTCCATACTTACACCATGAAACAATCCATTGGTGAAGGATTTACATTAGATGTTTTGAAATCATTTACACCAGTAAAAAGATGGTTCAAACTTAAGGGAAAAGGTGAGGATGTAGAACTTCCTGAAAGTAGAGGGAAAAAAGAGTTGATTAAATGGGTAGATTCTAATCCAGAAACTATATCAAGAAAATGTAGTATCATAATTGACCACCTTCTCAATACAACTGTTAAATCTATTGAAGGAAGAGGAAAAGGAATGGTAATAGTTCGTTCAATTCAAGACTCTGTGAAGTTCTTTATGGAGATGAACAAACAATTGAAAGATAAAGGGTTACATAACAAAATCAAGTGTGTTGTTGGGTTTAGTGGAGAACAACAAATCAATGGTGAGAAGGTTACTGAATACTCTTTAAATAAAGAAAATGGGTTTGATAGTAAAGATATACCTACTGGTTTTAAAAACCCCTTATATCGTGTTCTAATCGTTTGTAACAAATTTCAGACTGGGTTTGATGAACCCCTACTTCATTCGATGTTTATAGATAAACCAATTAATGGAGTTCAATGTGTTCAAACTCTCTCAAGATTGAATCGAAAAACAAGAGGTAAGAAAAGTACATTCGTTTTGGATTTTGTAAATAAGGTTGAAACCATTCAAGAATCATTTCAGAACTTTTATCAAACAACTATTTTATCTGAAGATACAGACCCTAATTTGGTTTATGACATTTTAGACAAAATAAGAAACCATCATTTATTTACTCCACAAGAGATTGATGATTGGAACAACATCTTCTTTTCTGAAAATAGAGATGACTCTAAATTACAACCCACTCTAAATGTTGTTTTAAACAGATGGAGTGAACTTTCAGATGAAGATAGAGATTCATCAAGAACCCAATTTTCGAACTATTGTAAGTTGTATGGATATATCTCGATGGTTCATCAATTTGATAATATTGAATTAGAGAAACATTACATCTTCTTTGAATATTTAAGAAAGAAATTTCCAGTAGATGGAAATGAAAGAATTGATGTTTCTGATTTGGTTGATTTAGAATCTCTGAATTTAGACATCAAAGGAAAATTGAATATTTCACTTGAAGATGAGGACACTTACTTTGACCCAAATCAATATGGTGACGGTAAAGGAAAAGATGAAGAGGAGTATGATTTACTTTCTGAAATTATTAATGAAGTAAATGAATTTTATGGAAAAGTTCCTGAGGGAACTGAGGAGAGTTCAAAAAAGTTAATTGAAGGAATCATTAATGATAAAGAATTCCAAAGTGTGATTACTTCAAATAATACAGATTCCAATAAGAGAGATAAACTTCAGAAGATATACGAGGACAAAAACATAAAAACATTAGACACAAGTACAAAGTTGTATGAATTCTTTGAAAAAAAGGAATTCAAGGAAAGAATGATAAGAATGTTTATTTCAAGACCAGATTTATTGAATCAGTTGAGAGGATAGATGTGTGAAGTATTTCAAGAATATAAACTCTGTACTTGTTCTGATAAAATAGATAAGAAAAAACCTTATTGGGTTTTGAATAAAGGAGTACCTAAAAAAGATGAAAGAGAAACCTCAATTTTAGGAACATTAATTTATTCAGAAGATGAGATACTCAAAGAAATCTCAGAGGAAAGATTATTACAAGATTTAAACTCCAAAGATATCTTTGATTTTGATTACAAACCATCAGAAAATGATATTCTGAAATTATATGATGGTAAGTTCAAATATCATTTTATCCATTCAAACAATGAGTGGAGGATATTTGATAAAAGTCCATTTAGTGATGAAAAACATCTTTTCAAACTCCATCAAAAGATGAAGGGTTTTATTGAGGGTGAGATATAAAAAAAGGATTACCAACTAAATGATAATCCTATTTCTACCGTGATGAAAACTAATTATTACGAGTGGATAAACGATTTCTCCCAACTAATCAAATCTTCTTTATAGATATATTGATGTTGAGGTGATATTTCTAACATTGGAAGGTTCTTAAATTTCCTCCAATTGTAAAGTGTTCTTTTGGTAACTCCGTAGATGTTACATAATTCTTCTGATGAGATTCTTTCCATAGTTTTGTTCCTTTTTAAGTGTTATTTGTATTCTAAGTTTATCCAAGTATCGAAATCAATTTCTATTTCACCGTTTGTAAAGGTTATATCATCACAATTAGTTCCTTCCTTCTGAATCCATTTAGAAGGAGTTTTATTTTCCTTTTTGATATAGTAATCTTTCTTTTGTTTTCTCATATATATAAATATATACTTCTTACGAATTCGTAATATTCTCAATGATTTCATTCAAATCATCTTCCTCTTCCATCGTATCCAATACAATGTTCTGAATCATCGTTTTTAACTCTTCTCTACTCATGTTTGATATAGTTTCATCTTCTTCTACCTCATCGGTAAAATCCTCTTTTAAATCATCTGATTCCTCCTCATCATAGTATCCGAGTTCATGAAGAATTTCATCTAAATCAATTTCACCCTCTTCTACCTCATCTTCAATATCTGAGATATCATTTCCATTCCATATCATTGATTTCTGAACTCTATCTCTTTCATGTTTAGGTGGAGGTAGAACCATTGAAACTGATTCACTCAATAATCTTTTCTTTTGGATTTCTGTAAGTGGAATTCCACTAAGTTCCATCAACCTCAACCTTCTCTGGTTGGGTGAAATGTTTTTATCCGTTGGTTTTACTCTTTTCATAATTTGTTTTCCTTAGTTTTTTAGTAGGAGGTATTTACTCTTTTTTCTAATCTTTTCTAACTATAACTATATTAATACTTCCAAAGAGGATACAATCCACCTTAAGGGAAACTTTTTAGTTTTTCCCCTAAGATGTAATCATAATACTTCCAATGGAGTATTACAATGGGAGTTATTCAATCTATTCCTCCTCTCAACCAATCCTCTGTGTAGATTACATTGGTTTCCCACCTCTATGTTCATCGTATCTCAACGATAGGTTATTAGTTCCTTTTGGATTTCATTAATGGTTATAACCCTTAAGGTGTAAACTTCGTTATATCCCCTCATTAGATAGTTCAAACAATCTATTGAACCAACAATCAATAAATCTTACCATCTATTAATAAGTATAGAAGAATTTGGAAAACGTAAGAAAATGGAGAAAAAAGTTTTTAAGGGTAAGAAAAATACATTATTTTTATCTAATGAATCAGTAAAACGGGTTCGTTAATCTTACTAATATGAAAGAAAAAATTGGATTACTTTATCGTGTTTCCTCCCAAATTCAAGAAACTGATGGAGGTTCTTTGGATACTCAAAGAGAAATGGGTAAAAGAATGAGTAAAAAATTAGGTTTTAATTACATGGAATTTGATGAGGGTGTTCAAAGTTCATTTAATGTTGAAATTAACTTTCGTCCAAAAGTTGTAGAACTACTTACCGAGATTCAAAAACCAAAGGGAATTAGAAAGGTTTGGGTATTCAATACTGATAGGTTAGGTAGATATTCTAATTCTTGGAATACTATTCTTAAAGTGTTTTTAGATTACGGAGTTGAAGTGTATGTTGGAGAAGGTGATAAACCCTATGATTTATCAAATTTAACCGATAAACTTACATTAGGAGTATTATCCCTTATATCTCAGTATGATAATGAATTACGGAGAATGAGAAGTATAATGGGGAAAAGAAACTCTCTTAAAAGTGGGAACACCTACTTAGGTTCAACCATTCCATTTGGTTATTCTGTTGAAGATAAAAAACTGATTAAAAACAAAACTGAAAGTAACTATGTGAAAGAGATTTTCAAAATGTATAATCAAGGTGATTCTACAATGGATATCAAAGTTTTTTTAGATAAACAACCTGAAATAAAACCAAGAAAAACAAAGTTTGGATGGAATTTAGGAACTATTCAAAAGATGTTGAGAAACCAACTTTACATAGGAGTTCAAAAATGGAGATGGGAAGAAAAACTTCCCAATGGTGAATCAACTTTAATTGAAGAGATTGAAATTAAAACTCCGAAACTCATAGATAAAAAAATATATGATGAGGTTCAGAAAAAATTGGATTCTCGTGTAAGAAATAACACCCCAAAAGAAAACAGATTTATGTTAAGAGGGATATTAAAATGTTCAGTTTGTGGTTTAATGTTATCTGAAAGGGAACAAAAAAACCCAATGTATTATGGAAGATGTAGGGAATATAGTTGGAAATACAACAAAGAGAAATTCAAATTTGATGATTGTGGATTAACAAAAGGATTGAGAACCTCTTCAACTGATAAAGTTGTTTTAGATAAGGTGTTATCAACTCTTCAAACTTCTAAAATAATTCGTGAGGAATACAAGAAAAAGAATTTAACTCCAAAGTGGGAAGATGAAAAGGTAAATAAAAAGAACCTTAAAAAATTAAGGGTTTATATAAATGAAACTGAAAAGGAAATTGATAGGTATAATGATGAGATAATTCAAATAGAATTTGATATTAGGATTGGTAATTTAACTCAGAAGATTGGTGAAAAATTGAGAGAAAAATTTAATTTAATCATATCAGAAAATCAGAAGAAGTTGAACTCATATAAAAAAGAAGAGGTTCTTCTTTCTGATACAAAGGGTTGGATTAGTTGGATAGATAGAATGAATAAAGAATTAGAAAAAGTTCCAAACTATAACCTATCAAAGAAAACTAACTTTTTAAGAGAAAATATAGAAAGGATTGATGTTCGGTATGATTCAAGTTCAAAATCACATAAAATGGATATCTCCTTTAACAAACCAATCATTGGAGATAAGATGATATACAAAAACTCCAAAGATGATAAAGGGTTCAAGGATTATGAAATTATTACTGGTTATAAAAATGTAAAAGTAGAAGTTCCGATTGATGAAAAAAGAAATACATTAAGTTTAAATGATAGAATTAAATTAAACTCATTAATTTTGGAACTTAAAGAAAATAGGAATTTATCTCATTCAGAAGTTTGTGATGAATTAAATAAAAAAGGGTTAAGAACTCCAACAAATAAGAAGTGGGATAAACCTAAACTCTCTTCCTATTACAACTATATTAAGAAACAATACAAGTTGGGAAAGGAATAAGGGGTAAGATTAACGAACACAAAAAATTAACCTATCACGGTAGAGTAATTTATGGAACGTTGATTTTGTATTTATTTTCTATATTCATAGCATGGGAAAAGGACTTTTAATT
>Ga0228664_1000980_pt1 | contig 15409 bp, 12 predicted proteins | sample 78DmetaG_FD_183029 | JGI IMG/M metagenome (GOLD analysis project Ga0228664, IMG submission 183029) | Seawater microbial communities from Monterey Bay, California, United States - 78D | ecosystem: Environmental > Aquatic > Marine > Coastal | place: USA: California | collected 2016-09-26 | reverse complement strand
GCTGAAGCCTTGGGTACGACCGATTTGAATGGTGGCGCGCTCTTCAACGCTGAGTTCGGTATAAGACATAGGGGCAGCACCGTACCGGAAAGGTCAGGTGTTGCACTCAGTTTTTGCCGCCGCCCTGACTCTTTCCATGTTTGATAGCGAGTACGTTCCCCAATCGCTTTACCTCCCAATCGCCATTAAATCCTGGCAGGCGGGTTTGGCCGGTGAGGAGTTGCTGCATGGTAGCCTGTTTGACTGCGTGCTTTTTGTCGATCAAGCGATCTACTCCGTCCAGCAGTGCATCCATGTCACTGAGGGCGTTAGCGATGGCGCGTTGTTCGGAGAGAGGGGGGACGATAAAGGGCATCCCCAGTAGGTCACGAGTATAAATAGCTGCAACACTCGTAGTTCCTGTAGCAAGTGCTCGAAGTTTTGCAATTGATCTACTGGTGTTTAATGCAAAATTAGCATACTCACTAGAGCAAATATCGGCATTGAACTCAAGTCGCATTAAGTTAGAATTGTAATAAGCGACAGGGAGCTCTCCACGCCACATTGCGACCTTCCCCACAAGATCAAGTGTGTTTCTTGTATTAAATATAACATCACCAAAATAGAGCTTATGTGTTTCCTCTGGTTGTATGTTAGGCGCTATGTATTCAATTTTAGATGTGTCGAAACTACCTCGAACAAGGTTCCCCATCTTTATTAGTGGAAACTGAGTTTCTGTGATTTGGTTCGAATAGTTCCCCCCAAGTCGTCCTCTTACAAGAACAGTGCTGAATGGTTTTACTTTCCACTCCGCTGGAATCACCCCCACTTCCGTCTGCTTATACCCCAGCCTTACTTCCATACCGCCCCCATCTTTTTCAGATGCGCTTCCACCTTGGCGCTAAGGGAGGCTACTTCATCTTCCAGCTTGGGCAGCGGGGTGTCGTAGCGTTCGGCCAGTTCGCGAATACGCTGGGCCAGGGTTTGCGAGATACGCTCCACTTCTTGCTGCACATCGGCTTGCAGATGGGCCAGCCATTTGTCTTCGACCACCAGGGTTTTGACTTCGGCTTCGCTCAGTTGGGCGTAGTGGTCGTAGGCTTGCTGGTCGAGTTTGGCGTCCAGCGCCTTGAGCGCTCTTTTCAGTGCGGTTTCGTTGTCCTTTAGCTCCAGCCATCTGCGTAGCAGCGGGATTTCACCGGGCTCGGCAACGTCGGCGCCGCCTTCCTCGGCGGCATTCAGGCGTTGGCTGACGCTCGCTTTGGTCAAGCCCCCCTTTTCATCCTGGGCTTCGAACAACAGCCCATCTTCGCCGCCGTGCTCTTCCTCCAGCTCCGCGAGTTGGCTGACAAGGCTTTCCAGCTCGGCCTGTGTCGCCTCCAGCTCGGCCTGTTCGGCGGCGAAGTAGCGGGCGACGATAAAGGGCTTGGGCAGCAGGTCGCAGACCCAGCCTTTGTCCTTGGTTTTACCCTTCTTGTCGGTTTCGGCGATGCGCCGGGGCTGGGCCTGCCAGCCATCGGCGGCGATCAGATAGGCGTCGTCCTGCATGGTCTCGGCCCAGTAGTCCATCAGGTGCTGGTAGATGTCGTAGGGATCGAGCAGCGGCGCGGCATGGAAGGTGGCGAGCAGGGTTTCGGACACCTGAGCGATCAATGCCTTGGGCTTTTCGCCGGGCTGAATGCCGCTGAGCAGCGGCATGAGGGCCTGTTGCCATTTGCCGAACAGGATTGCGACTTTGTTTTGAAAATGCAGGAACTGCGGGTGGGTCAGGATGATCGCGCGCACCTCGCTCAGCGGCTGGCGCAGCCGTGCATAATCGGGGCGCAGTGGCTCGAACAGGGCTTGGCGCAGGGCGGGCATTTCCTGCCAATCGGCGGCGAAGGCGTCGAGATCGCGCTCGGGGATGCCGCCGTTGAGATGGGCGTCGATATCCTGCAGGTCTTCCGGCTCGCTGCTGTCGATATAGCGCGGCAGGTTGAGGTTGTAGTCGTTCCTCTCGCTGGCGATTTCATCCAGCGGCACCATGCGCGCATAGCGCGGCACATCCACACCCTGGCGGAAGGTGTCGACGATGCGGTGGATATCCTGCTCGCGCAGGCGGTTCTTGGGGCCGTCCTTGATGAAGCCCTTGCTGGCATCAAGCATGAAGATGCCTTTGCGAGCGCTGGCGTTTTCCTTGTCCAGCACCAGGATGCAGGCGGGGATGCCGGTGCCGTAGAACAGGTTGGCCGGCAGACCGATGATGCCCTTGAGCATGCCAGAACGTACCAGTTGCCTGCGGATATGGGCTTCGGCATTGCCACGGAACAGCACGCCGTGCGGCAGGATGACCGCACCCTTGCCGGTGGTGGCCTTCATGCTGCGGATCACGTGCAGCAGGTAGGCGTAGTCGCCCTGCTTGGCAGGCGGCTCGCCCCAGGAAAAGCGTTGGTAGGGGTCGTTGGCCGGGTTGAGGCCGGTGGCCCATCGCTTGTCGGAGAACGGCGGGTTGGCGACCACGTAGTCGTAGGCGCGCAGTTGTTCGCCTTCCTTGAATTTGGGGTTTACCAGGGTGTCGCCGCTAAGGATGGTGGCGTCGGGAAAACCGTGCAGGATCATGTTCATCCGCGCCAGGCCGGCGGTGGTCACATCCTTTTCCTGCCCCTCCAGGGTGATATGTCGCCCAGCCTCGGCGGCGACCTTCAGCAGCAGCGAGCCCGAACCGCATGTCGGGTCGTAGGCGGTGGTAGAGCCGCGGGTATTGGCCTGGGAAATGCCGATCACCTGCGCAAGGATGCTGCTGACCTCGGAGGGTGTATAGAACTGGCCCTTGCTCTTGCCGGAATCCTGGGCGAAGTGGCGCATCAGGTATTCGTAGGCATCACCGAGCAGGTCGTCGTTGTCGGCGCGGTTGTTAGCAAAGTTCAGTTCAGGCTTTTCGAAGATGGCGATGAGGTTGCCCAGGCGCTCGACCCTGGCCGCGTCCTCGCCGAGCTTGTTGGGGTCGTTGAAGTCGGGAAAGTCGCTGCGGGCCAGTTTGGTGTTGGCCTCGATCAGCTTCTGGATGACCTGGGTGTTGATCAGATTGCCGATATCCGGGTTGCCCTTGAGTGCCACCATGTCCTGGAACAACGCGCCGGGCGGGATTTTCACAGGCGGGGCGAAGTCGTCGCTGTTGCCGTACTTGTCGCTGATGTACTTGATGAACAGCATGAACAGTACGTAGTCCTTGTACTGACTGGCGTCCATTCCGCCGCGCAATTCATCGCATGAGGCCCAGATGGAGCTGTAAAGGTCGGATTTCTTGACGACGCCGGTGCGCTGCCCGGGGGCTGCGTTTTTGGGTGAAACTTCTTTCACTGCTTTTTTCTCATAGGGTGCGGATACTTCACGAACCGCTAAAGAGTTGATGACCCTTGCTTTCATTGCCTCGAGGGATTCGACGACGGCGACAGAGCCACCGCGTCCGCGTCCGGCGACAATCCGCTGTTCGGCGAGCAACTGCTGTTTGACGCCGTTGTAAGTGGTTTCTGACCATGCCAATGCTTCGCGCAGGCGCTGATTGCCTGCGGTGCCGCCCATTGCTTCGAGCGTATCAAGGAAGCGTTCGATGTCTTGCTGAATGCTTGTCACTTAACTATCCATATTTGCAATTGGTAGGGCACTTATCGGCCTTGTGTCACTTGCCGATGCAGAAGCTGGAGAAGATGCGCCCCAGCAGGTCATCGGAGCTGAAGGCGCCAGTGATCTCGCCCAGAGCTTGTTGGGCCATACGCAGATCCTCGGCCAGCAGCTCGCCAGCGCCCATCAAGGTGAGCTGATTGCGACCGTGCTCAAGGTGCTGCTGCGCCTGCAGCAACGCTTCGAGGTGGCGCCGCCGAGCGCTGAAGCCGCTCTCTGCGGTCTGTTGATAACCCATGCAGGCCTTCAGGTGCTCGCGCAGCAGATCGAGGCCATCGGCAGATTTGGCTGACAGGCTGAGGGTGACGTGGCCATCGGCACTGGTTTGCAGCGCTACCGCTTCGCCGGATAGATCGGCCTTGTTGCGGATCAGGGTGACGCGCGCAGGATCCGGGCGTTGCTCGAGAAACTCCGGCCACAGGGCGAAGGGATCGGCGGCTTCCGGCGCGGTGGAGTCCACCATCAGTAGTACGCGATCGGCCTCGCCGATGGCCTTGAGCGCACGCTCCACACCGATGCGCTCGACCTGATCATCGGTATCACGCAGGCCGGCGGTGTCGACCACGTGCAGGGGCATGCCGTCGATGTGGATATGTTCGCGCAGCACATCGCGGGTGGTGCCGGCGATATCGGTGACGATGGCCGCTTCACGGCCGGCCAGGGCATTGAGCAGGCTGGATTTGCCGGCATTGGGCCGGCCGGCGATGACCACGGTCATGCCGTCGCGCAGCAAGGCGCCCTGGCCCGCTTCGCGCAATACTGTGGATAAGTCTGTACGCACGCTGTCGAGCTGGCTCAGCACATGGCCATCGGCGAGAAAGTCGATCTCTTCCTCGGGGAAGTCGATGGCGGCTTCGACGTAGATGCGTAGCTGGATCAAGGACTCGGTCAGTGCATGCACGCGTTTGGAGAACTCGCCCTGCAGCGAACGCAGCGCATTGCGCGCGGCCTGTTCGGAGCTGGCTTCGATCAGATCGGCGATGGCCTCGGCTTGAGCCAGGTCGAGCTTGTCATTGAGGAAGGCGCGTTCGCTGAACTCACCAGGACGCGCCAGGCGTGCCCCCAGCGCCATGCAGCGGCGCAGCAGCAGATCGAGCACCACTGGGCCACCGTGGCCCTGAAGTTCCAGTACGTCTTCACCAGTGAAGGAGTTGGGGCCAGGAAAGTAGATGGCCAGACCTTCATCCAGCGTCAGTTCGCTCTCGCCATAGAACGGCCCGTGATGAGCGAAGCGCGGCTTCAACTCGCGTCTGCAGATGGCCTGAGCCAATTGACCTGCAAGAGGACCGGATACCCGCACGATGCCCACGCCACCCCGACCCTGGGCGGTAGCGACGGCGGCAATGGTGTCTCGGGCGTGGTTCATGGTGGTTTACTCGATGTTTACGGGGCTAGTAGGCACGAGGGAGAAAAGCTGTGGATAACAGCGATTCGCGAGCAGAGCTCGCTCTTACGACAAATGTTTGGATAGCAAAACGCCCCAATCATGGGGCGTTTGCTTGATGCTTGGAAGCCTTGGCGAATCAGGCGTTGGCCGGTTTCGCTGCCGCTTCGATCTTGCGCGTAATGTACCACTGCTGGGCGATGGACAGGCAGTTGTTGACCACCCAGTACAGCACCAGACCAGCCGGGAACCACAGGAAGAAGAAGGTGAAGATGATCGGCATCAACTTCAGCACGCGGGCCTGCATGGGGTCCGGCGGCGTCGGGTTGAGCTGCTGCTGGATGAACATGGTCGCGCCCATGATGATCGGCAGGATGAAGAACGGATCCTTGATCGACAGGTCGGTGATCCACAGCAGCCAGGGCGCCTGACGCATCTCGACCGATTCCAGCAGTACCCAGTACAGGGCGAGGAATACCGGCATCTGCACCAGGATCGGCAAGCAGCCGCCCAGCGGGTTGATCTTCTCCTTCTTGTACAGCTCCATCATCGCCTGGGACATCTTCTGGCGATCGTCACCGTGCTGCTCCTTCAGCGCCTGCAGTTTCGGCGATACGGCGCGCATACGCGCCATGGAGCGGTAGCTGGCAGCCGACAGCGGGAAGAAGATCAGCTTGATGATGATGGTCAGGACGATGATCGACCAACCCCAGTTGCCGAGCACGCCGTGGATCACTTGCAGCAGCCAGAAGATCGGCTGCGCCAGGAACCACAGGAAGCCGTAGTCGACGGTCAGCTCCAGACCCGGGGACAGGGTGCCCAGGTGTTCCTGCAGCTTGGGACCGGCATAGAGGATCGCGCCAGTTTCGCCCTGCGCGCCGGCAGCGACCTGAACGGACGGGCCGGTAAAGCCGACGATGTAGTTACCCTGGCTGTCCTTGCGGGTCTGTACCAGGTTGGTGCTGTCCTTGCTCGGCACCCATGCAGTGACGAAGTAGTGCTGCAGCCAGGCGACCCAGCCGCCCTGTACGGTTTCCTTGAAGGACTGCTTGTCGATGTCCTTCATCGACACCTTCTTGTACGGCTCGTCGGCGGTCCACAGTGCCGCGCCGAGGTAGGTAGCGGTGCCGGTAGCGGTGGTCGAAGACGGGTCGCCGCTGCTGTCGCGCTTGAGCTGGGCGAACAGGTTGCCGCTCCAGGCTTGCGCGCTCTGGTTGTCGATCAGGTAACGCACGTCGACCTGATAGGCGGACGGATCGATGCAGCCAGGCTTCTTCAGTTGTTGCTCACGCGCCGAGCATTGCGGATTCAGCCCGCGTTTGAAGCTGTAGCGCTTGATGTAGTTGACGCCGTTCTCGCTGAATGTGAGATCGACCACCAGGCTGTCCTGGCCTTCGGCCAGTTCGTAGCTCTGCTTCTCGCTGCTCCACAGGGAACGACCGCTGGATTTGTCCGGCGCGTTCTGACCGATCAGGCCGCTCTGTGCCAGGTAGGTACGCTCGTTGCCGTTATCGAACAGCTGGAACGGCACGTCCGGGCGGTCCTGACGACGCGGGTACTGCGGCAGACGCAGCTGCACGATATCGCCACCACGCGGGTCGATGGCCAGGTCCAGCACATCGGTCTTGACGCGAATCAGCTCGTCGCTGACAGCGGCGGTAGGCGCAACGGCAGCAGCAGTCGGCTCGGCCACGGCAGTGGGAATGTCGTCGCCGCCGGTGCTGGCGGTTGCAGCAGGGGTGTCGGGCAGGGCAGGCGTCGCAGCGGTCGAGGTACTAACCTCGGCTGGCAGGGCAGCCTGGCCATAGTCCTCGTTCCATTGCAGGACCATGAGGTAGGACACGACTGCCAGGGCGACGATCAGGATCGAACGTTGGATATCCATGATTATTCGGCCATCGAAGGGGAACGGGATTTTTTAACGGGTGGAACTGGATCGAAACCGCCGGGATTCCAGGGGTGACAGCGACCGAGACGGCGCGCTGTCAGCCAGCCACCACGCAGGAAGCCATGTTGTTCGATGGCTTCGTAGGCATAGCAGGAGCAGCTGGGATAGAAGCGACAATGACTGGCCATCAGCGGACTGATGGCGTAGCGATAAACCTGAATACAGGCTAGAGCCGCTTTACGCATGGGGATTGTCGCTTGTCCCGGGGGATAAGTCTGCGTCGCGACTGGGCCGGCTTCGGGCCAAGCGTTTCCAGAGTTTGCCGAACTGCTGAGCAAGTTCGCCATTCTCCAGATCACCTAGCCCTTTGCGGGCGACCACCACGATGTCCCAGCCTGTCAGGTTGTCCTGATTGAGGCGAAAGGACTCGCGGATTTGACGCTTGATGCGGTTGCGCTCGACGGCGAGCTTGACGCTCTTTTTGCCGATCACCAAACCTAGGCGGGGATGATCAAGCTGGTTATCGCGCGCTAGCAGCAGGACACTTTTGCCCGGAGCTTTACCGCTTGGGGAGTCGAAGACTGCCTTGAATTGCCGGGGAGTCAGCAGTCGCTTTTCCCGGCCGAAGCCTCGACTCACCACCTGTCTGGATTAATTAGACAGCAAGACGCTTGCGGCCCTTGGCGCGACGACGCGACAGGACGGCACGGCCGTTCTTGGTGGCCATACGGGCACGGAAACCGTGGGTGCGAGCGCGCTTGATGGTGCTGGGTTGGAAAGTGCGTTTCATGGTGCGTTACCTGGGTGATCGACTAGGGTCGGTATGACCCCGGTTTTAAGAGACCGGCAATTCTAGAGAAAGCCGCGCGGTAGGTCAATTTCCAACCAACCTTATTCGCTAGATAGAAATAGAAAGAAGGAAAAGGGTTTAAAGCTCTTTTTCTATGTTTATGTTGAATGGTGCTGCCAGCGTCTGTGGACAACCCTTTGGCTGCAGCGCCCTGCTTGCTCATCCGGCGATGATAAGTCTGTCCAAAAGGCGTGGTTCGTCTGTGCGTGTCCTGCAGACAGCCTGAGGATAGAATGTCGTGTTACCCACAGCAGGGTTATCCGCCCGTTCATCCCCAGGCTTTTACAGAAGCTTATGGGGTGCTTATCCACAAGGCTTACGCAGCTACTGATAAATCTGATGAATGGAACTAAGGCTTTGATTTTACTTGGCCATCTAGTCCCTGCTGTGTGGATAACTCGGTCGTTGGCCGTTACAATGGCGGCTGTTTTTGCATCGCCGCCTGGATAGGGGATAGTCAGTGTCAGTGGAACTATGGCAGCAATGCGTCGAGCTTTTGCGCGACGAGTTGCCGGCCCAGCAATTCAACACCTGGATCCGTCCTCTGCAGGTCGAAGCCGAAGGCGACGAGCTGCGCGTGTATGCGCCGAATCGTTTCGTACTCGATTGGGTCAACGAGAAGTACCTGAGCCGTTTGCTCGAGTTGCTCGGTGAGCGCGCTGGCGGTCTGGTTCCTGCGCTTTCCTTATTAATAGGCAGCAAGCGTGCAGCGACTGCCCGTGTCGCGCCAACGGCCCCTTTGCCTGCTGCTGCGCGTGCCGCTCAGGTTCAGGCCGCCGCATCCGTCAGCAAGCCGGTGCCGCCGCCTGCACAGCAGGAGCCGTCGCGTGCCAGCTTCGACTCCATGGGCGGCGCGGCGCCACAACCGCCGACCCCCGCGGTGGCGCCACGCACCGAACGTACCGTACAGGTCGAAGGTGGCCTCAAGCACACCAGCTACCTCAACCGCACCTTTACCTTCGATAACTTCGTCGAGGGTAAGTCGAACCAGTTGGCGCGCGCTGCCGCCTGGCAGGTGGCGGACAACCCCAAGCACGGTTACAACCCGCTGTTCCTGTATGGCGGCGTTGGCTTGGGCAAGACTCACCTGATGCATGCTGTGGGTAATCACCTGCTGGCGAAGAACCCTAACGCCAAGGTCGTGTACCTGCACTCCGAGCGCTTCGTCGCCGACATGGTCAAGGCGTTGCAGCTCAACGCCATCAACGAATTCAAACGCTTCTACCGTTCGGTCGATGCGCTGCTGATCGACGACATCCAGTTCTTTGCCAAGAAGGAGCGCTCCCAGGAGGAGTTCTTCCATACCTTCAACGCGCTACTCGAAGGGGGTCAGCAGGTGATTCTCACCAGCGACCGCTACCCGAAAGAGATCGAAGGTCTGGAAGAGCGCTTGAAGTCGCGCTTCGGCTGGGGCCTGACCGTGGCGGTCGAGCCGCCGGAACTGGAAACTCGCGTGGCGATCCTGATGAAGAAGGCCGATCAGGCCAAGGTCGATCTGCCGCACGATGCGGCGTTCTTCATCGCCCAGCGCATTCGCTCCAACGTGCGCGAACTGGAAGGCGCGCTGAAGCGTGTGATCGCCCACTCGCACTTTATGGGTCGCGACATCACCATCGAACTGATCCGCGAATCGCTCAAGGATCTGCTGGCCCTGCAGGACAAGCTGGTCAGCATCGATAATATTCAGCGCACCACCGCTGAGTACTACAAGATCAAAATCACCGATCTGCTTTCCAAGCGTCGGTCGCGCTCGATCGCCCGGCCGCGTCAGGTGGCCATGGCATTGTCGAAGGAACTGACCAATCACAGCCTGCCGGAAATCGGTGTGGCCTTCGGCGGTCGCGATCACACCACGGTGTTGCACGCATGCCGTAAGATTGCTGAACTTAGGGGATCCGACGCGGACATCCGCGAGGACTATAAGAACCTGCTGCGCACCCTGACTACCTGATCAAATCAATGCAGCTCCACGAGGCAAGGGACTAGACCATGCATTTCACTATTCAACGCGAAGCCCTGTTGAAACCCCTGCAACTGGTCGCCGGTGTCGTGGAACGACGCCAGACGCTGCCGGTTCTGTCCAACGTCCTGCTGGTGGTCGAAGGCCAGCAGCTGTCGCTTACCGGTACCGACCTCGAGGTCGAGCTGGTTGGCCGCGTCACACTCGAAGATGCCGCCGAACCGGGTGAGATTACCGTGCCGGCGCGCAAGCTGATGGACATCTGCAAAAGCCTGCCGAGCGACGCGCTGATCGATATTCGTGTCGACGAGCAGAAGCTGCTGGTCAAGGCCGGGCGCAGCCGTTTCACTCTGTCGACTCTGCCGGCCAACGACTTCCCCACCGTCGAGGAAGGTCCGGGGTCGCTGACCTTCAACCTGCCGCAAGCCAAGCTGCGTCGTTTGATCGAACGCACCAGCTTCGCCATGGCCCAGCAGGATGTGCGCTACTACCTCAACGGCATGCTCCTGGAAGTACAGAGCGGTCTGCTGCGAGCGGTCGCTACCGACGGTCACCGTCTGGCCATGTGCTCCATGGAAGCGGTCATCCAGCAGGAAGGCAAGCATCAGGTCATCGTGCCGCGCAAAGGTATTCTCGAACTGGCTCGCCTGCTCACCGAGCAGGACGCCGAAGTCGCCATCGTTCTCGGTCAGCATCACATCCGTGCCAACACCGGCGAGTTCACCTTCACCTCGAAACTGGTCGACGGCAAGTTCCCGGATTACGAGCGCGTGCTGCCGCGTGGTGGTGACAAACTGGTGCTGGCGGATCGTCAGGGCCTGCGCGAAGCCTTCAGCCGCACCGCGATTCTGTCCAACGAGAAGTACCGTGGCATTCGCCTGACCCTGGCGTCTGGTCTGCTGAAGATTCAAGCCAACAACCCTGAGCAGGAAGAGGCCGAGGAAGAGATCGTTGTCGACTATGCGGGCAGCGGTTTGGAGATCGGTTTCAACGTCAGCTATCTGCTGGATGTGCTGGGCGTGATGGGCACCGAGCAGGTGCGCCTGATCCTCTCCGACTCCAACAGCAGTGCCCTGCTGCAGGAAGCCGACAACGACGATTCTGCCTACGTTGTCATGCCGATGCGTCTTTAATGTCCCTAAGTCGTATCACGGTCACCGCGGTGCGCAATCTGCACCCGGTGACCCTCTCCCCCTCCTCCCGCATCAACATCCTCCACGGCGCCAACGGCAGCGGCAAGACCAGCGTGCTCGAGGCGATCCATCTGCTCGGCCTCGCCCGCTCCTTCCGCAGTACACGCCTGCAGCCGGTCATCCATTACGAACAACCCGCCTGTACCATTTTCGGTCAGGTGCAGTTGGCCGAAGGCGGCTCGAGCAATCTGGGTATCTCTCGCGATCGTCAGGGTGAGCTGCAGATTCGTATCGATGGGCAGAACGCGCGTAGCGCTGCGCAGCTAGCCGATCTGTTGCCGTTGCAGCTGATCAACCCGGACAGCTTTCGCCTGCTTGAAGGTGCACCGAAGATTCGCCGGCAGTTTCTCGATTGGGGTGTGTTCCACGTGGAACATCGCTTTCTCGGCGCCTGGCAACGCCTGCAGAAAGCCCTGCGGCAGCGGAACTCGTGGCTGCGCCATGGTACACTTGACGGTGCTTCGCAGGCCGCATGGGACCGCGAACTGTGCAGTGCCAGCGAGGAAATCGACACCTACCGACGCGCCTACATTCAGGCCCTGAAACCGGTGTTCGAACGAACCCTGGCCGAGCTGCTGGAGCTGGAAGGACTGACCCTGAGTTACTACCGCGGTTGGGACAAGGATCGTGAGCTGAGCGAAGTGCTCGCCACATCCCTCCTCCGCGACCAGCAACTCGGGCATACCCAGGCCGGACCGCAGCGCGCTGATTTGCGTCTGCGGCTGGCGGGGCACAACGCGGCAGAGATTCTGTCGCGAGGACAACAGAAACTGGTGGTGTGCGCTTTGCGCATCGCCCAGGGCCACTTGGTCAACGAAGCCAAGCGTGGCCAGTGTATCTATCTGGTGGACGACCTACCGTCGGAGCTGGATGAACAGCATCGTCAGGCATTGTGCCGGCTGCTGGAAGATTTGCGCTGCCAGGTGTTCATCACCTGTGTAGATCATGAATTGTTGAGGGAAGGCTGGCAGACGGATACGCCGGTTGCCATGTTCCACGTGGAACATGGCCGTATCACCCAGACCCAAGACCATCGGGAGTGAAGGCATGAGCGAGAACCAAACGTACGACTCCTCCAGCATCAAGGTGCTGAAAGGACTGGACGCCGTACGCAAACGTCCCGGGATGTACATCGGTGACACTGACGATGGTAGTGGTCTGCACCACATGGTGTTCGAGGTGGTCGACAACTCGATCGACGAAGCGCTGGCAGGCTACTGCAGTGAAATCACCATCACCATCCACCCGGATGAATCGATCAGTGTGCGCGATAACGGCCGTGGTATCCCGGTCGACATGCACAAGGAAGAAGGCGTCTCGGCGGCCGAGGTCATCATGACCGTGCTTCACGCCGGCGGTAAGTTCGATGACAACAGCTACAAGGTATCCGGCGGCCTGCATGGCGTGGGTGTCTCGGTGGTGAACGCCCTCTCCAAGGAGCTGGTGCTGACCATCCGCCGTAGCGGCAAGATCTGGGAACAGACCTACGTGCATGGTGTACCGCAAGCGCCTCTGGCCGCTGTCGGTGACACCGACGGTACCGGTACGCAGATCCACTTCAAACCGTCCGAAGAGACCTTCGCCAACATTCACTTCAGCTGGGACATCCTGGCCAAGCGTCTGCGCGAACTGTCCTTCCTCAACTCCGGCGTGGGCATCCTGCTGCGCGACGAGCGCACCGGCAAGGAAGAGCTGTTCAAGTACGAAGGTGGTCTGAAGGCTTTCGTTGAGTACCTGAACACCAACAAGACCGTGGTCAACCAGGTGTTCCACTTCAACGTTCAGCGCGAAGAAGACGGCGTTGGTGTCGAAGTTGCCCTGCAGTGGAACGACAGCTTCAACGAGAACCTGCTCTGCTTCACCAACAACATTCCGCAGCGTGACGGTGGCACGCACCTGGCCGGTTTCCGTTCCGCCCTCACCCGCCACCTGAACAACTACATCGAGGCCGAAGGCCTGGCCAAGAAGTTCAAGGTTTCCACCACCGGTGACGATGCCCGCGAAGGTCTGACTGCGATCATCTCGGTCAAGGTGCCGGACCCGAAATTCAGCTCGCAGACCAAGGACAAACTGGTATCGAGCGAGGTAAAAACTGCGGTCGAACAGGAGATGGGCAAGTACTTCTCCGACTTCCTGCTGGAAAACCCCAACGAAGCCAAGGCCGTGGTCGGCAAGATGATCGATGCCGCGCGTGCCCGCGAAGCGGCTCGTAAAGCCCGTGAAATGACTCGCCGTAAAGGTGCACTGGACATTGCCGGCCTGCCCGGCAAACTGGCCGACTGCCAGGAAAAAGACCCGGCGCTGTCCGAACTCTACATCGTGGAGGGTGACTCCGCGGGCGGTTCTGCCAAGCAGGGCCGTAACCGCAAGACCCAGGCGATCCTGCCGCTCAAGGGCAAGATCCTCAACGTCGAACGCGCGCGCTTCGACCGCATGATTTCCTCGCAGGAAGTCGGCACGCTGATCACTGCGCTCGGCTGCGGCATTGGCCGTGATGAATACAACATCGACAAGCTGCGTTATCACAACATCATCATCATGACCGATGCTGACGTCGACGGTTCGCACATCCGTACCCTGCTGCTGACCTTCTTCTTTCGTCAGTTGCCGGAGTTGGTCGAGCGCGGCTACATCTATATCGCTCAGCCGCCGCTGTACAAGGTGAAGAAAGGCAAGCAGGAGCAGTACATCAAGGACGACGAGGCCATGGATGAATACATGACCCAGTCGGCCCTGGAAGACGCCAGCCTGCACGTCAACGAGAATGCCCCAGGCCTGTCTGGCGGCGCGCTGGAAAAGCTCGTGGGCGAATACCGTGGCGTCATGAAGACCCTGGATCGACTATCGCGTGTCTATCCCAAGGACATCACCGAGCACTTCGTCTATCTGCCGCGCATTCCGGTGGAGCAGCTCGCTGATCAGGCCTTCATGCAGAACTGGCTGGAAGGCTTCGCTGCACGTCTGAAGACTACCGAGAAGTCTGGCCAGACCTACAGTGCCAGTCTGCGTGAAGACCGCGAGCGTCACCTGTGGCTGCCGGAGGTCGAGGTCAAATCTCACGGCCTTTCCAGCTACACCACCTTCAACCGCGACTTCTTCGCCAGCAATGACTACAAGACCGTCACTACCCTGGGCGAACAGCTGAACAACTTGCTGGAAGAAGGCGCCTACGTGCAGCGTGGCGAGCGCAAGAAACCGGTCAGCACCTTCAAGGAAGCGCTGGACTGGCTGATGACCGAAAGCACCAAGCGTCACAGCATCCAGCGATACAAAGGTCTCGGTGAGATGAACCCGGATCAGTTGTGGGAAACCACCATGGACCCGGAAGTGCGCCGCATGCTCAAGGTGACCATCGAGGACGCCATCGCCGCCGACCAGATCTTCAACACCCTGATGGGCGATGCCGTGGAGCCGCGCCGCGACTTCATCGAGTCCAACGCCCTGGCGGTGTCGAATCTGGACTTCTGATGTTATGGCAAAAGGCTTACATGGAGAGGCGCAACTGACCTCTCCCGTTGCCTGCGCAGGCTAGCTAATCTACACACACATACCGGGAACTGGATGTCCCGAGTCACGGAAGACAGACCGCGCCAGGATGGCAAACGACAGGATGTCGGAAGGTCATGAAAAACCCGCTTCGGCGGGTTTTTTGTTGCCTGCCAAAAAGTCAGGCGACGCTGAAGGCCGGTAGCCAGGCATGACTCAGGTCTGCCAGAAGAAAATTTTTGGCCTTCGACAGATCAACAGTAAATCCCAGCCCGTTCCCTCAGTCCGCCGTGGCCAGGACCTGCGTGTTACGCCCGGCATGCTTGGCTCGATAGAGCGCGGCGTAGGCCTTGAGCAGCATGCCGGTGATGTCCTCGGCGACGGGGCTGATGCCAGCACCGATCATCAGGATTCGGTGGGCGCGCCCGCCGGGCACGGCATGGATGCGGCTCAGGCGCAGGATGACCAGGCATTGCGTGAACAGCAGCAGGCAGGCCACCAGTTGGCGGGGTTCCTGGGTACCGATCAGTAGGCTGAGCAACACGCCCAGCAGCAGTGGGAAGGCAAAGGCCAGCCGCTAGGGCGGGCGTCGGCCGTGGATCAGCGGCAGGCTGACCGTGTAGAACGCCAGGGCGGTGGATAGCAAGGTATTGGCCAGCACGTAGCTGATCCACATCGATACCTGACCGAACAGGGTGAAGCCGATGTAGGCCAGCGCATGGGAGAGCATGCCCAGTCCAGTGGTGAGCATGCCGTCGCGATGACGCAGCTGGCCGACCAGGATCAGGCAACTGCCCATGATCACGGCGACCAGCGCGACGGCTCCGAACAGTGTCTGGGTGTGGGCGATCATGTCGGCCTTGTTGTTCTCTGGAGTTGCTTAACTCTAGTGCAATCCTCTGCCCCAGTACTTGCGCCAGATCAGGCCCACCAGTAGCGCACCATATGGAAGAAAACCGGCGCGGCGAAGCACACCGAGTCCAGGCGATCCAGCATGCCGCCGTGGCCC
>Ga0228664_1000968_pt1 | contig 15513 bp, 10 predicted proteins | sample 78DmetaG_FD_183029 | JGI IMG/M metagenome (GOLD analysis project Ga0228664, IMG submission 183029) | Seawater microbial communities from Monterey Bay, California, United States - 78D | ecosystem: Environmental > Aquatic > Marine > Coastal | place: USA: California | collected 2016-09-26 | reverse complement strand
TAATATGATATATAATTTTGGTCAGGATAATATGAATTTTTTAAATGTTCCATGGGGAGGTGTCCGCAATTCGTCATTAGATCATTTTTTTATTTCCACACCAGGTCATGACTATAATTTAACGACAGGATTGTACGGTCAAACTCCGGTTGTTCAAACGGCAAACACAGGAGGTTGGGTCGCATGGTCAAATCACATTGACGGAGATTCACCCACATTGGGTATGGCCCATCCAACAACTACAAATACTTACGGTAATAAGTTCAGATATGGAGACGCGGGTAATTTATCCAATGTCAATAACCTTAGGGATTACCATGTATTTGAAATGATTCGTCAGCCAATTGGAGACCAACTTGGTTTTGGGAAAGCCATGAGCTTTCGGTATTTTTATGTGTTGGGAGCGAGTGTTGATGCTGTTAAGAGTACGATATTCGAGTATGATCTTGTTGGTCATGGTTTAGATAGCTCGTTTGTTGCGGACATGAATGATGTGCCCTCCTTAAGGTATACTTTTAGTACTAGTGGGCAAGGAATTCAGGAAATGGTTACAACTTCCACATATGGTTTACTCCTCAAAACGAGCCCTTACAGCGATAGTCATCCTCTTTTTAAAATCGCCTCAGACAATGGTATTTCTGTGATTACCTCCAACCCCTATCACTTTTCAGAATATCCATACGATGGTGCTATGGAAAGCATGTCGCTGTTAGGTTTTTTGGATACGAAATCTGAATTAAGCGTTACGGATCATACGGTTTGTGAAGGCGCCTCTTTTTCATTTTTTGATGGTACCACCTTTAATAATCTTCAAGGTGATACTGCACATATTAGCACAATTCCTTCTAGCCAATTAAATTGGGATAGCTTAATTGTTGAAAATGTAATAGTTAACCCAAATAATGAAATCACCGATACTCATACAGCTTGTAATTCATTTACATGGATTGATGGAGTTACTTATCAATCAAGTACGAATCTGCCTACGGTAACTTTAGAAAATATTTATGGTTGTGACAGTATCATTCATTTGAATTTGGTCATTGATACCGTAAATACTTTAACAACAGTTGAAGATTTAGAAATGATGAGTCTGGCAGAAGGAGCCAGTTACCAGTGGTTAAACTGTGATCAAAATTATGCACAGGTTGTAGGTGAGGTGAACCAGAGTTTTATCAGTACTGAAAATGGGACATATGCTGTTCAAGTATCAGAGAATAATTGCATTGACACCTCAGATTGCATTACAATACTTACTGTAGGAAGTTTGAATGAACTTTCAAATCAGATTTTAGTATATCCGAACCCGAGTTCTGGAATACTTTACATAGAAGGTCTTGAAACTTTAAAGTCAAGTGCACAAATTTCGATGCTTGATGTACATGGTAATATGTTAAAACGGATTGGTTTAGATTCAAAAACGTTGAACCTGAATGCATTTTCTCCGGGACGCTATTACCTAGAAATTGTTTATAATGGACAGGTTGAAGCTATTGAGATTATCCGAAAATAAATTCGCTATAATTTGACTTGAAGTGCTAAGTAGAAATTACGTTTTGTTCCAGGGATAATTCCCGGTCCAGGATAAGCAACGGCTCGCCTCGTGAAGTAGGAGGTATTCGTTAGGTTGTTTACGCCAGCTTCAATTTGAAACCTACCAAGAATAACTTTACCCGATAAATCCATAACCGCATAAGTTGGTATAATACCATTAACGGCATTTGCCTGAGAAGTCGAATTTGTAGCATCTGAAAAATGAGCGCGGGTATAGCTATATTGATAAGATATCGAAAACAAATCTGTACCGAAGGTAAGACCGGTTTTCAAGACGATAGGAGGGACTAATTCAACTTGCTTTCCATCAAAAGCAGGCTCTTCTGAACGAATATATTTGGCATTGTTATAGGAAAAGTTAACAAATGTGCTGAGTCTAATGTCTGCTGAATCACTAATGAAAACTTTCCACCAATCGATCTCAGTCATAGACTCTATTCCAAATGTTCTCGCAGCTGAAACATTTGTCCTATACTGATAAGTGGAAAATAAAACAGTATCTGTTTCTATTGTAGTTCCAATACGATTGTTGTAAAACATACCGTATACAGAGAGGTCAAAAAACAATTTGTTCTTGTATTGACCACGTGCCCCTATGTCAGAATTAAAGCCAGTCTCATCAGCTAGGTCAGGGTCAATTTTAAAGTTTGGATTTTGAATTTGCATTTCAGTGAAATGGATACTTCGATAATTCTGAGAGATATTTGCGTATAAATCAGTGTTGTTATCAATTTTATAGGTTAATCCCAACCCTCCAATTACAAACCCCCGATTACTATTTCTTTCTGCCCTAAGTAGGGTATCAAATAATATATTACCTGCAAGGTCAGTATTTGTCAATCTATAATTTCCATCCGCGTTGGTGCTAATATATTCATACCTGACACCTGGAGTTATGCTCAATTTACGGGTCACATTGAAAATGTGCTCAGCAAATAAGGCCAAATTAAAGCTAGGGAATTTGTAATCCGTATTAAAGTAATCGGTTGTCTCATTTCCATATAGATCAACAAAGTTAAAGTTAGGACCGAAACCACTATTTGCATTACCTTGTCTACTTTCACTATAACCTCGATACAAACGTATTCCACTAACGAAGGCCCACGGATTATCAAAAGCTCTGTATTTCTGAATAAAACGTGTTTCATTTCCAATGTTTTGAAATTCACCATAGATGAGGTTTCTTTCGGTCAAAGGATCGACTCTATTAATTTGATCTAGATACCCCAGTGATTCTCTTTTTGCTATTAATCCGAATGTTTTAGAGCTTAGACTTGCATTAGATGAAAAGGTATGCCTAAGATTAATGGCACCTAAATTCCAATGAACTCGAAACCAATTCCTGGACCTTACCGAAGTGTCAGGATTGCTATTAAAAAGATTATCTGTTAAACCTCCTGCTTGCTGAGCGAGGTAATACATTTTTGTAAACTCAATGCTCAAGGAGGTCTTTTGGGAAAGCTTCTTGCGTATAGAAACATGACCCTGGGCTGCATCAAATGAGGAGTTAGGCCTCCAGTCATTTCCAAATTTATAATTCCCGTAGGCCATATAATTCCATGAACCTATTGTGCCAGAAAGTGAAACAAATGAATTGTTTAAACCAAAAGATCCAATGGTGTGTCTTGCTATTAATTCAGCCTTTTTAGTCCTTACTCCTTTTTTAAGCTTGTAATTAATCAATCCGCCGAATTGAGGTCCAAATTGAAGTGATGCAGCACCACGAATCATTTGAATTTCCTCAACTGCTTCACTAGGAGGTGTATAATAACTTTCGGGATATCCCAATGCGTCTGCACTAATGTCGTAACCATTTTGCCGCGTATTGAAATTGACATTTCTGCTAGGATTCAGTCCACGGCCTCCCAATCCTATTTGCAGTCCACTGCCATCACTTTCCCAAATATTTAACCCTGGAACTCTTGCAAAGATTTGTCTGCTTGAATTCGTCGCTTTGTTAGCGTCAATTGTTTCTAGAGAGATGACCTCTGTTTTTTTACCTTGGGTTAAAATATCACCTTCGATAGCCTTCATACGGCGAATAAAAAAGGAATTTGATTTTTTTCTCGTCACGGCTATTTCTTCAAAACTATAGGTGTTATTCCTTTTGAAATCAAACGATACCTCTTTTTGAGGTGCCGCTAAATTAGATACTTGTTCAAGAGGTAAAAAACCTTCAGACACAATTTTTATGGTATAGCTACCATAAGGTATCTTGGGGCTTAAGAAGAAGCCTTTGTTATCACTGTAAAAACTTTTTTCAGCCTCAACGATTTCGATTCTTGCGAAAGCAATTGCTTTCTCATTTTCTGACAATAAGGTTCCTGTAAATTGTCCTTTCTGCCCAACTATTGAATGACTTATTAGTAAAACAAGTAAAAAGAAATACTTTTTAATTTTCATTTTTTAGTATCCAATCTTTGTCGTGGAATCCACGATGAATTTTTGACAAATTTACATCCGAATCTATAAACAACCTACTCCCTTTATTAAATAGACTGACATAAACTTCAGCTGTAATTTTTGGTTCGCTAATTTTGATCCTCTGACCATTATTTTCTATGATTATGGTGTCTTTGTATGTGTCTCTTAGATGGTGCGCAAATTGTAGAATCATATCCGGCTGAGTTGCCATCATCTTTTCTTGTTGAGGTGTTAAATAAGTTCGATTATTGATGAGTTTTTTATTGTCAGTAGTCGGATCGTGTATAAAGAATTGTGCGTATCCCACTTTCTCAATAAGCATAACGCGCCAACTGAAGCGATAGCCTTGCTCAGTCCAAAATAAATCACCGTCATAAAGTAGATATCTCAAGGGTACAAGTATTTGAAAAGCTACGTAAAGTGCAATCAATGATGCATGAATATTCCTTTTGTTTAAACCTATAGTTGTAGCCGATGAAATTTGATTTTCATTTTTTGCCCTAAAAAGAATTCTGAGTGAACGAATAATTTTCTCATGAAAGCTTTCAGGAAAGAAAATCAGAGTGCTTATGATCATTACATAAGGGAATACACCAATTGGAAACATTACTGCAGTGAGTCCGTGGAAAAGTACTACTAGGAGATACCCAGGGATTCTGAATCTAGGGTTCAAAAGGAGAAAAGGGATACTTAAATCGAACAGTGCGCCTCCCCAGCTAAATAGATATGCAGTGAATTCAAACTTCATGAGAGGGCCGATTAAGGGTAAATCTGTTTGATGCTTAAGCCAATTTATAAGAGGTTGTGCTTCAAATAACCAATGGTAGTTTAATTTCGCAATCCCTGCAAATACGTATACCACAGCAAGCTGAAACATAATAATATGAATTGTCCAAGCAGGAACGTATTTTTTCTTTGATGTGAACCTGAAATAAGTATCTAGTGAAAATGAATTGTTGGCAGGAAGGAAAATAAGTAAAAAGCCAACCAAGCTTATGAAATAATAATGATTTAGATAATTGGTTTTATCGATAAGCTCGATGTAGGTAAAACAAATAAAAAAAACAACAGTACTGATTCTATACAAAAAACCAAGGGAGATAAACACACAACTTGCGATGAGGACACTAAAAAGAATGTACATTCCCATAGCGTCGAAAGGCTTTACCCAGTCAAACCCTAGATATGTAAAAAAATAGGCAGGTTGAATATAGAGATCCTCAACCCAACCTTTAGATATAAAGCGAAGGGTGCTGAGCATCATCATTATTCCGAATAATACCCGGAACACAACAAGAGGTGCAATAGATTTCTCTGAAAACGTTAGGTTAACTAGCCATTTTCTAATCGCCATCATTATCTTGATAGGTAATAAGCACGCCAAGTGCTGAGGTCATATCTACTTTCAAATAAGGCACTAGCTTTTGAAGCTCAGTATATGCCTCTTCTACGGAAGATTTATTTGCAAGAATTTCATTACTTAGCGGATCGTTAAGCGCATCTATTTTGTTAATGATTGCTTCAAGCTGATTGTTTATAGATGTTGATAAGGCATTTGATCCATGTGTTGCTCCAACAAAATTCATGTAGTCGTCTAAACCGAGTCTGTTCTCAGGCGAATCAAAATGCACTCCATTTATAAAATCTGACATTCCTTCTATTGCTGCTTTTGCGAAAGGCAACGATTGGCCATAATAATAACATTCAACTAAGTGAGGCATTTCTTCTTGTGTGAAGCTATTAAAAACGCCTAGAGGAAGTCCAAATTTACCTTTTCTAATATATGTTTCGTAATACGAACAGAGCCCATTAACGACATTACTTATAGGGCTACCTTGAGCATTGGAATTGTTATTGCTTTTAAAATTTGAACTGTACACATTTACCCACTCATCATAGACATTCTGAGAAAGCAACATCAAATTTTCTGTCAAGTCGAGTAGATAGCTAGTGGCGTTCGTATTATTACTAAAGTAGTCAACAAGATTTTCTTCGTTTGTTCCTGGAAGATTTAATAAAAAGTCAAGCGCTTGATAACCTTTTGCATCATTATTCGATGCAAGGTTCAAGTCATAAGACCCAAGCATAATGTTGTTTTGAATGGTATTGGTATCAATAGGATAAATATTGACTTGATTCTTTAAAGTGTAGTAATCAGCCGGTCCAAAGTCCAAAAATGAAACTTTCTGCCAAGAAATTAGAGCGGTGATCCATGAGTCTTTAATAGCTGTCAACCCTTCTAATGAAGGATTTGTTGAAAAGGAGAGCGCTACTTGATGTAATGCTATGTTTTTATTGTTAAAATCTTGATATGCTGGTAAAATATAATTATCACAAACGTTAGAAAGCATTTCGGGTTTGTCAAATTCACCATATGAGCAAGTGCTGTTGTCTGCAATTTCAGCATTCGGGTCCGTATTTAATGCATTAGGATCCATACAACCTCTCTTTCTGCAGGAGAAGGAAACCAATAAAATAGCTATAAAAACAGCGATTTGTTTTAATTGAAATCCAATTACTTTCTCTCTCATTATTTCTTTCTAATTAAAAAGCACCCCAAGTTTTATATTGGGGTGCAAAGTTACCTATATTTCTATAAATCATTTTTGTAAGCTTCCAATCCGGAGGCCGCTGCAATGTCATCAATCATAGCATTAATTAATACCGTGCTTTGAGAAAATCCTTCAAAGTCTGCGTCAATTTGTCCGAGAAGACCTTCTACTGTTGCATAGGTCATATCGGGATTTTTACAGAATGGAATTCCATATATGAAAGCCCAAGCTTCCGACAAGTAGTGATTCACTGTGTTTTGGGATTCTCCATCTACTACTTTTTGTTTGGTAGCATTTAAGTAGTGAATCGCCATACCAGCCACCATTCTTTTAACTTCAGCTTGAATGATAGAAACTTGTTCAGGTACATCAATGAGAATACCAGCTGAAATAGCTGCCCTCCCTGTTCTGAAGGCCTCACTTATTCTTGAACCGGACTGCAAAAGGGATTCGAGCGTATTGTTAGCATACTTCCCCCAGAAGCGGTTTGTGCCATTTGTTGGATAATCTGTTGCATCAGTAAAGTAACCATAAGCTTCATCCCAATGATGTTCCATTTCTGTGTAAAATTTATCATTTTGATAATCAACAATTTGGACATTATCATCTTCCATTATACCATCAAGGTAATTTGCCGTCATTTGACTTGCAAAGCAAGCGCTCATTAATCCTTTCTCAATAAGCTGTGTCCATTCATGACCTGAAGCGGCTTGAAGATAACCATCGACAGGCGGTGATGCTGATGCTGCCTCTGTCATCCACGCCTCAAACTGTCCCCAAATTGCCGCGTCGTTCAAAGCGGTCTTATTTTTTAATTGCTTTCCATTGTCGACAAGAGTTTGATCCATCCAACCTGTGTATGAATTATCATACATTGTCAGCAAGGTTGTTTCATCCAATTGTGCTCCACCATTGTTAGCTGACTTAAGATACGTAGTCATTTCGGAAAGCATGTTCATTCTTGCAGTTTGACCACTAAAAGAAACTGTATTGTTTCCTATTCCGTCATAAAATATATAATCGGTCGGAACCGCGTAATATTCACATGATCCATTATCTTTTTCTGCTTCTGGATTGTAATTAGTAGCAGATGGGTCCATACATCCTTTCTTTTTACACCCTGTAATTACAACACTACACAGTATAATGAGTACCAAAACTTTACTTTTCATTTCACTTTTTTAAATTAAATTTGTAAATTATTTAAAGTGCGCACGAGTACAAAAGTAAGTACCATATACGCGGGGCACAATACCACAAAAAAGGTATTATTTAAAATCATTCTAAAGAAGCCTCATTTTCAAGCATTTGACCATGTAAGTGAAGACCATATTTTTTGTTTTATGGTAATTGGTCTAATATTTGCTATTTTTCGAAAAAAAGTTCATGGCTGTTGTTTTGTTTTATTTTCACCTTTTGTTTCTTGGAGCTCCAACAGGCGCGGATTTACCTTACACAGAAATTTCTAATGCTTTTGAAAAAAATGACGCCTCTCGCGTTATTTCCTTTTGTGAAAATCCTGTTTTACTGATCGTAGATAATGTTGAGGGAATATACAACCAAGCTCAAGCGACTATGGTTTTGATGGATTTTTTCAATAAACATCCTAATGGAGCATTTAATTATCAGTTCCAAGGTAAAGAAGCTGATGAAGATATTTATTCTGCGGCAATTTATGCTCAAGGTGTCCAAAAAATAAATATTGGAATTTATTTTTCTAGCGAAGCACCAAATAAAATTCAAAGTATTAAGCTTGGAGACTAGATAACTCTTGTCCATTTAATAAGAAGTTCGTAGGTTTGTCGCGAATATTCACATAATTAAAACCAAAAAAAATGAAAAAAGTATTTTCTACAATGATGGTTGCTGCTGCAGTAGCATTAGTAGCATTGTCATCTTGCGGAGACGCTTCTGGTAACGCATCTGAGGACGCGACTGAAGAAGCTGCTCACTAAGCACGAAATCAAAAGAAGAAAGGTAGCCAAAAGGCTACCTTTTTTTATGTCTATTTTTTTAGCTCCATTTCATCTATGAGATGACTCGCATTAGCATATTTATCGATAACCCATAATACATATTTAATATCAACTACAATATTTCTGCAGCGATTTGGATCAAACATATAATCACTCATTGTGCTTTCCCAACTGCGGTCAAAATTTAGTCCCATTAAGTAGCCATTAGCATCCAATACGGGAGAACCAGAATTACCTCCTGTCGTGTGATTGGAACCAGAAAAGCAGACCCATAACTCCCCATCTTGAGCATATGCGCCATAGTCTTTGGCCTCATGAAGCTCTAACATTCTTGGTTTTAGATCAAAGTCTGGATTGCCAGAGTTGTATTTAGCAATAATTCCATCAAGGGTTGTATGCTCAGTATATATTTTTCCATCTGCGGGAGATGAGCCCTCTAGTTGACCAAAAGAAATTCTTAATGTACTGTTTGCATCAGGCCAATGTTTTTTATTGGGAAACATTTCTAATTTTCCTGCAACATAGTTCTTGAGTAATACATCCATAGATTGTGAAAAACTTCGGTAATAAGGAATAACATTATCAATCCAATCTGTATAATGTTTTGTGTAATGACTATAACCTGCGTCTTTCAGTATTTTCTTAGCTGATTTTTTATTGAATTTATGAATGAACTGATTAAATCGCTCTTTGTTTGTAAAAACTGATTTATCGGCAATTTTTGAATTTAAAATGTAGAATTTGAGATTGTCCGTTTTGGAAAAATATTCTTGTGTCAACAATGATAGGATTTCCATATCGATCTCCTGATTATAATTTTTAAAAAAGCCTTCAGATGTTTGTAGGAGTTTTTCCTTGATTTCAACGATTTTTCCTTCTTCCAAATATTTCGAATAATTGGAGATGAGGTCATTGGTAGAACGAATTAATTTAAAGTATTCAGGCCCTACATAGAAGTATTCAATTCCCATAGCGTACAGGTACTCATATTTAAAAAATTCATCTGATAAAGCATTCATTTTGGCTACAGTTTCACCGTATTTTTGTTTCCAAATTTCATTAGACATGGCTTTTTTAGTGAATTCTTGCTCAGTTTCTTTCTTGAGATTTACTGCATCCAAACGCTTTAATCCATCAATTTGTCCAATCCACTTTTTCCAAGCATTCGATATTCGAGCTTGCTTAGAAGCATATTGAATTCTTATCAGTTCGGAATTTTTCATGGCTTTATCAATCACGGAAAGTGAAAGATCTCTCATTCTTATTCGTGAAGGGCGCTCCTTCGTGATAATTTGTTCTAAATAGCTTGAGCAAACATGTTGTTCTGTGCTTCCTGGAAATCCATAAACCATCGTGAAATCGCCCTTCTTTCTATCTTTCATGGAAATAGGAAGATAATGTAAAGGAGTATACGGGACGTTTTCACTAGAGTATTCAGCAGGTTTATTGTCTTTTCCGGCGTAAATTCTAAACACTGAAAAATCACCAGTATGTCTTGGCCAAACCCAATTATCTGTGTCTCCTCCAAATTTACCGATCGAATTGGGAGGTGTTCCAACAAACCGAATATCCAAAAATGTTTCTTTTAACATTAAATAATAGGAATTACCATAATTGAAAGCTTTTACCTGGGCTGTATAATGTGTTCCGTCTGTAGCATCTTTGATGACTTGCTCAATATTTGCTTTGATTTCTTCTCTTTGTGTATCTTTAGTAATACCGAGAAGAACAGCTTCTGTTACGTCGTCTATACGTACAATCCGCATGGCCGTTAAGCCAGGATTTGTGAGCTCTTGATCTAGTCCTTGAGCCCAAAAGCCATTTTCAATGTAATTATTTTCTAGCGACGAATGTGATTGTATTTGAGAATATCCACAATGATGGTTTGTAAGTAACAAGCCTTTTTTGGAGACAACTTCCGCAGTACAACCACCTCCAAATTGAAATATTGCATCTTTTAGACTGGATGAATTCACGCTATAAATATCTTCTGCACTGAGCTGCATACCTTTTGCTTTCATATCCGATTCAAAAGCCTTTATCAAGGATGGGATTAACATTCCTTCGTCTGCAAAGACATTTACAACTAAGAAAAGACTAAATAATACGCTGAGATTTTTTTTCATTTTCATTTATTTCTGATAAAAATAGAGTTAATCATTTGAATGCGAAAGTCCATTAAGCACAATTGCGTAAATTTGTAGCCTACAAGTGAAATGTGAGAATATATAAAGGAATTGAAGATTTAGGAGCTTTTGAAAACTCCGTTGTGACGATTGGAACTTTTGATGGTGTTCATTTGGGTCACCAAAAAATACTATCTCGCTTGAATAATTTAGCTAAAGAAAATGCAGGGGAGAGTATTCTTTTTACTTTTTATCCGCATCCTAGAATGGTTGTTTTTCCTGATAATCATAATTTGAAATTGATTCAAACCATTGATGAAAAAATTGACGCTTTGAGAGATTTTGGTTTAGATAACCTAATTATCTATCCGTTCACAAAAGAATTTTCTCGTCTGACCGCATTTGAATTTGTTCGAGATATTCTTGTGGAAAAGTTGAAAGTAAAAACTTTGGTTATTGGATATGATCACCAGTTTGGAAGAAATCGAGAGGGGGATTTAGAATTTTTGAAGGAATCGGCAAAGATTTTTGATTTTAATGTTGAAGAAATTTCAGCCGAAGAGGTGCAGGAGGTTAATGTAAGTTCTACGAAGATTAGACAGTCACTATTGAATGGTGAAATAGAACGCACTAATGAATTCTTAGGTCGCTCATTCCAATGCAGTGGAGTAGTTGTTGAGGGTCAGAAAATAGGAAGGACTATCGGTTTTCCTACCGCAAATATTGATCTGAACAACCAACACAAAATATTACCAAAGGATGGCGTTTACGCGGTTCGAGCAGAAATCAATGGGATTTTCTATAATGGAATGATGAATATTGGATTCAATCCGACTGTGCTGTCTAAAGAGTCCACTGAAAAGAAGATAGAAGTCCATCTTTTTGACTTTGATGCCGATATATACGGTGAACATATGGCAGTATTCTTGTATCGGTACATAAGAAACGAAAAAACTTTCTCTAATTTAGAAGCATTGAAATCGCAATTGAAGTATGATAGTAAAGAAGTTCGTAATTTTTTTAATCTTCATAGGAAGTAGTTTTTCTTTAACTATAAACGCACAAAAGTATTACACCTTAAAAGAGGCCAAAACGATGCCTCCAGATTCTGTTTTTTATCTAAAAATCAATAGAAAAAAGCTCATTCAAATTCCTAAGGAAGTTTTTGCATACAAGAAGCTCAAAGGTATAGATTTATCAAAGAATCGTTTGGAAAGGATTTCACCTACAATTAAAAATTTAAGGGAGCTCGAAATTCTGAATTTAAGTAAAAATAGATTTGAGGTTTTCCCTAAAGTGATATTTGATCTTGACAGTCTGCGAGTTCTTAGTCTAGGAAGTAACCAACTGAGCTACATTCCGAATACTATATACACCTGTACAGTGCTTGAAAAGTTAGATATGTACAATAATCCAATTAATGATTTGGGTTCTGGTCTCTCTCGCTTAAAATCTCTTCGTGAATTAGACTTGAGGGGCCTAATGTATAATTCAAAGAAACAAGCTGAAATCCGAGGTAAATTAAGTACTGTAAATGTACTTTTTGATGCGCCTTGTAATTGCACGGATTAAAAAAACCTGGAATATTTTGACTTTCTCTGTGAATCTCTTACATTTGTTTCGCTAAACTAAAACAAAACTAAACTCTTAATGAAACTCAAAGCCTTTTCCTCTAAGGATTTTTAACATTTTCTGACCGCAATATTTTCATTGCCAGATATTTGTGTAGTACTCTCTTGTTTCTTGCATGGTGAGTCCAAGCCTTGAATTTTCATGGAGTTTTCATAGACTCAATTATGAAAAAGACCTTCTTATTTTGTCTTTTCTTCACGGTGTTTTTTACACATGCTCAAGAAAAGTATTCAGATATTCAAATAGGCACAAAGTATACCTTAATTCAAATAAAAGAAGCTGTCAATAAGGCGAGTTGGTGCGGGTATTATCATTCAGAGTTTGAATTTGAATTAACATTTGATGATGGTGCCATTGTCAATTTGAAAAGTAAAAGTCAACTTTTACAGTCGGGCCATGAATTATCCGAAAGCTGCTTCCAAAGTAATTTGTTAGAGTCCAATGATATCTTCGTAATCGCCGAGAATGGAAATCTTTTTGTTCCTAAGTCCACTCAGTATTTCAAACCTAAAAACTAAAATAAGATGAAACTTACACGCTTGATAATTTTAGTTTTCACAACGGTAGTTAATATAGCTTTTGCTCAAGGAGATGATTGTTCAAATGCAGTTGATTTAGGTACATTACCTACGCCGAATGCATGTACGGGAGGCAATCCTGCTCAATATGGAGTTGGAGCCGCAATTACAGAAAACGGAAGCACAATAGGCTCAACCGCCGCAAACCCTTATGTGTACATGACGGGCTGTCAAGGTACAGCAGCTGAAATGGCTGATGGCGCGGTTGATGTATGGTATTCCTTTGTAGCTAGCGGGACAGAATTAGGCGTTAACATTTCAGGTTCAATGGCAAATCCAAACTTTGGATTATGGTCTGGGAACTGTATCAATCTTACGGGACGAGGTTGTGCCGTGGGAGATGCCTCAGGGAATTTGAATGAAACTTTTGGACCACTAATTATAGGTGAAACATACCTAATTCAAATCAGTGGTAACTCTCCTTTTATTCAAGGTACGTTCTCATTAGAATTAAATAACAATTTAGATTGTTCCGGTTGTCTCGAGGTTGGTTTTCTTACTGCCAATCCCCCTCCTATAAATGGTGCCTACTCCGCAGGACAAACAGTTGAGTTTTGTTATACGATTACCGATTATAATCAAACAGGTGCGGTTTGGCTTCATGGCGTTCAGGTAGAGTGGGGTGCAGGATGGGAGACTACTGTTAACGATGTGGCAACCACGGTCCCTCCATCATGTTCGGGTTCTGGTAGCTGGACATGGGTTCCAGGTGGAGTAACTGGAACAGGTCCAAATGCTGGAACGTTTCCTTCGGGTTTTTATTATGAGTCAAACTCTGGCTGCAGCCCAATTCCTTGCGACCCAAATGATCCAGGTGACAATTATGGGGATTCCGGAGCTGAAAATTGTGATCCGCAGTTTTGTTGGACATTGACAACCTTACCGCCTATATCCTGTTCTTCTAGTGTTCCCCTAACCCTAACGGTAAATACTTCAGCGGATAATGAATCTGGGAGTTATATAGGTACTTATTGCCAAAGTGATTTAACAACAGAGTATTCAAGTATGCTTTCGTGTTGTGCGGAGCCTCCAACAATTTCTGCTGTTGATGTTTCATGTGGTTCAAGTGCTCCAGAAGGAAGTGCAACTGTTCAAGCCGTGGGTTCTGCACTTCCATGGACATATCAGTGGTATGACGATTCCGGAACCTTGATTTCTACCACTTCTTTTTCTTCATTGAATTCTAATACCATCACAAATTTGGTTGCAGGTGATTACACTGCAGTAGTGACAGATAATACAGGATGTTCATCTGGGAATGTTGTGACTGTTGCCGCGCCTGTGGAAACTCAGGCAACTTTTGCACCCTTAAATTATATTTGTGCAGGTGAGCCTTTGAACCTTCCTGCAGCCAGCCAAGAAGGATTTACAGGGACGTGGTCACCTGCAGTAAACAATACTGCAACGACGACATACACCTTTACACCTGATGCAGGTCAATGCGCCTTACCTACCACTTTAACAGTAGTTGTTAGGCCAGCTCCAACCATAGATCCAATAGCTGACTTTACGGCATGTAATGGTGATATTATAAATCTGAATGCTGTTTTAGCTGGAATTGGCACTTCAATTTCTTGGTCTTCAACAGGTGGTAATTTTTCTAACCCAACGTCAACATCAACGACATTTACACCAACAATTTTATCAGGAACAACGACGATCACCGCTGTAGCTTCTAGTATAATATGTACAATAACAAATCAAGAAGAAATAGAGGTGACAGTTTCTGATGCAGTGATCTCTGATTTTCTTCCTATTGCAGATATTTGTCCTGGTGATGCTATTGTTTTACCATCTACATCAACCAACGGAATAACAGGTTCTTGGTCTCCTGCTGTCGATAATACGACAACGACAACATATACTTTTACTCCTGATCCTGGTCAATGTGCTACTTCGGAATCAATGACCGTAAATGTGGGATCTGGAATTGTTCCTTCTTTTGATCCAATTGCAGATATTTGTAGTGGTGATGCTTTAAGCTTACCTGGTACGAGTACGAATAGTATCTCAGGAACATGGTCACCAGCGGTGAACAATACCGCAACAACAAACTACACCTTCACACCTAACGCAGGACAGTGTGCTACCACACATGCAATGTCTGTAACTGTGAACTCTCAAATTCCACCAATTTTCACCCAAGTACTCGCGACTTGCACTGGTGACGCTATTATTTTGCCATCAACATCAACCAATAGTATCGTAGGATCATGGTCACCTGCAATTAATAATACTGCAACGACAACCTACACCTTTACCCCTGATGCAGGTCAGTGTGCAAGTGATGAAACGATGACTGTTGATGTTACACCTGAAACCACACCAAGCTTCTCTCCAATTGCAGACATTTGTAGTGGTGATGCTTTAAGCTTACCTGGTACGAGTACGAATAGTATCTCAGGAACATGGTCACCAGCGGTGAACAATACCGCAACAACAAACTACACCTTTACACCTAACGCAGGACAGTGTGCTACCACACAAGGACTGACCGTTAATGTGAATGCACAGACCACACCAAGCTTCTCTCCAATTGCAGATATTTGTAGTGGTGATGCTTTAAGCTTACCTGGTACGAGTACGAATAGTATCTCAGGAACATGGTCACCAGCGGTGAACAATACCGCAACAACAAACTACACCTTTACACCTAACGCAGGACAGTGTG
>Ga0228664_1000965_pt1 | contig 15560 bp, 14 predicted proteins | sample 78DmetaG_FD_183029 | JGI IMG/M metagenome (GOLD analysis project Ga0228664, IMG submission 183029) | Seawater microbial communities from Monterey Bay, California, United States - 78D | ecosystem: Environmental > Aquatic > Marine > Coastal | place: USA: California | collected 2016-09-26 | reverse complement strand
AACCAAGAACAACGCGGTGTGCCTCGCCTTTGGGGAAGACTAAGATGCCCAACCAGCGCGCCGCAAGGATCGCGATGCCAATTGGAAGAAGCGTGTCGATAAGTGCTGTCAGTCGGATGCCCGAAAGACCTGCAAGTTCAAGCGCACGCCCGATCAGGATAAGGCCGACCAGCGGAAGGGCCATACGTATAAAGCTTGCGAAAAAGCTTATGGCGCGGCCCTTTGGCGTGTCTTGGCTTGGCAGAAGTGCAGTCTTACCGCGCTCGATCCAACGACCAGCACGCAACAGCAGCACTGCGGCAACAATCAGATAGAGAGCAATGGGAACCGAATTACTGCGCAGCGCAGCGCGCTCCGTCTCTGTATCAAAGGTGCGCTCAACTTCGGTACTTACTTGATCCGAATACGTGTTCAGTGCGTCGATGGCGGGCAGCCAGTTGGCGACGTTGATCGCTCCGCGCTCAAGGTTAAAGAAAGCCTCAGTTTGGCGGCTGGCGATGATTTGGTCTATTTCGCCAATTAGGCCACCGGCGCGTTGAAAGGCCTCCGTCGCGGCAAAGCCGGGTGCTTCTTGGGCACGAAGTTGCGCCGCCAGCTCCGCGCGGCGTGTCGCGATTTCTTCCGGTTCGGTGATCCCATCGGCAGGCTCTGGGCCGAGCGCTGCAATCTGATCGCGCAAGGTCGCGATGCGAGCTGCATTAGCCAAACGGCCATCAGAGAATTGTGTGCGCGCATCATCAATCTGATCGCGCAAAGCCTCAAGCGCGCCTGTGGATGCCAGCGCACGGTCGATAACGTCTTCTGCCCGTGACGCGAGGCGTTCCCATTGAGCATAATCCTCAGCAGTGAGTGTGGCGCGTGTATTTTGCGCAGATGCCGCCCCCAACAGAAGCGTCATGCTTACTAGGAGTGAGAAGAATAGATGGAATGATACCGCTTTCATGTGCGATGTAAGCTCTTTCATGTTGATTAAACTAGCCTGCGCTTCGAAGGAGCGGTCCATTAAACGTCTTCAAAAACTGTGGGCAGATCCTGGGGCGCACGATCCAGCCATTCCGGCACAGGCAAGCCTTTGGACTTGAGGAATTCAGGATTGTACAACTTGGATTGATAGCGATTGCCGTAGTCACACAGGATGGTGACGATGGTATGTCCGGGGCCCATGTCTTGGGCCATCTTGATTGCGCCGCCGATATTCACCCCAGTTGAGCCGCCCATGACCAAGCCTTCGTCACGTAGAAGGTTGAATACGATGGGCAATGCTTCATCATCAGTAACTCGGCACACAAAATCGGGCGTGAAGCCTTCGAGATTGGCGGTGATACGTCCCTGCCCGATCCCTTCGGAGATACTGCCGCCCTCAGACTTCAGCTCGCCCTCAGTATAGAAGCTATAGAGTGCGGCGCCCATTGGATCGGCGAGACCGACCTTTACACCCTTGGGTTGAAGCGCCTGTGCCATGCCGGCCACTGTGCCGCCCGAACCCGCAGCACAGATAAAACCATCTACCTTGCCATCGGTTTGCGCCCAAATCTCGGGACCGGTCGTCTCAATATGAGCTTGCCGGTTGGCGGTGTTGTCGAATTGGTTGGCAAAGATCGCCCCATTCGGTTCGGTCTGTGCCAGCTGTTCTGCAAGCCGCTTGGCATAGCGGATGTAATTGTTGGGGTTCTTGTAGGGGGCGGCCGGAACCTGCACTAACTCAGCACCAGCCAGCCGCAGCATATCCTTTTTCTCTTGGCTCTGCGTCTCGGGGATAACGATCACCGTCTTGAAACCCATTGACGCCCCAACCAGCGCAAGCCCGATCCCGGTGTTGCCCGCAGTGCCCTCAACAATGGTACCGCCGGGTTTTAGCGCGCCCGAGGCGATTGCCGCGTTAATGATATACAGCGCCGCGCGGTCCTTGACAGATTGCCCGGGGTTCATGAATTCGGCCTTCCCAAGGATCTCACATCCCGTCGCCTCAGATGCGGCGCGCAACCGGATCAAGGGAGTGTTTCCAATAGCTGCCGCGAGCGTGGAATGGATGGTCATGGGTCGCCTCCTGCTGGTGTGAGGCCAGTGTTACGCGCGGGTTAAAGCGACTTCAAGCACCTGCCTGAAGGCGATTTCGCTCCGCTTGCAACCATTGTGCACTGATGATCAATGCTGCGTTTGCAGCCTCACCTGAGCGCACCATTTCCATCAGTGTATCAAAGGGCACCAAATGCGCCCGAAGGTCCTCATGCTCGGTGCTTTCCCCGCCCAATCCGGCGGCCGCATCCGGCAGATCGCAGACCGCAACGTAGGAGACAAATCGTTGCGCAATTCCCCCGGGGCTGGGGTAATACGTTGAAATATGGTGTAAATTAGTCGGCGTCAGCGTCAGCCCAGCTTCTTCGTGCGTTTCGCGTAAAGCGGTCTGCTCTGGGGTTTCACCTGCGTCAATCATTCCGGCGACAGGTTCAAGCATCCACGGTTGTTGGTCCCCGCGCACCAATGCGCCGATCCGAATTTGCTCAATCAACAGAACGCGGTCGCGCACGGGATCATAGGGAAGTACCGTTACGGCATCTGTCACAACAAACACCGCACGATCAATCGGGCCGACCTCTCCACCGTCGTGGGCTTTGTGCGACAGCGTGACTTCGTCTACACGAAAGAACGCCTCATACGGATGGCGGGTCTCGTGGATGGTGACTTCTGCACGCGTCGCACCCGCGCTGATCGTTTCAGGCCGGCGCGATTGCGATGTGCTGATCGTTGAATGTGCCCTCGCACGGATAATCGCCTGACGCTGTGTTAACGTCTCAACGCTCATTCCGGCGTCATGCGCGCGCATGATTTCGGCGGCAGCCTCAACCGTCATGGCGCCATGGTTTGCAACCCAAGTGTCCAAATCCCAAGGCACCTCGCTAGGTGACAGTCCCCGTGCGCGATAAACCATCGTAGGCTTCGGCCCGTTGTTGGTTTCGACCGTTTGCTCCATCAGATCAAAAACAAAGCCGGCCTCGTAAAAGTTCAGCCGTTCTTGCTCTGCCTTGGTGATGTTTTCGACCAGAATTCCGATTGCAGTGCCTTTGGGTGACGCCACGAGCATTGGAAAATCCGCGCCCTCCACATGGCGCACGGAAAACCCGGGTAACTCTGCGGCTGAGACAGAGGGCTCCCGCCCCATGACGATCCGCAAAAGCGGCATGTGGCGCAGCGTTCCGAAGAAAAAGAAGTCCGTCACCGCCAGTTACGCGCCGTGAAGTGACCGATCAGCCCGGCCAAGACAGATAGTCCAAAGTGGAACCCCAATACGACGCTGTCGAAAATCTGAACGGCGTAGGATGCCGTAAAGTTCAGCATGCCGTTCAGGGCTTTCTCCGGGCTGTCGTAGCTGAGGTCTAACGATTCAGTAATCATTGTGTAGAACCCCTGCGAGACCAGAGCCAAAGCCATCAATAACCCGCCGACAAACAGGCCGTTCATCATTGAGATCGAAATGGCTTCGCCAACCATCCGCCCCAACAACCGCCAGCCAAAGAAAAAGCCAAGCAGTGCATTGTATTCCTGGAACCAACCGACCCGTACACCTTCCTCAAGCGTTTGAAGAACAACGATTTCGGATGAAAGGTAGCCAACCGCCGCCATGGCGAAGGCGCATATGAGTTTTGCGGCGGTGGGCATGTCGAATTACTTTGGTTTTTCTACGGTGATCTGAAGTACATCACATGTGCGCGAATGAAATGTCGCCGCGCAAGAGGTTAAATACACATTCCACATCCGACGGAAGCGATCGTCAAATCCTAAAGAGGCGACCTGTTCCCAGCGTTCGTTAAAGGTTTCGAACCAACGACGCAGGGTGACAGAATAGCTTTCGGCGAACTCGATGTCTTTCACTTTGCGCAAACCAGCGGCTTCAATTTCTTCGCTGAGACGCATTGGGCTGGGCAACATCCCACCCGGAAAGATGTATTTTTGGATGAAATCTACGCCCTTGCGGTACGAGTGCCAGCGTTTGTCTTGCACGGTGATAATCTGCAATGTCGCATTGCGGCCGGGGTTCAAGCGATCGCGGAGAGTTTGAAAATATGTGGGCCAATACTGCTCACCCACAGCTTCAAACATCTCGATTGAGGCGATCCCATCGTAGGTGCCGGTCTCGTCGCGGTAATCTTGTAATTTGAAGGTGACCAGATCAGAAAGTCCGGCTTTTTCAATGCGATCAACCGCGTAGTTAAACTGTTCTTGACTGATCGTCAGGCCAGTGACCTTCAGACCCCGTTCCTTGGCTGCATATTCCGCAAAACCACCCCAACCGCAGCCAATTTCTAGGACGTGATCGCCGGGCTCTACGCCCATTTGGTCGACCATCATTTCGTACTTTTGGATTTGTGCGCTTTCGGTGCTTTCTTGTCCGGTTTTGAACAATGCGGACGAGTATGTCATCGTATCATCGAGCCATAACTTATAGAAATCATTGCCTAAGTCATAGTGGGCCGAGATGTTCTTACGGGCCTGCTTTTTGGTGTTCCGCTGAAGCCAAAACCGCACACGTTCATAGGCTTTGACCAGTGTCAGCGCGGGATAGCCGTCATAGATGGCTTCGTTATCAGCATGTACGAAATCGAAGAAGGCCATCAGATCAGGGGTGTCCCACCAGCCGTCCATGTATGCCTCGCAAAAACCGACATCGCCATCGCGCACAGTGCGGGCAAATAGGTCGACATTGTGAACATGCATTTCGGCAACTGGACCGGGCTGAGGCCCCTCAACTCGAAAGCTACGCCCATCGGGGAGGTGGATATCCAGACGTCCGTTTTGGACCAACTGTGCCACTGCGAAAACGCGGGCAAAATAGCGTGGGAGATTTTTTTGACCGTCGGTCGTCGTCAGAAGTGTCATTCGCGTTCCTGTCGCAGGATGTGTAAGGCCAAGTTGACAGATAGTGCGGTTCTTAACAAGTGCCGCATATAGTTACATTTTTAGAAAGGTTAACTGGCTTTTAAGGCTGAATAAGCCTCTAGAGCGCGGACCCGACCTTCGGATGTGTCAATCAAAGGACGCAAGGGGTAGCCATCCTTGACGTTCATGTTCCAACTTTCGGGAATGGCGTCAAAATAGCTTAGTGCTGTGGGCTGAGGATTCGGGTCCTGTTCCGCAATCCAACGTCGCCGATATTGCCCCTTCGGATCGAATTTCTCGGCTTGGGTTTCTGGATTGAACACGCGGAAATAGGGCGATGCATCGGGGCCGGAACCTGCCGCCCATTGCCAGCCCATAGCGTTGCTCGCGGGGTCCCAGTCAATCAGACAGTCGGCGAACCACGCCTCACCAATCTTCCAATGCGTCAATAGGTGTTTGGTCAGGTAGCTTGCGACCAACATGCGCGCGCGGTTGTGCATATAGCCAGTCACATACATCTCACGCAGGCCAGCATCGACCACGGGCAAGCCCGTCTGAGCGCGACGCCAGCTTTCGGCCTGTGGCCCATCGGTTTGCCATCCGAACTGGTCCCATTCGGGGCGCCAATTTTCGGTCGTGATCCGCGGCGTGTGATAGACAAGGTGATAGGCAAACTCGCGCCAAACCAGCTCTTTCAAGAATGTTTCGGCCTGTGTGTAACCTCGCTCCAAAGCTGCGCGGCCTGCCAAATAGGCAGTGCGCGTCGAGATTTCTCCGTAGGTTAGGTTTTCCGACAGGCGGCTGGTGCCGTCTTCGGCCAACATATCGCGGGCTGAGTTATAGCGATCAATTCGGCTGTCGATGAATGCCTCAAGACGCGCACGCGCGGCTGCCTCACCCACAGTGACATGGGCACTAACGATGTCCGCGCCCCGTCCCATCGCGCGACCAAGATCCCACGAAGCAAGTGCCTCAGACTTAGGCCAAGCATCTGGTGCAGGAATTTTGCCGGGTTCGGGCAAGGTGGTACCTGGGTCACGGTCCCGAACGGTTTTCCAATAAGGGGTGTAAACCTTGTAGAAACTGCCCTGCCCTGTCTCAACCGTCCAAGGTTCAAACAGCAGGTGCCCGTTGTGACTGTTGGCGTCCAACCCTGCGTGGCGCAATCCGTCCTTGACGTCTGTGTCGCGGCTGCGGGCCACAGGATCATAGAGCCGGTTCCACATCACCGTCTTGGCGCCTGTTTCCGTGGCCAGCGTTTTCAAGACTTCAAGCGCGTCACCCTTACGCAGGATCAGCTGGCTGCCTTTGGCTTCAAGATCTTTGGCGATCTGCGCGATGGACAGCCCCAGCCGCCACAATGGTGCAGCGCCTTGGGCTTCAGTCTCGGGATCAAGGACAAAGACCGGTATGACCGGCGCACCAGTTGCGATCGCGGCACTTAGCGCGGGGTTATCGGCAAGCCGCAGGTCGCGGCGCATCCAGTACAAAATAGGGGGCGTGGGCATGTGATCTCCAACATCGGCTACCCCCTCATTTAGGACTGTGCACAGGTTTTCCACCCTCATTTAGTGGTTGTGCCACAGATTTTAGATATCCAACCCCAAAGCACAAATGGCCTCCGAAGGGGCCACTCGCTATCGTTTATTAATGGGTCTATTCAGCTGGGCTTACCGTTGTTTCAAGACCGTGCTTTTCGCGTAGACCATCGCGCCAGATTGCCTTGACGAGGGCGATGCCCATCAAAACCATCACAAAGCTGAACGGCAGCGCGCCGATGACCATGGCCGTTTGGATTGCGCCCAAACCGCCTGCGATAATCAAGCCGCCGACCACAAACGCAAGTGCCGCACCCCAGAACAGGATGTGCGGCCGTGCCTTGGGCCCTTCGTCGCCGGCTGCGTTGATCGTGTTGATGATCAACACCGCGCTATCGGCTGAGGTCACGAGGTAGGTCAAAAGCAAGATCACAACGATGACAGACATGATCCAAGCAAGGCTCTCGGAGAGGATGACGGCCAGCATCGCGAACAGCTGATCAGCTTGGCCCGCGCCGGTGATGGCCCCGTTAGCAGCCCCGTTCAGTTCCAAATCGATGGCGGTACCGCCCACAATCGCAAACCAGACAAAACACATCAGTGCAGGGATAATCATCGCCCCCAAGACGTATTCGCGGATCGTACGGCCCTTGGATATCCGCGCCAGAAACACACCGACAAAGGGCGCGAATGCGATCCACCAAGCCCAATAGAAGATGGTCCAGCCACCTTGCCAACCAGCCAAGGCATCGCCCTGCTCCGTTCCGTCAGCGGACCACACCGTGAGGATGTTGCCAGGGATAGAGGCCAGATAATCCCAAATGCCCAAAAACAGCGCCTGTAGGCCAAAGAACGTCGACCCAAACGCCAAGAAGAACGCGAGGATAAAGAACGACAGCCCCATGTTGATGTTCGAGAGCCACTTGATGCCCTTGCCCACACCCGAAAGTGCCGAAAGGGTCGAGGCCCCCATAATCACCACAAGGGCGACCACAATCCCGGTGGTCGAGGAACTGACGCTGCCGTCCGCCGCGGTCACCTGAAGCCAATCGCCAAAGCCAATCCGCACGAGGCCCGAGACGAATTGCTCAACCCCAAAACCCAAGGTTTGAGCCACGCCCAAAACGGTCGCGACAACAGCCACCACATCTACGGTGTGTCCAATTGGACCTGACAGTTTCGCGCCAAAGATGGGGGTCAGCGCCGAGCGGATCGTCAGTGGCAGCCCCCGCCGGTAGGAGAAAAAGCCTAAAGCAAGCCCGACGATTGCATAGGACGCCCATGCGGCCAGCCCCCAGTGCGTGAACGACCAAACATAGGCCGACCGAACGTTACCGGCAGTTGATCCTTCGGTTTGGCCCATGATCGTCGATGGGTTTGAGGCCCAGTGATACATCGGCTCAGCCGTGGCAAAGGTCAGCATCCCGATGCCAATCCCTGCCCCGAACATCATGGAAAACCATGAAAAATTCGAAAACTCAGGGCGGTCCGTTTCCAGCCCCAATCGCATGCGTCCTGCTGATGGCCATAGCGCCAGCACGAAACACAAGACCACGAAGAACGCCATTGCATAGACGTACCAGTAGCTAAACGAGGCCAGGATAAACCCGTTAATAGACCCCAGCACACTGGCCGCTTGGTCCGGAAAGGCGATAGCCCAGATAATAAGCGCCCCGACCAAGATTTTGGCCGTGACCGTGACGTCTTTTGTAAAGCCTTTGTAGAAGCCACTCGCCGCCGTTTTGATCGGCAGCATTGTGATTGGTTCTTTGATTGGCATAATCTCAGTCCCTGTTTTTTTAATAATTTTGTAGGTCAAGCCTAACACAGAGGTCACAATTTGCAAAAACCAATGAAAACGCGCGCCCGGATGGATCCGAACGCGCGAAAGTGTTTTGGGCAAAGTGATTTAGAGCCAGTGCTTAGGCGTTTACGTCCACAACGACGCGGCCTTTGACGTTGCCCTTAAGGATGTCACGACCCAGTTGCGGCAAATCGCTAAGAGTAGCGGGCTGCACCATGGCTTCTAGCTTTTCCATGGGCAGATCGCTTGCGATACGCTTCCACGCAGCGACGCGGTTTTCATAGGGTTGCATGACGCTGTCGATGCCCAACAGGTTCACACCCCGCAGCAGGAACGGGATGACTGTGGCTGGCAGGGCCGCACCACCCGCAAGGCCCACTGCAGAGACGCTAGCGCCATACTTCATCTGACCCAAGACGCGGGCGAGCATGTCGCCGCCCACTGCATCGACGCAACCGCCCCAAGTTTCGGTCTCCAGCGGACGCTTGGTTGTCTCGTTGATGTCTTCGCGGGCCACGATCTGTGTCGCGCCGAGGTCTTTGAGGTAATCGGCCGTCTCGGGCCGACCTGTCACGGCGGCAACCTCGTGGCCGAGGTTCGACAAAATCGCTGTCGCGACCGAGCCAACCCCACCCGCCGCACCCGTCACCAGTACAGGACCGTCTTTGATGCCGTGTGCCTCAAGTGCCATGACCGCGAGCATGGCGGTAAAGCCCGCAGTGCCGACAGCCATCGCCTGGCGTGTTGTGATACCTTCGGGCAATGGGACCAGCCAATCCGCGTTAACACGGGCCTTTTGGCCGTAGCCGCCCCAATGGGCTTCACCCACGCGCCAGCCTGTAAGAACGACCTTGTCGCCTGGTTTGTAGCGGTCATCGTCCGATGCCTCTACAGTGCCGGCAAAGTCGATGCCGGGCACGTGCGGATAGTTCCGGACCAAGCCGCCGCCGGGCCCAATGCACAGCCCGTCTTTGTAGTTCACGGTCGAGAATTCCACCGCAACAGTAACGTTGCCCGCAGGCAAATCGTCCAGTGTCAACGATTGCACCGCTGCGTGGGTCTTGCCTTCATCGTCTTTGGTCACAACCAGAGCGTTGAACATGGGGTTCTCTCCTTAAATCCAGAATTTTTCTTTAACGAGGGCCCCCTTGGGGCCGTCGGGTGTTTCGACCGTCAGTTCCGTGCCGTCGTCCCAATGGGTCATGCGGACCATGCCAATTCCGACCGAACCGCCGAAATCAGGCGATGTCGCAGCCGAGGTTACCTGCCCCACCTGCTTGCCCTTAGCCATAAGCTTCCATGGACGGTCGCAAGGGCCAACAGGCCCATCAATCGCGATGGCGCGGATTTGCTTGACCGGACCTTCTTTGGCAACGCGCAACAACGCATCCCGCCCGACGCAACCAATCGCGGTCTGCGTATTGCAGAATTTGCCAAGGCCACATTCGTGGGGTGTGTTTTCGCGTGTCATGTCGTTCCCATAGGACAACAGGCCACCCTCAATCCGCTCAATCAAATTGGGACAGCCAGCATGCACGTCCAAATCCTTGCCGGCCTCCATCAGCGCATTCCACAAGGGCATGCAGATATCGGCCCCTTCCACGTAAATCTCAAAGCCGCCCTGTTTCGAATAACCCGAGCGCGCGATGATCATGTCGCGGCCTTGGAAATCAAAATGACCAAAGCGGAAGAACCGCAGATCTGACACAGTGCTGCCAAAAACGCGCGACATCAGCTCATCCGCCTTGGGACCTTGGATCGCAAGGGGGCTGACGTCCGGCTCATCCACCAACACGTCCAAGCGGTAGCCATATGCAATGCCCTTGACCCACAGCAAGAGATCGCTGTCGGCAATGGAGATCCACCAACGGTCCTCGGACAGTTTGACGGCTACGGGGTCGTTCAGCATGCCGCCCGTTTCATCCACTGTCGGAATGTAGAAACACTGCCCCGGCAACATGCCGCGAAGGTCACGTGGTGTGAGCATCTGCATCAAGCGAGCAGCATCTGGTCCGCGCAACTCCACCTGCCGCTCAACCGCGACATCCCAAATCTGCACCGCGGATTTGAGGTGGTGATAGTCTTCCTCAACCGAGCGGAACACCGTCGGCAAGAGCATGTGGTTATAGACTGTGTACCCTTTGGCACCAGCGGCCTCTACACCTTCGGCAAAGTTGGTGCGACGCAGGCGACGCGAAAACGCGATTGCGGCCATGTTAGATCCCTCCAAAGATCATAAAGACGGCTTTAAAGTGGCTTGGGGCCACCCCAGTTGATCGGGCAGATCTCGGCGGATTTGCCACCAAAATCCCAAACACGTCCGTAGTCACGGACCTTGGAACGCAGGCCAGTCGCGGCGATGATGTCTGGGCCCATCCAGTACTTGGAGTTAGACACCATAACGGGGTGATCGGGGCTTTTGCCTTCGATCATCTCGATCTCACCTTGGATTTTGCGTCCAATGTTGATGGAGCGTTTTTTGCCCTCGCGCACGATTTCAACGGGGGCACGTTCGGCACCAATGATTTCGGATACTAGCATGGTGAACAGACCCGTGGTGCCACCAGCGGCCCCGGACAGGATTTGCAGCAGGCCGTTATAGGCTTTGCCGGTCGCGTTTTCGTCCACGTAGGCCGCGACCTTCCAGTTGCCCTCACCCATGCGGCCCGGAATATCGACCAGCAGCCCGACGTTCAAACCTGCAAGGCTTTCGCCCTCAAAGTGGCCATCATCAATCGCGATGGCCATCCAAGCGTGGCAATGCCCTTCGGTGGGAGGGTGCGCGCCAAGCGAGACGACGCAAGGACAAAACACAGTGCATGAGCAGTTGAGAAACAGCTCGCCCTGAATGGCCCAGTTTGTCGGGTTCATTGTGCGGCGGCCCGGGTTGGGCATCCGTTGATCGATCCGTTGCGATATGGGCAACCGGTCTGCGTCAGCGCGTTGTTTGGTCATATCAGGCTCCGTTGAACAGAATGTTTGCCGCCAGCACGAGGCCGCCAGCGATGAGGGCAAAGCCCATTGGTTTCGTAAGGCGATGGCCAATTTGCGGCAGTTTTTCGAGGACCATGAACAGGGTTGCCGCCCCCATCCACAAAAGGCTCATCACGCCGCCCGCAAAGCCAAGCGCCATGAACCCCCAGCAACAGCCGACACAAAATGCACCAAGCCGCAGGCCCATGCGCAATCCGCCCACAAAGCCGGTGCGCCAGTGGCCCAAAAAGTAATGCATCGGCGCGTGGCACACGCCGTGGCAGATTTCTTTGGTACGGCTGAATTGAAAAGCCCCGACAGCTATCAAAATGGCCGCCGTGATCCACAATGACGTCGCAGCGCCCATCATGTCCAACAACCCTGCCCCGCGAAGCCCCAACTGCAATGCCGCGATACCGGCAGCGAACACCACCCAAACGGCAAAGTAGCCCAGCAATACGCCGGCCCACCCAGCCCGAGTGCCATCAGCGTTTGCAATCAGGTCTTCGTAGGCGCGCAGCGTCGGGACGAGTGTTGGTAACATCATCGCGGCCATCATTGCCGCCCACATGATAAACAGAGGCGTAAAGCTGCCCATCATCATGTCCATCATCATCGGGTTCATTGAAGGCGTCGCACGGCCAAAAACGTCTAGCCCCATGCCAATGCTCATGGCATACATAAGCCACCAAGCCGCAAGAATGCTGGCAAAGAATACTAGCCACAAAGTGGACCGAATGACTGACTGCATCGTGCGAACCCTCCCCCGACTCAAATGGCCGTTTTGCGTGGGGCAGCTTGTCGCAGTTTTTCAATTGTCTGACAAATGAAAAACACGTCACCATCTGCCTCTGATTTATCGGCGCAAATTGCCGATGCGCTGCGCCAAGAAATTATCTCAGGTGTGCTCTTGTCCGATGATCGTCTCCCTTCGGAGGCTGATTTGTGCGAGAAATTCGTTGTTTCGCGCAGTACCGTGCGCGAGGCGCTGAAACGGCTGGCCGCACAGAACCTGATCCGTACCCAACGCGGTCATACGGGCGGCGCATTTGTGAACAAGCTGACGTTTGACGCCGCTGTCACACAGCACATCGGAACGTCCACTCTTCTCTTGTCGATGAATGCCGTCAGCTTTGAGACAGCCTGCGAGGCCCGCTTTACGCTGGAACGTGCATGTGCGGCCCTCGCCTGCGCCCGACGCGAACGTGAAACGTTTGAGTTGATGAAGGCCGAGGTGGATCGGCAGAGTGATCCGACCCTGAGTGATGAAGCGTTTTGCGCCAGTGACGTCGCATTTCACCGGGCCTTTGTGGATGCCGCTGATAATCCGGTTCTGTCCTATCAGCTCGCCGGCGCGGTTGAGGCGATGCAGCCTTTGATGAACATGATCACGTTTCCCGCGCGGGACCGGGCCCGCATCGTGGCGCTGCATATCGGGATGGCCAATGCGCTCAAGGCGCGTGACCCGGATGAGGTGACTGCACTATTACATGAGCTGGAAACCTATACGCTGGAATTGGCCGATACATACCGCGCGCGCCGGGCGGGCATCTGACATCGATATATCACGCTTGAAGCGGCGGCCCTGCGGCTCTAGTTTCCGCTTCAACCGAATGGTCCAACGGGAGTGACCCATGACACTGAAACTCACCCTTTTGACGGGCACAGCCCTCGCACTTGCCTCTGCGGCACAGGCCGATTTGCTGGTCTTTGACTACGCAGGCTTCGAAGATCCTGCATTCCACGCGGATTACGTGACCAAGCATGGGCAGAGCCCAGATTTCTCGTTCTTCGGAGACGAGGAAGAAGCCTTCCAAAAGCTCCGCTCGGGCTTCAAGGCGGACGTGACACACATCTGTGCGGGCTCAGCCACCAAATTCATCGAATCCGGCATTATCGCGCCTTGGGATACGTCGAAGCTGGATCAATGGGGCAACCTTGATACTGACCTTGCGGGTGAGCAGATCAGCGGCCAAGGCGAAGTGTTCTTCCTGCCGGTCGACTATGGTTCGACCGCGATCGCCTACAATGCCGAAGACGTGCCAGCCGAAGACGTGGCCTCGCTCAACGTCTTTTTGAACCCAAAGTACGCGGGCCGCATGACCCTGCCCGACAACGTGGATGATGCCTATGCACTTGGGTACTTGGCCACAGGTACGACCAACTGGCAGAATGCAACACCCGAGCAGTTTGCCGCGGCTTCCGACTGGCTGCGTCAGGCACATGCCAATCTGCGCACCTACTGGACCGATCCTGCGGAACTGAGCCAACTCCTTGCCTCCGGTGAGGTTCTGGTCAGCTGGGCTTGGAATGAAACGCTGCCGACAATGGTTGATGAGGGCTTTCCCATTGGTTTCCAGCGCGAAGCGGCTGAGGGGTCTTCGCTGTGGCTGTGTGGCTATGTGAAAATGGCCGAGGGCACCGGCGCATCCGAAGATCTGGTGTATGATTTCGTGAACTCTATGCTGGCACCATCCTCCACCACCGCCCTATTGGATGCAGGCTACGGCCAGTCCAACGCGGTTGCGATGGCGGACAAAGGCGAAGAGGCTCTTGTGGCATCTGGCCTCGGCCAAATCAGCGCGCCGGTTTTGGCTCAGCTGCCCATGGATGGACGTCTGCGCGAGATGCAGGCGGCAGAATTTGAGAAAATCAAAGCCGGTTTCTGATCACCCCTTTGACTGACTATGAACGCGCCCCGGATGTACGTAACGTCGCCGGGGCGTTTTCATTGGTCCAATCGCTTGGCTGCGCCGTACATTATTAAAAGGAGCTTTTGAGCATGGACCTAATTTTCAATCTGATATTTGTGGCGCTGTCTGTTGGGCTTGGCGCCATAGGTTGGCTCGCGCCCCGCTACACCATGAGCCTACTTGGTCTCACGGATGGCAGCGTGCGCGGCATGGGTACGTCAGAAATTCGGGCCGCGTCGGGGGCATTGTTTGTTCTGGTGGGCGTTGGCGCGTTGATCATGAACACACCTGCAGGCTACGCGATGATTGGTTTCGTCTGGCTGGGCGGCGCTATGGGGCGGGTTACCTCGGGCGTGCTAGAAGGCTGGACCCAGCGTAAGTTCGGCTTCTTCGTCACAGAACTGATTGTGGGTGTCGGTGCTTTGGCTGTGAACTGGCCCCACCTCTGAACCCTTGCACCTTGGGCGGTAGGGGCTTATATCAGGGGTGTCTCGGCAACGGGACTATCGTGATAAACGCGCTCGTAATACACGGCTCGGACCCGGGGGCGGTACCCGGCGACTCCACCAACACTCCCTTCATTTGAGGGACGCGCGGGGTCGAAACAGGATCGACGGACGTTTAAAGGTGTTAGCTTTCACGCGGCGGGATACCACCGTTATTGGTTCAACTAAGCTAGTTGCAAATGACAACAATGCTCCGGTAGCCCTGGCTGCGTAAGCAGTTCGGAAAACCGAAAATTAAGTCCTAGCGCTTAGCAGCTCTAGGCGGGGTTCGCAGGTACCTGGCAACAGAAACCTGCACTTACCTTCCCTCTCAAATTGCAACGCGTTAACTATGGCAATGACCATAGAATCCCCTATGGTGGTACTTGACCGATTTGACAAAGAGTGTTCGCAATGACTGCATCTATTGACTACGGAAATCTGATGCATAACGCGATGCGTGGGCTCATTCAGAATGTGCTGACACGTGTGGCCGAACAAGGACTGCCCGGGGATCATCACTTCTTTATCAGCTTCGACACGACCCACTCAGGCGTGGCCATCGCGGACCGTCTGCGTGAGCGGTATCCTGAAGAAATGACCATCGTCATCCAACACTGGTTCGAAGACTTGATCGTGACCGACAAGGGTTTTTCGATCACGTTAAACTTTGGTGACACGCCAGAGCCGCTTGTGGTGCCGTTCGACGCGCTCAAAACGTTTGTTGACCCTTCTGTCGAATTTGGTCTTCGGTTTGAAACTCAGGACATGCCCGATGATCTTGAGACTGATGACGACGACCCCGAGGATGATGACCAACCCGAGCCCCCCAAAGGCGACGGGCAAGTTGTGTCATTGGACCAATTCCGCAAATAACAAACTTGCGTGCTGCGACACGTGCGCATTTGTGCCCCGCGTCGGGACCCGTTAAACGGCATGCAACAGCATACCGCACCTGAGGGATTCATATCATGACCACCACCCGCACCGAGACTGACAGCTTTGGCCCCCTTGAGGTCCCTTCGGACAAGTATTGGGGCGCGCAAACCCAACGCTCGATCATGAACTTCCCTATCGGTTGGGAGAAACAGCCCGTTGCCATCGTGCGTGCATTGGGTGTGATCAAGCAGGCCTGTGCCAAGGCCAACACTGCCTCCGGCAAGCTACCCGCCCAAATCGGCGAAGCAATCCA
>Ga0228664_1000962_pt1 | contig 15595 bp, 13 predicted proteins | sample 78DmetaG_FD_183029 | JGI IMG/M metagenome (GOLD analysis project Ga0228664, IMG submission 183029) | Seawater microbial communities from Monterey Bay, California, United States - 78D | ecosystem: Environmental > Aquatic > Marine > Coastal | place: USA: California | collected 2016-09-26 | reverse complement strand
AAACTTATCTACATATTTTTCTGTAATTTCTGACATAGAAGTAGCTCTAACAGTATCATTACCAACAATTAATCCTGCAGTTACCATTGCTAATGGTGCAGATAAGTGGAGTTTATGCGCAATTACTGTACCACCCATAACTGCTGCTAAAGTTATCATAACTTCTATATGATAATCGTCAATAGCTTTCATTAATTTATAACAAGCATAACCTAAAATAGCACCCAATATAACACCTCCTATGACTTCTTGTCCAAAAAGTTTAAAAACATCAAAAGTAGTATCTTCATCTATACCAGATTTAGCTATTTGATAAATCGTTAAAAAAATAACAACTCCTACTCCATCATTAAATAATGATTCACCTACAATTTTTGTTTCCAATTTTTTGGGAACTCCTGCTTGTTTTAAAATCCCTAAAACAGCTATAGGATCTGTAGGAGAAATTAATGCTCCAAAAAGTAGACAGTAAATAAAATTAACAGGTAAATTTAAAAATTGTAATAAGAAATAAATAGTACCACCTACTAAAAAAGTTGATGTTAATACTCCTAATGTAGAAAACATTAATATAGGCCACCTTTGTACTTTAAGTTGATCAAAATTAGTATGTAATGCTCCTGCAAACAGTAAAAAACTTAGCATTTCATCTAATAAAACAGTTTTAAAATCTATACTAGATATAATTGATTTTTCTGCATTTAATAAAGTTGGATCAAAATAACTTAATAACAAAACACCTAAAGTAAAAACTATAGTAATAATCATTAAACCAATAGTGTTTGGTAATTTTAAAAAACGAGTATTTATAAAACCAAAAACAGCTGATAAAAAAATTAAAACTGTAGCAATAAAATAAGCATCCATATGTATTATTTTTGAGGTTGAAAGATATAAAAAAGCATCAAGAATAACTTGATGCTTTTTTGTGATATATTAGTTTGTTAATAAATTTACATTACAAATAATCTTCTAGAGCTCATCATTTCTGCAACTCTATCAGCTATATCATGTAAAGCCTCATCATTATCTGCATTTTGTATAGCTTCATCTATAAAATTAACAACAGAAACCATATCATCTTCTTTTAGACCTCTAGTAGTAATAGCAGGTGTTCCTACACGTATACCAGAAGTTACAAAAGGACTTTTATCATCAAAAGGTACCATGTTTTTATTTACTGTAATATCTGCTTTTCCTAAAGCGATTTCTGCATCTTTTCCAGAAATATTTTTATTTCGTAAATCAATTAACATACAGTGATTGTCAGTACCACCAGAAATTAAATGATAACCTTTCTTAACAAATTCTTCAGCCATTTTAGCAGCATTTAACTTTACCTGAATTTGATATTCTAAAAACTCATCTGTTAAAGCTTCTCCAAAAGCAACAGCTTTAGCAGCAATTACATGTTCTAAAGGACCTCCTTGGTTGCCTGGAAAAACAGCTGAGTTAAGTAACATAGACATTTTCTTTGGACTACCTGATTTTAAAGTTTCTCCAAAAGGATTGTCAAAATCTTGACCCATCATTATAATTCCTCCTCTTGGACCACGTAATGTTTTATGAGTTGTAGAAGTTACAATATGACAATGTGGTAATGGATCATTTAAAATACCTTTTGCTATTAAACCTGCAGGATGTGAAATATCTGCCATTAATAATGCACCAACACTATCTGCAATATCTCTAAATCTTTTAAAATCAATATCTCTAGAATAGGCAGATGCGCCTGCAATTATTAAATTAGGCTTTTCTATGTTAGCAGTTTCTTGTATTTTATCGTAATTTAAAACACCTGTTTCTTCCTCTACACCATAAAAAGACGTTTTATATAATTTTCCAGAAAAATTAACTGGAGAACCATGAGTTAAATGACCTCCATGAGATAAATCAAATCCTAAAATTTTATCACCTGGTTTTAAACAAGCAGAAAATACAGCTGTATTTGCTTGAGAACCAGAATGTGGCTGAACATTTACATATGCTGCACCAAATAATTCTTTACATCTATCTATAGCAATTTGCTCTACTACATCTACTACTTCACAACCTCCATAATATCTTTTACCTGGGTAACCTTCTGCATATTTATTGGTTAATATAGAGCCTTGTGCTTTCATTACTTGCTCACTAGCATAGTTTTCTGAAGCTATAAGTTCTAAACCATTAATTTGTCTTTCTCTTTCTTCTTCAATTAAGTCAAAAATTTGATGATCTATTTGCATGTTATTTTATTTTATAGAAACAAAAATAACTAAAATACAATGGCTTAAAGACTAGTTTTAATGATGTTTTCAACATTTTATTAAGATTAATTATACATTGCTAAAACTTTATTAAAAATTCAATTTTTACTATATTTTTATTTTAAAATGATAAAAAAAGAATGTAGATTTGAGTAAAATAAATATTTTAAAAAATGATTATAACTGCCAACAATCCTAAGCGTAAATCTTGGCTTAAAGTAAAAGAAGATTCAGACTTTCCAATTCAAAACATACCTTTTGGAGTATTTATTACTAGAGATGATATCATTACAATTGGCAGTAGAATTGGTGATTACGCTATAGATTTAGGGGCTTTTCATCAATTAGGGTATTTTGAAGGCATACCATTAACTGATGATATGTTTTTACAAGATAATTTAAATGATTTTATTGCTGATGGTCGTAAAACATGGAGATTAGTGCGTAATAGAATTGCAGAAGTTTTTGATGTTAAAAATGGTAAATTAAGAGATAATGCAGATCATAAAGATAAAATTATCTTTAGAATGGATGAAGTAGAAATGCTTTTACCAGTTGCAGTTGGCGATTATACAGATTTTTATGCGAGTAAAGAACATGCTACAAATGTAGGTTCTTTATTTAGAGATCCAGAAAATGCTTTATTACCAAATTGGTTACATATACCTATTGGTTATCATGGTCGTAGTTCTTCTATTGTTCCATCAGGTACACCAATTAGAAGACCTTATGGACAAACTAAACCTGCAGAAGGCAGTAATACACCTGGTTTTGGCCCAAGTAAATTATTAGATTTTGAGCTAGAAATGGCTTTTATTACAACAGATGCAAATGTTTTAGGAGAAAGAATACCTATTGAAGAAGCAGAAGAATATATTTTTGGTTTAGTACAATTTAACGATTGGTCTGCTAGAGATATTCAAGCATGGGAATATGTCCCTCTAGGGCCATTTTTAGGAAAAAACTTTGCGTCTACAATTTCTCCTTGGATTGTTACTTTAGATGCTTTAGAACCTTTTAGAACAGATAACCCTAAACAAGTACATGAACCATTACCTTATTTAAAACAAGAAGGTAAAGGTAGTTATGATATTCATTTACAAGTGGGTATACAACCAGAAGGTGGTGAAGAAACTATTGTAGCAAATTCTAATTTTAAATATATGTATTGGACTATGGCTCAGCAATTGGCACATCACACAGTTAATGGCTGTCCTGTAGAAAGTGGAGATATGATGGGTTCTGGAACCATTTCTGGTCCTACAAAAGATAGTTATGGTTCTATGTTAGAATTAACTTGGAAAGGACAAAAACCAATTCAATTAAAAGATGGTACTAAACGAAAATTTATAAATGACAATGATACTGTTATAATGCGTGCACATTGCAAAAATGATAGCGTACGTATTGGTTTTGGTGAATGTATAGGTAAAGTGCTACCTGCTAAGTAAACTTTAAAACTAATAATTCAAAAAAAACTCCACAAATTGTGGAGTTTTTTTATGAATTATTTTAAATTTTGTAAAATAAAATCAACTGTTTTATTTGTATTCTTATTTTTTTCATAAGAATCTGTTATATGTTTAGAAGCTAAAGCATATTTATTTTCTATCATGTAACTAATATCATCAACAAATTCTAGAGATACTTTTCCTGTAAGTAGTAAACTTAAATCTTTACCTTCTAAATGATAATTGTAGATTTTTTTAAGTCCAGTTAAGTACAGGTAATCTTTTGTAAATCCTCCTCCTCTATGAGCTCTAACTGTAATATAAAAGGCTTGTTCTCTATCTAAATCGTAACCATTATGTAATAATCTAAAAGTTCTAGAAAAATCATATCCTTTAGCTAAACTATCTACAGCTAGCACTCTATAAGCCAATTCTTTTAATCGTTTAATCGTTAAATTACCAGACATATATTCACTAAAAACTGCTAAACCTTCTTGAGTTTCTTCATTATTAGGAAATCCATGAGAAAATATTTTAAGAGGATGTAACATACCATTCATAGTAGTTACCATATGAACACCTATTTCATGATTTGTTAAAATATTAATTTCATTTTGAGAAAAAGTATGATTTTCATTAAGCACTAAAGCTTGTGAAGTATTAGAAACCATAGCAATTGCTCCCATTGCAGATGAGTTTTTAATCTCGTAACTAAAGTCATAGTTTTTAGAATATTCTCTAAAAAATTGATGAGATTCTGAAGCAGAATATTTTGGTTGAAAAAGTGAATCGTTTTCATCTTCACTATCAAAATGCAAAATAAATTTTGCGTTTTCTACATCATTTTCAGTTGGTGTACCAAAAGAACGTAAACTATTGTAATAGAATCTCTTACCTTTTCCAATTGTTTCTATACATTGAATTAAACCTGAATAAAAATAGATGATATCTTCATAGAAATCTCTTAAACGTTCATCTTCTATGTCATCTATTTTTAATGCAAAAAATTCTTTATGCAAAGAAAATTTATCAAAATCTCTTTTTGGATAAGTAAACTTTGGATCTGTTAAATACTTAGAATTAAAAAACTTTGCTTTTTCAGTTTCTATATTATTTGGATTTACATAATTGAGCATCTCAATCTTTTTGACTAACTCATCAATTTTATGGTCTATCTCAAATAGTTTTTGATTTTTTATAGATACAGCATCACTCATAACTCAATTCTCTAAATTTCAGGCTGTAAATTTACGATTTATGCTTCGTATAAAAAGTATTAGCATGTTTTTTTAACTCTAATTTTAAATATTTTTCTACTGCTGCAACTACTTCTGGATACATTATTTGTTTTAATTCATCACAATATATTTTAGCAATTTCTGTTGCTAAAACCAATGTATTATTGAAGTTTTGAGTAATGTATTTTAAAAAATATCCATTACCTTGAAAAGTATCATTAATTTTAGAAGTCGATTTTATTCCATTTGGTAAAGGTGTTTTCTCCAAAATAGCTCTCCAAGATTCTATATTTTCTCCAAATCTATGATTATCTACATTAGATGTACCTAAGTTCCAAGTGGGCACTTCTCTTGTCCAACGTTTCCAGTTATAAGAATGCATATCATAAACAATACAAACTCCAAACTTTTCTTCTAATTTAGAAATTAAAGCATGTACAACTTTATAAAAATTTGCATGTTTTTGTAAACTCTTTTCATGCATTTCTATAGGTAAAGGTTGCTTCCACAATTTTTTACCCCAAGCATCTTCATAAATTGCAGTTTCAGGAGCTCTATTTAAATCATATTCGAAACGAGAATCACAACCAGCTATTACTATTGGATGACTTTTAACCATTTCTTTTGTCTCTGGATCTTCTTCAAACCAACGTTCATATTCTGTATGCAAGCAATTATCCCATAACTCTTGTCTAAATTGATGTCCATTATGAACAGCACCACAAGCATAATATACGTATTCCTCTATTTTTATGGTAAAAGAATAATCTTCTGAAACAGCTTCAAAAGTTTCTTCATTTTTAATTTTAGCTATAATATCTTCAACTGAAAGCTTTACCATTTTAATCTATAATTTTCTTTAGTAAATTAAATACTTTTTTTTCTATAACGTCAACAGATCCATCTGCAAAAAATACATTTTTAATGTCTCTAATTAAATTTTCTTTTTCAGCTTGAGAAAACTTATTTTCAGAAATATATTTTTGAATTTTATTTAATCCTTCTTCTTCAGAATCTATAACAACTTCTGTATGAATTTTATGAAATGTAGCATCATCAACCCTAGCTAATATGTAAGCCTCTTCTTCTTTACTTTCAAAATGATTACAATGTGCAGCATATAATAATACGTATGCCTCAAACTCTCTTTTTGTCCAATCTATTTTATTCATTATTTTTCTATTGGTAAATGATTTGTACTACCCCATTCTGTCCAAGAACCATCATAAACAGCATATTTTTTAACACCTGCTATTTCTGCTCCTAAAGCTAAAACAGAAGCTATTATTCCTGAGCCACAACTAAAAATAAAAGGCTTGTTAAGCTTGTTTAAATCTTGATATATTGTTTTTAAATCTTCATATGATTTTAAATACTGATGGTCTAAAATTTCTGAATAGGGTAAACTTACTGAACTTGGAATATGACCACCTCTTATATCATTTCTTGGTTCTGGTTCTGTTGCATAAAAACGACCTTTTGATCTTGCATCTACAACAATACTCTCTTTATTTTTAATATTTTCTAAAACATCTTTAGTGAATTTTATTTTATCAGGTTGATAAAAAGACTTAAAATCACCTTTACTTAAATTTATTAAATGTTTTTGTTCAACAGGATACTCTTTTGATTTCCAAGCTGGAAAACCACCATCTAAAACTGCAATATTAGTAAAACCCATTAGCTGAAACATCCACCAAACTCTAGCAGAAGAATAAATACCTATTTCATCATAAACTATAATACAACTATTATTATTTACTCCAATTTCTTGAGCTTTATCTTGAAATTTTTCAGGGGATAAAATTGTGTTTGGAAAAGCAGCCTCTTTATCTGAAAAAGTATTTTTTATATCAAAAAAAACAGCACCTTTTATTTTGTAACTTTCTTTTAATGAAAGATTTTCTTTATCTGTTACTTTAGGAATTGTGGCATTAAAAATAATTAAATTCTCATCTTCTAAATGATGATACAGCCATTTAGCTTTTACTTTAGGTGATGAAATTTTTAAAGACATTATTAATTTTAATTAATAAAATAATTAAGCATCATCTACTACTTTTTTAAGTTTAGACTTTCTTAAAAATGCTGCATCTCTTTCTAAAACTTTACTTTCCATAAAGTTAACAACTTTTTCTTGTATGCGTGTTTTGTAAACCTTATTCATGTAGGTTATTCCTCCTGGAGACATCACATTAACCTCTACAAGTTTTCCTCCAATCACATCAATACCAACAAAATAAAGACCATCTTTTACTAATTTTGGACCAATTTTATCACATAAAATCTTTTCTTGTTTTGTTAATTTGTGTTTAGCAACTCTACCTCCTGCTGAAACATTAGACCTATGATCTTTTTCACCAGGAATTCTACGCATTGCACCAATAGGTAAACCATTTAATAATAAAACTCTAACATCTCCTTGATCTGCTCCTTCTATATATTCTTGTAATATTACATAATCCGAACCTCCATCACCTTTACTAATGTAAAAATCTAATAATGAGTTGATATTACCCATTGCAGATTTTTCAATTAAAATAACTCCAGATCCTCCAAAACCATTTAAAGGTTTTAAAATCATTTTATCAGAAGAAGATTCTTCTATCATTTTAATTAAATAATCTTTATTTTTTGATACATGTGTAACAGGAATTATCTCATTATTAGGATCTTCGAAAACAGCTGTATATAATTTATTATTTGCTTCACGCATTCCTTGTACAGAATTAATGATAAAAACATCATCTTTTACTGAGTCTAAAAAATTTAGCATTAAAGGATCTAAAGGTGGCTCTGCACGCATAAAAATAACATCAAACCCTGCAAGAGGTAACATTTCTTCTCTTGTTGTAGTTTTATTATAGAAAGTTTTAATATTTGGTGGTGTTTTTTCTAGTCTATTTAAAATTGTGCAAAAGGCATTTGTTACACTATTTCTAATAGTAAGATTAGAAGGTGTGCAAATAGCCACTCCATGACCTCTTTTAGCACATTCGTGTATTAAAGTTAAAGATGTATCATTTTCTGGAGATTTTATAGTTTCCCAAGGATACATTAAAAAGCAAACATTCATATTTTTAGTATTATGTTTTTTAATTCTATTTTATAATTATAATTGAGACTATTTTACTTCATCGTAATTATCGTCCCAATTTTTAGCAACATGGTTATCATGTAATTTACCTACAGACATTGCAACTAAAGCAGATACAGTTGCATCCCCTGTTACATTTACAACAGTTCTACACATATCTAAAGGTCTATCAACTGCAAAAATTAAAGCTAAACCTATAGCTAACTTATCTGCTGGAAAATTAACTGCTTCTAAAACTATTACTAACATAACCATACCTGCACCAGGCACAGCTGCAGAACCAATAGATGCTAATAAAGCTGTTAAAACTATCATCAGTTGATCTACAAATGATAATTCGAAACCTAATGCTTGAGCTATAAAAACAGCAGCAACTGCTTGGTATAAAGAAGTTCCATCCATATTTATTGTAGCTCCAACAGGTAACACAAAACTAGATACTTCTTTATCTACACCTATATGTTCTTCAACCCTTTCCATAGTTACAGGTAAAGTAGCTGCACTAGAACTCGTTGAAAAAGCTAATAATTGAGCTGGACTTAATTGTTTTAAAAACCATAATGGATTCTTCTTTGTAAAAATACTTACAAATATCATGTAGATTGTAATCATTAATAACAACCCACCAACAACTGTCATAGCATATTTTAAGAGTGCAACTAATAAATCTGGATCATTAGATGAGACTACAACATTTGCTAATAAAGCAAAAACTGCATATGGAGCGAAAAGCATAATTAAATCAACCATTTTTAAAACAACTTCGTTTAAAGAATCGAAGAAGTCTTTTAAAGGTTTTGCTCTTTTTTCTCCTATCAATAACATTGAAATTCCTAAAAATATGGTGAAGAAAATTACTTGAAGCATAGATTTATTTTCACTCATTGCTTTTAGAGCGTTATCAGGGACCATATCAACTAAAAATTGCAATGGTCCACTGCTTTTTTGTTTAGAAGCTTCAGCTATTTTAGACTGTACACCTCCACTATTTGCATAAGCGTCTGTTAGTTTAGTTATTGTTTCTTCAGAAATACCATTTCCTGGTTGTACAATGTTTACTAGTAATAAACCAATAGAAATAGCTATAACTGTTGTTACAATATAAATTCCTATAGTTCTTAATCCTATATTTTTAAATTTAGAAATATCTTTTAAATCAGATATTCCTTTTACTAACGAAGCAATAATTAATGGAACTGCGATTAACTTAAGCAGTTTAACAAAAATTGTTCCAAAAGGGTTAATCCAATTCGCAATAAATTGTGCTCCTCCATTTATGGTAGTCATTCCTAATCCAAAAAGGATTCCTAATACCATACCAATCAAAATTTTCCAGTGTAAAGCGAGATTTTTCATCAAAAAGTTTAAAAATTTAAGAATTTGAAAGATAAAAAAATTATTAAAAACTGAAGTGACTTTATTTGTATATTGTGTGATATTTTTACAAAAAAAGGATATTAATTATTAAAAACATAATATGGAAGGTATTTTAGATTTATTAAATAGTGATTTGGGAAAATAAATTGTATCTGGAGTAGCAGGATCTACAGGCACAGATACAAATAAAACAAGTAGTGTTTTAACTATGGCTTTACCTATTTTAATGAAAGGAATGGAATGAAATGCTTCTTCTCCTGAAGGTACAGCTGGTTTATTAAATGCTTTAAACAATAAACATGATGGAAGTATTTTAGATAATTTAAGCGGATTATTTAATGGTGGTGTAGATGATAGTGTAAAGCAAGATGGAGCAGGAATTTTAGGGCATATTTTAGGAGGAAAACAAAGTGGTGTCCAGCAGGTTATTGGACAAATATCTGGTTTAGATGCAGATACTGTTGGTAATATATTAAAAATAGCTGCACCATTAGTAATGGGATATTTAGGTAAACAAAAAAATAATCAAAACATAGCAAGTTCAGGTGATTTAACTAGATTATTAGGCGGTTTACTTGGTAGTAATAGTGCTAAAAGTGAACAAAACTTTTTAGAACAAATCTTAGATGCAAATGGTGATGGAAGTGCTGTAGATGACGTTGCAGGAATGCTTTTAGGTGGTAAAAAAAATTCTTGAGGTGGACTTGGTGGTATGTTAGGTGGTTTGTTTGGAAAATAAACTTAAAAAAATTTAATCATAGAAAAGCTCAAACTTTAAAGTTTGAGCTTTTCTATGATTACACTTTACTTTTGTAACAAGATTTGTAAATATCTTCGTAAACAGGTAAAATATTTTGTAGAGAAAACTTTTTTGTATGCTCTTTAGCTCTTTGCTTAAATTGTTCTAAAACAACATCATCTTTTAGAATAGATATTGCATTCATTGCCATATCTTTAACATCTCCTAAATTACTTAAAAAACCTGTTTCACCATGTATATTAACTTCTGGCAAACCACCAGTATTAGTAGATATAACAGGAGTTTTAGCAGCCATTGCTTCTAATGCAGCCAAACCAAAACTTTCTGTTTTAGAAGGTAATAAAAACACATCTGTATAACAGAGTATTTTATCTATTTCTGTACTATTTCCTAAAAAGAATACTTTGTTTTTTATACCTAGTTTTTTTGTTAATTTTTCTGCTAAAACTCTATCAGGTCCTTCACCAATTAATAACAGTTTTGATGGAATTTCTTTTTGAACTTCATAAAAAACTCGAACTACATCTTCTACTCTTTTTACAGGTCTAAAATTACTGATATGGGTTAAAATACGTTCGTTACTTTTTGCAAGAGCTCCTCTTTTACATTCCTCATCTTGAGCTCTATCATATTTTTTTATGTCTATAAAATTATAAACAACTTGTATGGCTTTATCAATTTTAAATAATTGATTTGTAGTTTCTTTTAAATTATTTGATACAGCTGTAACTACATCAGAATTATTAATACTAAATTCAACTGCTGCTTTGTAAGTTGGATGACTACCCACAAGTGTAATATCTGTACCATGTAAAGTAGTAACCACTTTAATTTTGATACCTTTTTCTAAAAGCATTTGTTTAGCCATATATGCAGCATATGCATGTGGAATTGCATAATGAACATGTAAAACCTCTAATTGATATCTTTCTACAACATCAACCATTCTTGTAGAGAGTGCTAACTCATAGGGTTGATATTGAAACAAAGGATATTCTTCTATGACAACTTGATGAAAATGCAATTTATGTGATAAAAAATCTAAACGAACTGGTTGATTATAGGTAATAAAATGAACTTCATGACCATTATCTGCAAGTGCCATTCCTAACTCTGTAGCTACTACCCCACTTCCTCCAAAAGTAGGATAACAAACAATTCCGATTTTCATATATTGTGAAAGAATTTACATTTTCTTAGTTGTAAAGATAAAAGGATTCTTACAAATCCATCTAAATGAAATCATAAAAAAAACCTACAATTAAATTGTAGGTTTTTATATTATGAATATTATCATAAAAAATTTACGCTAATAATCTCCTAAAGTTTCTGGATTTTGAGCTAAAGCACTTTCTAATTGTTCATCATTAGGTGCTTTACCATGCCAAGCATGAGTATTCATCATAAAATCAACTCCATTACCCATTTCTGTATATAACAAAATACAAACTGGTTTTCCTTTACCTGTTAACGATTTTGCTTCTGATAAACCAGCTAATATTGCTTCAATATCATTACCTTCTTTTACTTCTAAAACATCCCAACCAAAAGCTTCAAATTTTGCTTTAATGCTTCCCATTGGTAAAACATCATCTGTAGCTCCATCAATTTGCTTACCATTTAAATCAATAGTACAAATAATATTGTCTACTTTTTTTGCTGATGCATACATGATTGCTTCCCAGTTTTGACCCTCTTGCAATTCCCCATCTCCATGTAAAGAATATACTAATTTATCATCACCATTTAATTTTTTAGCTTCAGCTGCTCCAAGAGCTACAGACATACCTTGACCTAAAGATCCTGATGCAATTCTTACACCTGGTAACCCTTCGTGAGTAGTTGGGTGCCCTTGTAAACGAGAATCTATATGTCTAAATGTTGCTAATTCTGATACTGGAAAAAATCCACTATGAGCTAATACACTATAATAAACAGGAGAAATATGTCCATTAGATAGGAAAAATAAATCTTCATTTTTACCATCCATGGTAAAATCTGTAGAATAATCCATTACTTCTTGATATAAACAAGTAAAAAATTCTGCACATCCTAAAGAACCTCCTGGATGTCCTGAATTTACAGCATGTACCATTCTTAAAATATCTCTACGAACTTGTTGTGTAAAATCTTTTAATTGTTGTGTAGTAGGCATTGTAAATTGTAATTATTTAGACAACAAAAATACAAAAGTGTTTGAATAACAAATCGATTTAAAAATTATTTATTTCAGATTTATTAACAACATAACTAAACGTCATTACAAAGGATGAAAGACATAAGTAATCTCTTGGTTTTCACAAATAGATTGCTTTGTAAACTCTTAATGATCTAGGTTTTTTGCTTCTTCTTTTTAGCAGCTGGAAACAACACATTGTTTAAAATTAATCTGTAACCAGGTGAAGTAGGATGCAAATCTAATTCTGTTTTTGGATCTCCTACTCTATGTGTATAATCTTCAGGGTCATGACCACCATAAAAAGTAAACATACCTTTACCTTTTGTGCCATGAATATATCTGGCTTCTCTATTGGTTTTATTTTCACCCAAAACCAAAACATTAGATTTTACAGTGTTTCTATCAAATGAAGTGGTTTGCCCCATAAATCCTTTAACTAAAATGGTATGATTTTGAGTAAGCATGGTTGGAACTGGATCCCATTTTGCAGAGAATTCTACCAAAGAAAAATAATCTGAGGTTTTTGGAATTCTACGTTTTCTTGTCATATCAATAGAAGAAAACTCGTAAGTTGTTGGACTTCTTACCAAGTCAAAATTTGTAAAAGCAAATGTTTTATTATAATCTATTTTTGATTGATAATTAGGCTCTGATGCATCACCATCAAACATAGCTTCTGCAATATCTACTCCATCTGCAGCTAAGGCTATATCAAAACTGTCTGTAGCTGAACACATTGCAAACATAAATCCGCCTCCAATAACGTAATCTCTAATTTTTTTTGAAACCGCTAATTTTTCTTCAGACACTTTATTAAAGCCTAATTCTTTTGCCAGTTTTTCAGCATCTTTTTTTCCTTGAATATACCAAGGAGCAGTTCTAAAAGAACCATAAAATTTTCCATATTGGCCAGTAAAATCTTCATGATGCAAGTGTAACCACTCATATAATAATAATTTATCTGCTAACACTTCTTTGTCATAAATAACATCAAATGGAATTTCTGCATAGGTTAACACCATAGTTACTGCATCATCCCAAGGCATTTTATCTTTTGGAGAATAAACAGCAATTTTTGGAGCTTTTTCTAAAGTTACAGCTTCTTGATTAGATGAGGGTGATGAAATTTCTTGTAAAATAATTTGCGATTTAGCATCCGAAATTACTTGATAAGACACGCCTCTAATTCTACATTCGTTTTCTACAGCTTTATTATTTTCTATTAAAAAAGCACCTCCATCATAATTTAATAACCATTTAGATTTTAAACCTACTTCAAGAGAATAGTAGACAATACCATATGCTTTTAAATGATTTTTTTGATTATCATGATCCATTGGGATATAAATAAAAGATGCCCATGAACAGAATGATGACAATAAAATTAGTAAAAGTAAAAACGGTTTCTTCATAATCAAAAACTAAAATACACAATTACTTTTGAGCAATTGTGTATTTGATAATATTTTAGTTTTTATTTAAGAATTTACAATAACCTCTGTGAATTCTACAATAATATTATTGATATCTATTTGTTGTTCTTTTATCATTTTAAAATTAATTTTTGGTTAATTTTTAGAATGGAACATCATCATCATCTCCAAAAGCATCTTTAGGTTCTATTCTTTGGTTTGGTGAAAAATCATCATCATCAAAAGGATTATTCATAGACGATTGGAATTCTGAACTAAAACCTTCTTCTAAATCAGAGAATTTAGCTAAATGCCCAGTAAACTTTAAACGTATGTTATCTAGTCCACCATTTCTGTGCTTAGCTACAATAAATTCTCCTTGACCTTCACAAGGTGTATGATCATCATCATCCCATTCTGTCATTCCATAATATTCAGGTCTAAAAATAAAGCTTACAATATCTGCATCTTGCTCAATAGCTCCAGATTCACGTAAATCTGATAATAAAGGTCTTTTAGATCCTCCACGTGTTTCTACAGCTCTCGATAATTGAGATAATGCAATTACAGGTACATTTAATTCTTTGGCTAATGCCTTTAAATTTCTAGAAATGGTAGAAATTTCTTGTTCTCTGTTTCCTCCTCCTTTTCCATTTCCACCAGCTGTCATTAACTGTAAATAATCAATAACAATAATTCTTACATTGTGCTGAGAAACCAAACGTCTTGCTTTTGCACGTAAATCAAATATAGAAAGTGATGGAGTATCATCTATAAAAATAGGTGCATCAGATAATTTTTTAACCTTAACATTTAGTTGTTCCCATTCATGTGGTTCTAAATTACCTTTTCTTAACTTTTCTGATGTTAATCCTGTTTCAGAAGAAATCATCCTAGTTATTAATTGTACAGATGACATCTCTAAAGAAAATACAGCAACTGCATGATTAAAATCGATAGCCATATTTTTAGCCATAGAAATCACAAAGGCAGTTTTTCCCATACCTGGTCTTGCAGCTATAATAATTAAATCTGAAGGTTGCCAACCAGAAGTTAGTTGGTCTAATTTGGTAAAACCTGTTGCCAAACCAGACATACCTTCCTGATTACCAATTTCTTGTATCTTTTTTAAAGCTTGTTTTACAAGTGAACCTGCATCTTCTGAACTCTTTTTTAAGTTACCTTGAGTAACTTCGAACAACTTACCTTCTGCTTCATCTAACAAATCGAAAACGTCTGTAGATTCATCATAAGAACTTTCAATGATTTCTGATGAAATTGAAATTAATCTTCTTTGAATATATTTTTGTAAAATAATTCTTGCGTGAAATTCAATATGAGCTGAAGAAGCTACTTTTTGTGTTAAACGAATTAAATAAAAATCACCACCAACCAAATCTAATTTCCCCTTCTTTTTCAACAAGTTAGATACTGTTAATAAGTCTATAGGTTCAGAATTTTGGAATAATTCATAAATGGCAGCATATACTTCTTGATGCTTAACATCATAAAAAGCATCTGAATGCAAAATATCAATTACATCATCAATACCTTTCTTATCAATCATCATTGCACCTAACACAGCTTCCTCTAAATCAATTGCTTGTGGTGGAATTTTCCCTTTCTCAAGAGAAATAATTCTTGATTTATCTATTTTAGTCCCAGCTATGGCATTTGTTTTCTCCATGACACAAATGTATATTTTTAGCTTTAATTTGCTAACATTAAATTAACATTTATTTGTACACAATTATTGTAAATAAAATTGTTATTATGTTGTTAATAACCTGTTCACCTTTTCAACCTTGATTTTCATATTTTTACGATAATGA
>Ga0228664_1000951_pt1 | contig 15723 bp, 13 predicted proteins | sample 78DmetaG_FD_183029 | JGI IMG/M metagenome (GOLD analysis project Ga0228664, IMG submission 183029) | Seawater microbial communities from Monterey Bay, California, United States - 78D | ecosystem: Environmental > Aquatic > Marine > Coastal | place: USA: California | collected 2016-09-26 | reverse complement strand
AGAAGAAGTTGTTGAAGTAGATCTTCCTACAAAGTATGGCGATTTTAAATTAAAAGCTTTTAAACAAACTACATCAGGTGAAGAACACCTTGCATTAGTTAAAGGAGAATGGGATAAAAACGAATCTGTTTTAGTAAGAGTTCATTCGTCTTGCTTTACAGGAGATATATTAGGTTCACTTAGATGCGATTGTGGAGATCAATTGACATCGGCTATGGGAATGATAAATAAAGCGGGTAAAGGAGTTGTACTTTACGTTAATCAAGAAGGAAGAGGAATTGGACTTTTTAATAAACTTAAAGCATATAAACTTCAAGAGGAAGGGTACGATACACTAGATGCTAATCTAAAACTAGGTTTTAAGGGAGATGCAAGAGATTATGGAGTTGGTGCTCAAATTCTACGAGCAGTTGGCGTTCAGAAAATGAAATTGTTAACTAATAATCCTAAAAAAAGAACTGGATTAACTGGATACGGCTTGGAAATTACAGAAACTGTTGACATAGAAATTGAATGTAATATTCACAACGAAAAATACTTAGAAACTAAAAAAGAAAAAATGGGCCACGATTTAAAAATTAAAAAAACTCATTAACTTATTTGAAAAATTTAAGTATGTTTTTTTCAATTCTTTCATGAGGATTTTCAAGTTCAGGCTTTTCAAATTTTGTTCCACTAACTTTTTCAAAAAGTTCGATATATCTCTCTGAAACAGATTTAACAAACTCCTTATTCATTTCAGGAATCTTTTGACCATCTTTTCCTTGAAAGCCGTTTTCCATTAGCCATTCTCTGACAAATTCTTTACTTAATTGTTTTTGAGGTTCTCCATTTTCTTGCCTTTCTAGGTAACCGTCCTTATAAAAATATCTACTGGAATCTGGTGTGTGAATTTCATCAATTAAAAATATTTCCCCGTCTTTTTTACCAAATTCATACTTTGTATCCACTAAAATTAAACCTCTTTCGTCTGCCATTTCAGATCCTCTTTGAAACACTGCTCTAGTATACTCCTCTAACTTTAAATAATCTTTTTCTTCAACTATACCTTTTCTTAATATATCTTCCCTAGATATATCTTCATCATGGCCAAAATCTGCTTTTGTAGAAGGGGTAATAATTGGAGTTGGAAACTTTTGATGTTCAACCATTCCATCTGGCATTTTAACACCACATATTTCTCTTTTTCCTAACTTATAAGTTCTCCAAGCGTGGCCGGTTAGATAGCCTCTTATAACCATTTCTATTTTAAAAGGTTTACAAAAATGGCCTATTGTCACATTTGGGTCGGGTGATGAAATCATCCAGTTTGGAACAATATCTTCTGTAGATTTCAAAAACTTTTTAGCCAATTGATTTAAAACCTGTCCTTTGAAAGGAATACCTTTAGGTAAAACAACATCGAATGCTGAAATTCTATCTGTTACAATCATTGTTAAGAATTCATCATTAATATTATACACATCTCTAACTTTTCCATTGTATACATCTTTCTGATTGGGAAAATTAAAATTGGTACTTGTAATTGCTTTCATTTTTTTTATTTAAATACTTTAATAATTTTTTTAACTAAAGGATGCCTAACAACATCATCTTCGTTCAGATTTACAATACTAATATCTTTTTGATTTTTAAATAAATCTAAGGCTAATTTTAAACCACTTTTTTGGTGTTTTGGCAAATCAACTTGAGTAATATCTCCAGTAACAATAAATTTTGCAGACTTACCCATTCTTGTCAAAAACATTTTTAATTGCGCTTCGGTTGTATTCTGCGCTTCATCTAATATTACAAATGCATTGTCCAAAGTTCTTCCTCTCATAAAACCTAAAGGAGCAATTTGAATAACCTTATCTTCTAAATATTCAGTTAATTTAGAAGTAGGTATCATATCTCCTAAAGCATCGTATAAAGGCTGTAAATAGGGATCTAATTTTTCTTTTAAATCTCCTGGAAGAAATCCTAAATTTTCACCTGCTTCAACTGCTGGTCTGGTTAAAATTATTTTTCTAACTCTTTTTTCTTTTAGTGCCTTTACTGCTAAAGCAACTGCAGTATATGTTTTTCCAGATCCAGCAGGTCCAACTGCAAATAATAAATCATCTTTTTCAATAGCATTCACCATATTGAACTGATTTAGAGATCTTGATCTAATTATTCTCCCTTTATTGCCATATAATAAAACATTATCTTTGGAAAAATTTGTTTTTTCTAGTTGGTATTTTTTTTCAATAATTGATTTTAAAACTACGTCTGACAAAGAACCAAATTTTGAATAATGATTTTCAATCATCGACCATGATTCCAAAAAAATCTTAACATTTTTTTCATCTCCTATTACGTTAAGATCTTCATCTCTTAGGATTAATTTTAGTTTTGGATAGTTGGTCTTAAGAGAATCTAGATTTTGATTTTTATCTCCAAATATTTCCGATTGAGAAGACCTAGATATATTAATTTTCTTTTGCTGCAAATAAAGAATAGTTTTAAGAAATTAAATTATTGTATTTTTGAAAAACAAAGGTAATCATTAGGCATAAAATAATTAAAAAAAAACATGTTAATTACACTTACTTCTGACATGGGACTTAAAGATTATTATGTTGCTGCAATGAAAGGGGCAATTTATAGTCAGTTACCAGATGCAAAAATTGTAGATATATCTCATAATATTCCACCTTTTGACATATTACATGCTTCCTTTGTTTTGAAAAATACTTTTAAACAGTTTCCTAAAAATACCATTCATATTATAGGGGTAGATGCAGAAAAAAGTGAGAAAAACAACCATCTTATAGTAAAAAATCATGACCAATATTTTATTGGAGCGGATAATGGAATTTTCTCTTTAATTTTTGATAAAAAACCAGATGGAATTTGGAGTATTAATATCAATTCAGAAATTAATGATTACTCATTTCCAACCAAAGATATATTCATTCCAATAGCATGCCATCTTTCAAGAGGCGGATTACCCTCTGTAGTTGCTAAAGAAATTCAAGAAATTAAAACCAAGCAACTATTTAGACCTATAATTGACAAAAACAGCATTAAAGCCATGGTATGTTACATAGACAAATATGGCAACTTAATGACCAATGTTACCAGGCAAATATTTAAAGATGTTGGTAAAAACAGAATGTTTAAAATTTTTCTTACTAGATCCGAATATAGCATCCAAAAAATTTCCAGTAAATACAACGATGTTCCCGATGGAGAAAGAGTAGCAATCTTTGGAAGTAGTGGTTTTTTAGAAATTGCAATTAACAAAGGGGTTCAGGGTTCTGGTGGTGGAGCTAGCCAATTATTTGGAATTAAAATCAATGATATTATAACTATAGAGTTTAGCGAAGAATGATAGTAAGAATTGTAAAACTTATAATATCAAAAGAGAAAACAAAAGATTTTTGTTTGTTTTTTAACGACAAAAAAACAAAAATTGAAGAATTTGAGGGTTGTATAAAAGTTGAACTTCTTCAAGACACTAAAGAACCTAGTTTGTATTTTACTTACAGCCATTGGGAAAATGAAGAATCACTAAATAATTATAGAAACTCTGTGTTTTTTAAAAATATTTGGAATAATACAAAATTGTATTTTTGTGGAAAACCAGAAGCGTGGAGTCTAAATAAACCAACCAATGAATAATTCTAATATTATAATTACCAATATTAAGGAGTTGGTTGGAATACTTCCAAAAAATAAGTTAGTCCTCAGCGGAAAAGAAATGAATAAGCTTTCCGTCCTAAAAAATGCATTTATTGAAGTTAAAGAAGATAAAATTGAGTCATTTGGTTTAATGAAAGATTTAAAACTAAAAGATTCTCAAAATATTTTTGATGCCAATGGAGGAACTGTTTTACCTTCTTGGAACGATTCTCACACCCATTTAGTATTTGCTAAATCTAGGGAGAAAGAGTTTATTGATAAAATAAATGGGCTTTCTTACGAACAAATTGCAAAAAAAGGGGGTGGTATTTTAAATTCGGCTCTTCATTTAGAAAAAATTTCAGAAGAAACACTTTTTGAAAACTCTAGGCAAAGGTTGCAAAATATAATTAATCTTGGTACTGGATCAATTGAGATAAAGAGCGGTTACGGGTTGAGCCTAGAAGGAGAATTAAAAATTCTAAGAACGATTAAGAGATTAAAGGAAACTTTTGATATTGAAATTAAATCTACATTTTTAGGTGCTCATGCTTTGCCAAAAAAATATAAAAACAACAGAAAAAAATATATTGATTTAATAATCAATGAAATGCTACCAAACATTCATAAGGAAGAATTAGCAGAGTATATTGATGTATTTTGTGAAACTAATTATTTTAACATTGATGAACTAGATAGAATTTTAGATGCTGGAGCAAAGTTTAATTTAAAACCCAAAGTTCATGTAAATCAATTCACTTCAATTGGAGGAATTCAAAAAGCAATAGAGCACCAGGCAATTTCTGTAGACCATTTAGAGATAATGGAAGAAGATGACTACGATGCCTTAAGAAATTCATCTACAATTGCTACACTTTTGCCATCGTGTTCATTTTTCATAGATATAGCATATGCACCTGCAAAAAAATTAATGGATAAAAATATTCCATTTGCTTTAGCAAGTGACTTAAATCCAGGATCTTCTCCGAATGGTAATATGAACTTAGTGAACTCGTTAGCATGTATTAAAATGAAAATTTCTCCAGAAGATGTTATAAACGCAAGTACAATTAATGGTGCCTATGCTATGGAAATATCCAATTTAACAGGTTCTATAACTGTTGGTAAACAAGCCAATTTAATAATAACAAAACCCATAGAATCCTATCCATACTTGTTCTATTCGTTTGGTGAAAACTGCATAGAAAAAACAATGGTAAAAGGAAAATGGAATAAATAATTAAAAAATGAAAAAAAGAATAATATTCTACATGATCTTTACAATGTTTATTTCAAATAATTTAAAAGGTCAAAATATTGAAGAAAACCTAGGTAGTTGGTGGATGTATTTTGGAACACATAGATTTAGTGAAAAATACAGTTTACATTACGAAACTCAACTAAGGAACTATGAAATAGTTTCTAATTTTAACCAGCTTTTACCTAGAGTTGGATTGAACTACCATATTGATAAAAACACTTCTGTAACTGCAGGATATGCTTTTATTCCTACACAAAAAGAATTTGATTTAGGTTGGGAAGATAAGATAGAAACTGAAAATAGAATTTGGCAACAATTTATATTAAAAAATAAAGTTGGTAATATTAACTTTAGACACCGTTATCGATTAGAACAAAGGTGGATTAAACTAGGTGAAGAAACAAAATATAAAAATAGAGCTAGATACATGCTTTCAGTAAGACTTCCTATTTCAAAAAATGAAGACTCTCCCCTATTTATTTCATTATATGATGAAATATTTCTTAACATTTCTGACACCCCTTTTGATCAAAATAGATTATTTGCAGCTTTGGGATACCAAATTAACAAGCAAATGAATTTTCAATTGGGATACTTAAGACATCGATCCGGAGGTTTAGACCTTAATCGTTTACAATTAGCGGTCTTTTTAAATACTGGCAATTAAAACTTAGATTGAATCTGAAACATGAATGTTCTCGGAGACCCTAGATTTGCTGGTCTAATTAAATAGGAATTATTAAATAAGTTTTCACACAAAAATCCTACAGTAATACCTTTCTTTAAATTGTATTTAATTCTGCAATCCAATAAATTGTATCCATTGTTTAGAGTTAGCATAGACCTATTGATACCTAAATCTGTGGATATTAGTGTGTTTTCATTAAAAAGCCCTGTTACAAATGCGTAATCAATATTGTCCATTTTAGAATTATATTGATAGGAAATACCAATTGTTAATTTCTTTTTATATACACTTTCTATATCTAGCCTAATATTAGTTTTACTCCTGTACTTTAAAGTAGAATTATTGACAGTAGAACTAGTATTTGAAAATGTATACTTTGTAGGGTTAGATTCGTTGAGGGCAATTTCAGCTAAAGAAATTTGAGCTATGTCTAATGGTACTAAATCTTCAAATGAACTATCAGGATAAACTGAATAAGGATTTGAATAAGTTGCACCAAAAAGTAAACCCAAAGACCAATTATCTGAGACTAATCCGCTTGCATTAATTGTAAACTCCAAACCTGGTATCCTTGCTTTATTTACATTTTTAGAACTAAAACCTAATCCATAAGAAGATGGTTCAGATGGACCCCATATTCCTAAAGTAAACTCCATCATATCATTATATTCCATTAAAAAGCCGACTAAATCAATATAACCTTTAAAATTTCTAATCTTAATCACTTTTTTAAGTCCTAGTTCAGAAGTCCAACCAGATTCAGGAATTAGATCTGGGTTATTATATAAATTAATTGGGCCAATATCTCCTTTGAAATATAATTCAGTCATTGTTGGAAATCTAAAGCCCTGACCAAAAGATGAGCGTAAATTCCAACCATTAGATATCTCATAATTTAAACCTCCTCGAAAAACAGGCTGACCAAATGTAGTATTGTTCAAGTCAAAGTACTCATATCTTCCTCCAATAGAAAAATTAATTTTATTAATTTTTTGATCTAGTTGTAAATATGCACTGTAATTCTCCCCAGTTATTTGGCCATCTTGTGTAAATTGAGAATTAAAGCTATTGGTCTTCCCCTTTAGAGTAACTATTGTTATCCCTGATGTGATTGTAGTATTTTCATCATGAAATTGATTTTGATATTCGTTAAATGATAGAAGAGAATTGTTAATGTTATTAGGATTATCGTTGTAAAATAAATTTCTACTTAAAATTCTAGACCTTAATACGTGTTTAAAAGAATTGTGGTAATAAGTTATAGATGGATCAATGTAGAACCGATTACCATTGTTTGGAATATTAGTTCCACCAAGTGGGATATAGGCATTTGAATCGTTCTGCCACATAACAAACAATCCACTTTTCCTTTGCATATAATTTAGATTCAAACCAAATGTTACTTTGTCTTTTACAAGTTTAGAATTTGCAGAAATTCTGGTTTGTTGATTATTAATGAATTTAATATATCCTCTATCGTTATAATGATTTGCAGAGAGGGTCAAATCTAGATTTTTTATCTTCTTACTATGGCTTAAACTTATTCCATTTCTCAACATTAAAGAATCTCCCCACCACTTATTTCTAGGATCTTTTGGACTATCCCAAAAGCCAACAAATGAACTAACTATCGTCTGAGGATTTAAAGACGGTGTTTTAGTTTTAATATTTATAATTCCATTTAAGGCAGAGGAACCATATAAAGAGGATGAAGCTCCTTTGATTACTTCTATCTGCTCAATATTTTCCATCGGAATTAAATTAAAATCTACTTCTCCTTGGTCTGCAGATAAAATAGGCATTTCGTCAACCATTACAAGAACTCTACTTCCAGTACCATAACTCCACCCACTTCCACTTCTTATATTTAATTGACCATCAATTAGTTGAATACTTGGAACATTTCTTATTAAATCTGAAAGTGTTATACAATTTTTACTTTCAATGAGTTTAGAATCTATAACATCCATTGAAACAGTAACTTCTTCAATTTTTTGTTTAAATTTTGAAGCAGAAACAACCAATAAATTAAGTTCAGAGGAATTTTCATGTAATGAAACATTTATAGATTTATTTTGACTAATATCTAGTTCTATTGTTTTGGATTTATAACCAATATAAGAAAAGGTTAATTTTAGTAATCCAACAGGAACAGATATATTATATTTCCCAAACGAATTTGTAATTGTTCCCAAGTTAGGATTAGAAATGATAGTATCTTTGGGATTACCTAATTGATTAATTTTTATCGAGACTCCAACTAGCGGTTTAAATGAAACAGAATCTTTAACAATACCAGAAATTGTAAATTGAGCATTACAACGAATAGATAAAGCCAGTAATAAAATAAAGAATAATTTAAAAAATCTAATATGGTGTATCACAAGATAGGCTAATATTTAACAAAATTAATAGTTAGAATTTATTTCACTTAAAGGCAAACCCTTCCACGTAATTCCTTCTTGCCATTTAGGAGCATGCACTTCTTTTAAATAGTTCATTAGCAACTTCTCAAGTTCTTTTGCTTTCTTGGGATTATGATAAACCAAATTCTGACTTTCTTTTTTATCAACTATTAAATTGTAAAGAAATAACTCTCCATTGTCTTGAAATTTAACAAGTTTAAAATCCCCTTTTCTAACTGCTGAATGAGGCCGTCCAACTTATAGGATTAGTGTACTAAATAGTTTGTACATGTTTCAGATGATAATTAACTAAACTGTCTACTGGTTTTTGAATTATATCACCTAGAATTATTCCATGATTGTCTGCAGCAACTTTAAGTTCTTTTTCAAAAATTTTACTAATTGAACCAATAAAATGGGTTTTAACAGATTTGTGATCTGGGAAACAACAGACATGAATTTTTATAAATTCATTCATTCCGTTCTGAATCATATCTGTAACATATTCGTGGTGGTAATGTCTATTAATAAATTTCATAAAAGAAGCTAGATAAACATTTGCATGTGGTTTCATATATACATTTTCAAAAATATCTGCTTTTGCATCACCAAATTGACTTTCAAAATCTTTATGAATTGAATCTGGAAGTTGATTATATAAATAATCTTTTAATAATTTTTTTCCATAAAAAGAGCCAGAGCCTTCATCTCCTAAAACATAAGCAATGGCTGGAACCTCTTCTCTTAAATTTTGACCATCAAAATAACATGAATTTGAACCTGTTCCTAAAATACAAGATATTGCAGGTTCCCCTTTATAAGTAGATAATGCACAGGCTAGTAAATCATGGTCAACTGTAACATTTGAATTAGGATATATTTTACTCAATCCAGATTTAACGATGTTATTCATCTCTTCACTTGAACATCCTGCACCATAAAAATACAATCTTTCTACATTTTTTGAAGCTTCATAAAAGTCTTTATTATTTTGAATTTCATTAGCTATAAATTCACTAGAATGAAAAAAAGGATTGAATCCCATAGTTTTATACATTGTAACTTGATTTTCATCATTAACAAGTACCCAATCGGTCTTGGTAGACCCACTTTCTGCGATTAGTATCATATATATAAATTTAAAATATAGTTTTGGAATATTTTTTTTTAAAAATGTATCTGTAAATTAAGAGATTAATCTCTTTAAAGTTATTTAATTTTTTATATAAATCTTTAATTTTTTCGTTACTTTTTACTGTAATATTATCTGGAATAATTAAGCTAATTAAAAAATCTAAAATTATCTTAAAATAAGTCATAACTGTAAGGTTTTATAAAGACCAAAAAATTTCAACTTCAGAAGATAAAGTATTCAATATATAACTTACAGGAAGTAATTCCTTATTAGCTTTTTTTAATATATTTTCATTTTCCTCACCTGAAATATTTAAAATAATTTTCTTAGAATTTAATAAAGATTTTAAATTATGAGTAAGCCTCTTTTTAATTGGAAAAGGAGCTATGTTTAAACATATATCTGGATAAATTTCTGAAAGTGCATTTTCTGTTTGAACAGTATTTGGAAATAGAGAGGCAGTATGGCCATCTAAACCCATCTCCAATAAAACAATAGATTTTTCATTTAAAAAAATAGAATTTGATAGTTTAGATAAGGATAAATTATTGTTTTCGTCTTCTAGATCATATATCATTGGAGTTATAGATGCCTTTTGTAAAATGGTTTCTCCTAATGCTTCAGAAATATTGTAAAAATTTGTTTTCCTGGATTGATTATCCATCCATTTTTCATCTACCAACCCAAATTTCACTTTTGACCAATCAACTTTTGAAATCTCTTTAAATCTTTTGTATAAAGAAAGAGAAGATGCACCACAAGAAAGTAAAACTTTTACTTCATTACTTGATTTTGTTTCAATACGTAAATTTACTTCTATCAAAGACAATAAATTGTCTTCTAGTAAAGTGGAGTTTTCAAATTTTTTCAGAATCATTATATGCTAATATACACTTATTGTTTAACATACACTTAGTATTTAAGCGATTATTGTTATAACAACACCTAATAAAAACATATTATGAAATTATTGACTTAGAAAATTAATTATTAATAACAATAGACTCCTCTATTAAACCAAAAGAATTTCTTATTTCACCATCCATAATTAATTGAATATTAATTTTTGTGTCAATTGGGAAAGAATTACCATCTAAAGTTTTAGTATTTAAAGTAGTAATACCATTTTGAGTTTCTGCATAAAACTCTAATAATGAAAATTCACCATTTTGGTATCCATAACCTTCACCAAAATCGGAATACAATACTCCTTTTGCATACAAATTAGTATCTAATGAAACCAAAAGAGTAATAGTATCTAATGAAAAAGAATTGGTGGATACAATAGGATTACACAATGGAACTATCGCTCCAGGTCTAATCAAAATATCTGGGTGATATTTATGATTTTGACTTTTTTCACCGTTTATAGAGATATTTCTCCAATTACCCTTAGGAATTTGACTATTTTCGCTCCATTTAGGAACAATTAATAAATCACTTCCAAGTAAGAAATTTTCTTGTTCAGTTCTTAAATATTTTTCTGCTGGGTTATTAAAAAAGACTGGCCTCATGACTGGCATTCCTGTATTTGCACTTTCCCAAAATAAGGTATATAAATAAGGCAACAAGCGATATCTTCTTTGCAAAGCTTCTCTAGAAACTGTTTCTACTTCTTCACCAAAAGACCAGGGTTCCTGATTTATAGAACCTTTAGTAGAATGCGCTCTAGAAAAAGGATAAAAAGCTCCTACAGCTATCCAATGAGCATAAAGTTCTGGAGTTGCATTACCAGCAAACCCGCCTATATCTGGTCCATTAAAAGGCTGTCCTGATAGACTTAGATTGAGACTCATAGGAATAGACTGCTTTAAATGTTTCATTGAAGAATTATTATCTCCAGTCCAAGTTGCTGCATATCGATGTCCACCTAAAAAGTTAGATCTAGTCAGTACAAATGGTCTTTTTTCAGGATTAGATTTAATTATTCCCTTTCTTGAAGATTCTACCATCATCATTCCATAAACATTGTGGTACCTTAAGTGTATATCATTTTTAATGTTTTCATCTCCTACATGTTTATTACTATCTGGCATGGTCCAATCTACAGTTTCAAAAACAGCTGGTTCGTTCATGTCGTTCCAAACTCCATCGACACCATTAGCCATAAAGTTTTCATACAATCCTCCCCACCATTTAGAAACCTTAGACTGAGTAAAATCAGGAAAAACACAGTCTCCTGGCCAAACCTTACCAAGAAATACAGAATCGTTTCTTGTCATTACCCAAGCATTTATTTTTTCGCCAGAATCATAAACAAAAAATCCTTTTTCAGCTTTTACACCTGGATCTATCATCCATACAGATTTAAAATCTTTTTGATGTAAATAATCATTGGTTTCTTTTGGATTAGGAAAGTGAATAGAATCAAAAGTGAAAATTTTAAAATCTTGCATGTAATCAATATCCATCCATATTACATCGCAAGGAATATTTTTTAAACGCATCGTATCTGCTAAAGATTTAACTCTTTCATCGGGATAATAAGAATATCGACATTGGTGAAAACCTAGACTCCAAAGTGGAGGAAGTTCGATAGTTCCAGTAAGTTTTCCAAGCTCTTTCATCACTTCTTGTGGAGAATCTTTTTCAATTACTATAACTCTAAATGCTGGTCCTTCAGACGAAAAAGTAATTCTTTCTCCTAAAGAAATCTCCATTTTCCAAGTATTATCTGCTATAACTCCAAAACTTTTACCATTTTCTCCAACACCTAACACCCAAGGATGTGACTGATATAATCTTTGGCCATTGTCTTTACCATAACCATAATTATCTGTATTCCATAATTTTACAGTTTTACCATTTCTTATCAAATCTCCCATAACTTCTCCTGTTCCATATAAATCTACATTTGAACCAAATGAAACTTGAGCGATCTGTCTATCCGAAAATTCAGAAAAAGATACTTTAAGAGAACTTGAATCAGATACCTTATCTATTTCTAATGGTTCATTTAATATGGCAAAAGAGGGAGTATGTGATGATTTATCATATCCTGGTGGATAATAAATATTTACATTACTATCACAATTAATAATTGTTTGTTTAGTTTGTTTTTCACTACAACTAGTAATTAAAAAAGAAACTAAAAAAAGTAAATAAAGTAGGTTTTTAGTATATTTCATAGATTAATATTTAAATTATTTCTCGTTAGTAATTTATTTAGATTTTAGATATTTTAATAACCTTTTGACTGTATTTTAAAAAATATATTCCACTCTCTAAATCTCCTAAAAATATTTTCCCATTATTCACAGTACCATTTTTAATAACCTCACCATTAATATTAAGGATATAATAATTTTGATTTTTAAGATAATAACTGTCTGTAATATTTAAAAAATCAACAACTGGATTTGGGAATACAATAAAATCATTTTTCTCAAAATCAATAGTACTATTAGGTGAATTACAAAGACATATATTTTTTGGAATATTAAGATTTGGTTCTGTAGGTGCATTGTAAGTGACTTTTACCCAACATTTTTGTCCCATTTGATTTTCAGTTGTATTTCTAATTTTAATGGTATACAAATCTTCGTTTAATATTGAAAAATCATGAGAAAAGTCCCCTATTCCAGTAATTGAATCTATTGTATTACAATTACTATCTAATAGTAATAGATCTACGGATAAATTATTAAATAATGGATAAAATTCAATATTTAAATTGCTTTGTGCTTTTAAATGAACTTTACCAACAACTCTACATTCTTTACTTTGGTTTGGTAACATTCCTCCTTGCTGTAAAGAAGATATATGGCTATCTCCCAAATCATTAGCCATTTCCCATTCTTGAGTAATTTGTTCTGAAGGATTGATATAATTGGTAGTAATTCCATCAGGAGCCCAAATTGAATACCCTTTTCTGGAGTTATTAGCGGAGCCATCACATGGAGGAATATTAATATCTATTTTACCGCCGCCATATACAATTATCGTATTTGTGTTAGCACCAGAATAATCTTTTAAAACTGTACCATCTGCCCAATTAGTTTGAACACCAATTAAGTTTTTCCAAATACTCCAACTATCATTGACAGCAATAATTGCCTTAGCATCTCTTTCAATTACCAAAGCATCGTTCTCTTGCCATCTTACAAGATAAGAACCACTTTTAAAATTAAGATTTTGATGACACCAAATAATATTGGCAATATCTGATCGTATTGGAAGTTCTATTGAGTCTTTTGGATGATGGTTAAATCTATTACTGTTATATCCAATATTAAAAAGATCTTCAAAATAAACCATTGGCGATCCGTCTAGTGCAAAGGAAATGGCGTAAACAATACTTAATCTAGGATCATTGGGTTCAATTTGAGTTCCTAGTTGTTGAGAGCTATTCCAACCATAGTAATTACCATCAGAATCTAGAATTGGTCTAAATGTATCATGATTATTTACGAATGGGACTGTTCTTTGTCTATTAAGCTGCTGGTAATTAGGAACCTGTCCCAAATCAAATGCTCCGTTTCCTTGAATAATACCCACCAAAGCGTTTCTTAAAGAGAAATCAAACGTACCAGCTCTATTTTGCACATCATTGCACCATTGATCTAGTTCACTAGCACCACCTACCCACTCTCCTACTGCAAACATATCATCCGTTCCATTTGCCCATCCATTTCCGTGTTGAAGATTCCATAATAAATCTTCTGAAATGTAAGTTGGAAAATGTTTGATAGCATCTATTCTAACTCCAGAAAAACCAACTTGTTTTTTATACCACATAATCCAGTTTCTCATTCCATTTCTCATATAATCATTGGTTTGATTTGGATTATAAATGGCATTAGAACTCAATCCATAAGAAGTGGATTCATAGGAAATATCTGGCCCCCAATAAGGAGTGTTAATTTCATTGGAGCAACAAATTAAATTATTATTTGGATAAAAGTTTTGCCAATTTTTTGGGAAACGTCCTTTTCTGGATAAATAATTTGTTGCATTTTCTAAAACAGAAGGGGTTTCATAGCAAGAGTATCTGAAGTTCTTATATTTACTTGTTGAACCATCTTCTAATGCCATCGGGTCTTGACCACCTGATCCGTTCTGACTTCCTGCTCCAGTTAAATGGTTCAAGACTATATCTTGAATTACATCGATACCATTTGCCTTCATTACAGCAACCATTCTTAAAAGTTGGTCTTTATCTCCTAATTTTGTTTTCAAAAACCCTTTTTGGTATTTATCTCCAAGATCGTATTGATCAAATGGAGCATAACCCATGTCAATAATGTTTTTATTTTTAATTGAAGGAGGAATCCAAATGGCGTCAATTCCTAAAGATCGAAGTCTTGGAGCTAAATCTGAAAGATAATCTGCATATCGATAAGAATAATTAGAGTTGAAATAATCCCACCAAAATCCCTGTAAAACCACCTGTCTATTGGTGGGATTGGATTGCGGATAAAACGAGTTATAAAACTGAAAACAAAATAACGCTACTAAAATTAAGCGACTAATAACCACTATTTTGAACAAGGTTTATATTGTTAACTATATCGTAAGTTGGTAATGGATACAAATCTCTATATTGTGGAACATCTGCACCATTTATTTCTCCGCCCTTAAAAGACCATAACAAGTCATTTCCTGTAAACATATTAAATCTAATTAAATCTGTTCTTCTAGTACATTCCCAAAACAATTCTTTTCCTCTTTCTTCTAAAATATCGTCTAAGGAAACAGAACTTAAGTTAAAATTGGGATTTCCATATGCTCGCTCTCTAACCATATTTATATAGCTTAAGGCAGTAGCTTGGTCTCCATTTCTAAAAGATGCCTCAGCAATCATTAGGTATACATCTGCTAATCTAAACATTGGAAAATCAGCATCTGCATGTTGTAATTGAGCATGAGAACCAGGATTTCCATTTTGATCAAGGTTACTAAATTTCCCAATTAAATATCCACTAGTATCTGGACAATTAGTTAAAATATCAATTTCTAAAGTTTGATTGCTATCTGCTTGAAACATCCAACGACTATCCAATGAAGAATCTGTAAATGTGTTGACAAATGTAGGAGTAGTTCTAAGACCATTCCACCCATTATTCATTCCATAATCGCTAGCGTCCATTAAGCTACCTATTGAAGCACAAATTAAGAAAGTTGTTCCTCCCCAGGTTTGGGTATACTGACCGTCAAAAACTACTGGAAAAATAATTTCTGGAGATGTGTGATTGTCTGCCATGAAAACATGAGCATATTGATCGTCTAAAGAAAAAGAACCATCATCGATAATTTTTTGACTGTAAGTAATACATTCTTGATTTTTCTCAGTTCCCGTATACACTTCAGCATTCAAAAACATTTTTGCTAAAAGCGCATGACAAGCAGACTGACTTGCTCTTCCGTAGGGCGCTGCGGAAGCGGTCATTAATATATTTTCAATCTCTTTAAGTTCAGATTCAATCCAATTGAAAAGATCTGCTCTTTGAATTTGTTCAGGAAGAAATAATCCAATCGGAGAAGTTTCATCAACAAAAGGAACATTTCCAAATAAATCCATTGCATGGTAATAACTTAATGCTCTTAAAAATCTCGCTTCAGCCCTATACATTCTTAAATCCTCTTG
>Ga0228664_1000935_pt1 | contig 15923 bp, 9 predicted proteins | sample 78DmetaG_FD_183029 | JGI IMG/M metagenome (GOLD analysis project Ga0228664, IMG submission 183029) | Seawater microbial communities from Monterey Bay, California, United States - 78D | ecosystem: Environmental > Aquatic > Marine > Coastal | place: USA: California | collected 2016-09-26 | reverse complement strand
CACATTGCCACATTGGTGTATATCCCCTTCTGTTTTGAAATAAAATGATTTGCTCGCCTTTATTCAAAACATCTCTCATAGTATCTACTAAAAAAGAAGAGAAATGGGAACTCATACTTTTTTGTTTTCTTTCTTTTTTAAGGTCAGCACAAAATATTTCAGGCAATTGAATTCCACCAAACCTTTCTTTTAAAGAAACAAAACCGTATTTTCCATTTTTACCATTATAAAAACTTTCTAAAGAAGGAGTAGCAGAACCTAAAAGTACTTTTGCTTTATACATATGCCCTAAAACAATAGCGCAATCCCTGGCGTTATATCTTGGACTGGGATCATATTGCTTGAAAGAGCTTTCATGCTCTTCATCTACTATAATTAAACCTAAATCTGAGAAAGGTAAAAAAATAGAAGAGCGAGCTCCAAGTATTATCCTAAATCTTTTAGGGTTGTTTCGAAGAACGTTATTCCAAATTTCAACTCGTTCATTTTGATTGAATTTAGAATGATATATTCCAATTAAATCTCCAAAATAAGCTGATAGTCTTTGAATTAATTGTGTCGTTAATGCAATTTCAGGAAGAAGAAATAAAACTTGTTTTCCTTTTTCAAGTTGTTCTTTTATTAATTCAACATAAATCTCTGTTTTACCTGAACCAGTTACGCCATGAAGTAGTGTTACTTGCTTATCATTAAAAGAGTTTTTCACTGCTTCTAGAGCGACCTTTTGAGAAGGAACAAGTGTTTTAAAAGTAGATAAATTTTGTTCAGAAGCATCAAATCTTGATATTTCGTAACGCCTTTGAATAACGATATTATTTTTTTCGAGAGTATTCAAAGAAGATAAAGAGGCTCCTTTTTCTTCTAAAGTTTTTCTTAAAACAGGTTCAAAATGGTTTTCTTTAAAATTCCCCTCACTAAGAAGGATTAGTAAACTCTCTAGTTGCTTGGTAGCGCTTTTTCGTTTTTCTAATGAATGTATTAGCTCTTCTATTTGACTAACATTCAGATATTTTTCAGATAGTTCAATATATAAAGCTGTTTTAGGAGTGAATTTTTCATTCATTTCTTCCTGTGATAAAACAATTTTCAGGTCAATCATTTTTTTGATGATTGGATGAATTGTTTTTATACCAAGTATTTCTGAAATTTCCTTTAAGTCTAAAACATCTTTGATTTCTAATGCTTCAACAATTTGATAATGTCTATCTTCAAGTTTATTTTGGTCTTTATCAAAATCAGGATGTAAAACAATTTTTGTTTCACTAGCTAACTTAAAATTAGATGGTAAAGCAGCGTTCATGACATCTCCTAAAGGAGCCATGTAATAATTCGAAATCCATTGCCATAATAGAAATTGGTTCTTGGTGATTATAGGTGTTTCATCCAAAACATGTTCAATGTACTTCGCTTGATATCCATTAGGAATGGATTCATGAACTTTAGTTATGATACCTGTAATTAGTTTTGATTTTCCAAAAGGAACAATAGCTCGAACTCCAGGTAAAACAAAGTCATTTAATTCAAAAGGTACCCTGTAAGTAAACACCTTATGAACAGGTATAGGAAGAATAATATCTGCAAATAAAGTTTTTCTATCGCTCATAAATCAATACCTTATGTTAGATTTATCATCTAAGATAGTGATTATAATAGATTAGACTTATCAAGGGCAGTAATAATTTTTAAGAGCATCGGAATTATGGTCACTACAAAATAAAAGATTACCAGTTATAGATCCTGTACACAACTCTTGTCTTGATTTAGTATCTAAACAACTAGCAGAGAATGCTCCTATTGTATTGTTACTGAAAAGTTTTGTGATAGATAGAGTTTGTCTTGAAGAAAAGATACCAATTACATTATTATCATTGGTAGCGATTAGATTAGTGAAATTTGGTTTTGATTGAGTGAGCGAACTACTTGGTTTATTCGAACTAATATAAGTGTTAAAGTCTTCAGAACCTCCAGTAATAATTATGTCAATTGATTTCAACCTTCTTTGATTAATATCTTCATCGATAGTAATATTTTCACCGATCAATTCATAGAAACGTTGGCCTTGAATAACTGAACTGAAACTTCCTGAAACTTCAGATTCTGCTACATTCCAAATAAAATTAACCTTGTTCGTATCGTTATTTGTTTTGTATTCTTCAAAATTAATGTCTAGTGATATATTAACTAATTTAGCATTACCGACACTATTTACACTGAGAGCAAAAGCTTTTAATTCGTTTTGATTGTTAATAAATTGAAAGGAAGAGTTGATATTACTTTGTCCAGAAGATAAACCGTTTACAAGATTAGTTTCACCAGTTATAACAAACTCAGAACTTAGTCCTTCATTTGCAATTATTTCAATACTGTAAGTTGCCTCAGAGTTTAAAACTTCTTCTTCAGACATGCCATGTTTAAAATAATACAGCTTTTGAGTTGGTGCATAAAAAATCCCATTTTCATCTTTATTATCTAGTAATGTGTCTCTTAACTCCCATGTTCTAAGCGTTTGGTTTCCAATTTTTTCCGTCACTGAAGCGGATAGACTTTGGAAATAACTTGAATCTGGAATTTGAGCAAACTCCTCTGCGTTTCCTGGACCAATAAATGCACGATTGATTTTTATAAAATGCACTGAGTCAGCTTGATCTAATAATCCATGAATAACAGCTGTTTCTTTAAATTCTCCAACTAAATTAATTTCATCTTCGCAACTAAAGATAAGTAAAGCAAAAATTAAGATTAATGGTATGTGTTTTAATTTCATGTAAAAGTTTTAATCAAAAGTAGTTCTTTATAGACTGATAAGTTATTCACTTGAATAAATGAAAATAGGCTTCCAATAAATAAAGTAAATTTATTAATCTTTAATTTTATTTAATCCCATCGTTTTGATCATCCACTTAGGTAGATCTTTTTCAGGCTTTCTGTTTTTTAAATTAAGATACCATCCAAATTTTTTCATTATAGGAACTTTGTGTGTTTCTACAAATTCAATTAGAGTCCCATCAGGGTCTTCAATGTATGAGAATCTACCTGCTGCTTCTCCCATGTCAAATGAATTTGAACTATCAACTGTAAATGGAAACCCTTTAGCTTTACATTCTTCCATTAGCGAATCCATTCCTTGGATATCAAAACATAAATGAATGAATCCCCAATCTCCCCAGTACCTATCTTTAAATATTTTTTGACAATCAGTTCTTTCTAAAGATTGTATTAGCTCGATTTGACTGCTGCCTAGTAATTTTGAAAAAGGACCTTTTCTTTCTTTGGAATGGGTAAGTAAAACTCTCCTGAATTGAGTTTCTCCAGATTTTAAACCTTTAAGGTCTTTAAACACACCAGTTTCATCGGATAAAACTTTATCGTATCCCAGAATGTCTTGATAAACTTTTAATGATTTATCGATATCACTAACCCCTATAACGCTTCCGTAAACACCTCCACAATGTGAGGAGTGAGAAGTGTTTGAAAAGAAATCATCACTTTCAATAACGTTGAAAATATTACCATTTGGATCTTTTACGTAAAAATGTTTTAATCCTGAAGGTGAAGTGTGAATTTCAGAAATAAGGTTAGCCCCATTAGTTTTCATATGTTGAAAACTTTGTACAATATCTCGTGATTTTATTTTACATGCATATAAACCGTAGTCACCAAGTTGGATTTCGAATTTTGCTTTCTCTGTATTTCTAGAAGTGTATTGCCAAATTTCGAATCCTCCACCTCCATCCATGCTTAGAGCTAATGTTGCAGTTCTAGCTTGAACCTTATCACCGGTATAGTCAATCATTAATGGTGCCTCTGCAGCTTCTTCAAAAATACGAACATTTATTCCTAAAAATTTTCGATACCATTTCCATATTTCCTGAACGTTTGGTACGCCGATACCCATTTGTTGAACTCCACAGATGATTTTTTCCATAATTTGCTAATTTTTCAGAGAGCAAATATAATAAACTCTCTCTCAATATAGAATGTCTCAGCTATCTTATTGCTCTTTCGTTAAAGATTGCGTATCCGAAACTTAGCTGAAAAGCTAAAGGAGTAGTTTGGTGTGGGAAATAATTGATAGTAGCCCTTAATGGACCTAAAAATGAATGGTAAATTATTGAACTAGAGGCTAATAATTCATTTCCTTTAAATGGTTTTGAATAACCAAATTCTCCTGTTTCTTCGTTATTGGTTATTTTAACAAATGGTTGATAATAAAATCCATCAAATCTAAAATCTATTTTTTTACGAAAACTAAATATTGCGTTTATACCTACTCCAATATGCTGGGGAGATCGATATTCTGGCAGAAAATAAGTCTCAATGTCAGGTGTCGGAGAAAATGAACTCATAGCTAGTATGCTAGAAGTATAGTTAGAGAAAAGGGATTGCGTATTGAAAACACCTTTACCATAGACTCCTAGATTAAATTTGCTTGAGTTGATTATAAAGGATTGAAAGGTTGTGTTTAAACTAATCCAATTGTGACTTTTAAATATTTCTTTTTCTGAAGTAGAACTATTAGTTCCTCTCACAAAGTGCTCTTTCCCTGTAATGTATTTTATCTTGATTGATAAAAACTGTCCATTTGTAGCAAACTGTTTTCGATTTAATGAGTTTTGTAAAAATTCCCATCTAACCGACTGTCCATTAAAATAAGTTTTATCAGTAGTGTCTTTATTAGAAAAGCTAAGGTTTTGATAGTAATCATCTTCCAATTTAAAAGATCTAAAATCGATAGTGCTTATCTGGTTATTACCAATAGAGTGTTTAATTCTCGCTCCGTAATAGGTTTCATTTTGTACAAGAAAAGAAGGTTTGATACTTTCAAAAAAAGTAGATAAGTTTCTGAAATAATCCCACCGGTTCATTACAAAATAGCCAGATAAAGTAATTGGGTATTTAGAAGGTATTTCAATTTTACCAATTGTTCTTACTGATGCGTAAAATTTCCCAAAGTAAGATTCTGCTTTAAGAGATGTTGCTCTTTTTGATAAATGCTTATAGGTTAAACCTAAATATCCGGTATTAATTGGTCTTGAGGAAAAATGTCCACCAACATGAAGCTTAAGCTCTTTGCTTTTTTTTATGTTGAGATTTAAATGAAAGGTTGAATCTTTTACCTTACTTAGTGTAGGGAATATAAAATCAATTTGCGAGGAATTGTATAGTCTGTAATATCTTTTTTCAATGTCTAAAAGATTAAAAGATTTTTCTTTTTTACTGTTAAACATTGATTTCTTTACGTATTGAACGTTTGATTTAGAGTCTTTTATGTTAGCGTCAATATTAACAACATTAACAATACTCGTTTTCTTTCTAAATTTTTCTCTTTTTAATTGAATTAATTCTTTTGTAGATGTAGGTTTTACGCTTAATAAAATAGAGTCAATTTGTTTTAAGGTTGTTTCGTAGCCATCTTTAATTGCTTCTTTAACATTTTCAAAATCAAAAGTGTTGACATTTGTTTTTGGTTCAATCACAATACCATTTTCACAAGGTAAACTAAAATCAGAATGAAATACTAGCATATTGATAACTTGACCTATTAGGTCGTCATCTTTTGGAGGAGGGGCATTATAAGAAACATTACTACCTATAATGTAGTCAGGATTAAATTCAGAATACATTACATCTGCAGGGAAATTATTATAAAGCCCACCATCAAAAAGTAATTTTCCATCAATCTGAATAGGATTTAAATAAAAAGGAAAGGTCATAGAAGATCTTACAACCTCGTTTAGATTTCCTTTTGAAAAAACAATACTTTTTTTGTTTGTAATATCGGATGACACACAGCGAAAAGGTACAAAAAGACTATCAAAATTATTTTCTGCATAAGCACTTGCTGGAGCAAGTAATTTAAACATTTCAAAATCTAAAAATGAGGAGGATATTATATTGGTTGGAAGAGATTGTTTTAAAGGTTTTTTTGCCGAGAACTCTAAATTAAATAGGTTTGCATCTTGCTCTTCTTCTCTAATGAGAAATCGTTGTTCAATTTTATGTTTACCTAGTGTTATTAGCTGAAAATCTGGGTGTAAAACATAGTCTTCAATTTCTTCTGGGCTATATCCAGATGAATAAAGAGCTCCGACTAAAGCTCCTGCAGATGTTCCTGTAATATAATTAATTTCAAAACCTTTTTCTTCAAGCGCCTTTAAAACGCCAATATGCGCAAGCCCCGTAGCACCTCCGCCACTAAGTACCAGTCCAATTTTTTCTTGTGATAATGCTTCTATACTAATAAAAGAGCAAATAAATACAACTATAAAAATATTTCTGATTCTTGGCATCAATTTGATTACTTTTGTACAAAAATACTAATTAGAAATGCTTATCACGGTAATAATATAAAAAAACATGAAGGAAGATTTAACAGTAAAAGACAATGTAACTATAACGTTAAAAACTTTTTTCGGTTTAGAAGAGGTTTTAAAAGAAGAGCTAGAATAATTTGGTTATTCTGATATAAAAATTTTAAATAGAGCAGTTCAAATTCAAGGTTCTTGGAAGGATGTTTATTTCTTGAACTTAAATATTAGATGTGCCATTACTGTTCTTGTTGAAATAGAAAGCTTTTTTGTACGGTCTGAAGAGGATTTATTTAAGAAAGCTTCTAAAATTGATTGGACTAAGTACTTTGATGTTGATAAAAACTTTGCTGTTAAAGGTGCTGTTTTTTCTGATATTTTTAACCATACTCAATATCCATTTTTATTAGTGAAAGACGCTATTGTTGACACGTTTAGAGATAGGTATAATGAAAGACCAGATGTAAATGTTAAATCACCTCAAGTTTTATTTGATGTTTATATCAACGATAAAAGTGTAACAATATCTTTAAATACTAGTGGTGTACCTTTGTTTCAAAGAGGTTATAGACAAACTGCTGGTGAGGCTCCTTTAAATGAAGTAGTAGCGGCCGCTTTAATAAGAATGTCTGGCTGGGATAGAAAGTCAAATTTTATAGATCCTTTTTGTGGATCTGGAACACTTCTGATTGAAGCAGGTATGTTAGCTGCTAATATACCTTCAAATATAGAAAGACAACATTATGCTTTCAAAAACTTTTTAAATTTTGATCAGAAGTTATGGGATGAGGTTTATGAGTCAGCTAACAGTAAATGTAGTTCTTTACCTTGTAAAATTGTTGGCTATGATATTGAACCAGATATGATCATGAAAACAAAAAGAAACTTAAGAGGAGTTGCTGTCGGTCGTTTTATTTCAGCGGAAATAAGTTCGTTTCAAGATATTAAAAATATCGATGAAGCTCCAGGTGTTATGGTGACAAACCCTCCGTATGGTGAAAGAATGGGGGATAACATCGAAGAAATGTATTCTGAATTAGGAGACTTTATGAAAGGCTCTATGAAAGGGTATGTTTGTTGGGTTATTTCAGCAAGCGAAGAAGGTTTTAAGTCTATAGGTTTAAGGCCAGAAAGAAGAATTAAATTATATAATGGTGACTTAGAATGTAGCTTTAGAAAGTTTTCAATTTATGAAGGATCTAAAAGAGCAAAATTTCAAACAAATATTGAAGAAGAAAATTAACCCGATGATTTTATCTTCATAAAATTATAACACATAAAAAAGCGACCATCTAGGTCGCTTTTTTTATGTGTTGTTAAATTATCTTTTATCTAAATCAACATAATCTCTTGTTAATTCTCCTGTGTATACTTGTCTTGGTCTTCCAATTGGTTCTCCTGCTTCAGTCATCTCTTTCCATTGTGCAATCCATCCAGGTAATCTTCCGATTGCAAACATAACAGTAAACATTTCTGTAGGTATTCCTAACGCTCTATATATAATCCCTGAATAGAAATCAACATTTGGATACAAGTTTCTTGATTTAAAGTAATCATCTTCTAATGCTACTTGCTCTAACTTTTTAGCGATAGTCAATAAAGGATCATTAATATTTAATTTTTCTAAAATATCATCACAAGCTTTTTTGATGATTTTTGCTCTTGGATCGAAGTTTTTATATACTCTATGTCCAAATCCCATCAAACGGAAAGAATCATTTTTATCCTTAGCTTTTAATACCCATTTATCAACGTCTCCACCATCGTTTTGGATTTTTTCAAGCATCTCTAAAACTGCTTGATTAGCACCTCCATGAAGAGGACCCCACAAAGCAGATATACCTGCGGACACTGAAGAGTACAAGTTAGTTTTTGAAGAACCAACAACTCTTACTGTTGCAGTAGAACAATTTTGCTCATGGTCAGCATGAAGAATCAATAGTTTATTTAAAGCTGTTACAATAACAGGATCAACTGTATAATCTTCAGTTGGCATTGCAAACATCATGTGCATGAAATTTGCGCAATAGTCTAAGTCATTTTTTGGATACATAAATGGGTGACGCATTGCATTTTTATATGACCAAGCTGCTAAAGTAGGCAGTTTTGCTAATAATCGATGAATTGTAAGATCTTTCGCGTCTTGTGTTCTTTCAGCATCTAATGATTCTGGGTAAAATGTAGAAAGTGAAGAAACCATAGAAGCTAAAACTCCCATTGGATGAGCTTTTGCTGGGTAAGCTTCAAAGAATTGCTTCATGTCTTCATGAACCAATGTATGCTTAGTAATACTGTTTGTAAAAGTGTCTAATTCTGATTGAGAAGGTAAGTTGCCATATATTAATAGATAAGCAACCTCAATAAAGCTAGCTTTTTCAGCTAATTGTTCAATTGGGTAACCTCTGTATTTTAAAACACCTTGCTCTCCGTCTAAGTAAGTTATAGCACTTGTAGTACTACCAGTGTTTTTAAATCCAGGATCAATTGTAATATAACCTGTTTTTCCTCTTAAAGCACTAATATCAATAGCCTTTTCATTTTCAGTACCTTCAATTACAGGAAACTCATAAACGACACCATTTAACTCTAACTTAGCAATTTCACCCATTATTATATGTTTTATTTTAATCAATTCTTATTCGGACACTAAATTAATAAACAAAATCTGTATTTAAAACTGATTGTTGAATAAAATTGAACTTTTTTCAATATATAAAATTTATGGATAATATTTAAACTATTCATAAGTTGTTAACTGTAAATTTAAGCATCATGTTAAACAGATGATTACGAGTATTTCCACCATAAATACCATGGTTTTTGTTTGGGTATATAAAAGATTCAAAATGTTTATCAGCCTGAACTAATGCTTCAATCATCTCTAGTGTGTTTTGAAGGTGAACGTTGTCGTCTGCAGAACCGTGCACAATCAAGAATTCTCCTTCTAAATTTTTAGCAAAATTGATTGGTGAGTTTTCAGAATAGCCTACTTTGTTCTCCTCTGGGGTTTGCATAAATCGTTCGGTATAGATATTGTCATAAAACTTCCAATTTGTTACTGGAGCAATTGCAATTCCCATTTTGAATAAATGATTACCTTTTGTCATGGCTAGTGAGGTTAAATAACCTCCAAAACTCCAACCTTGAATTCCGATTCGGTTTGAATCTACAAATTCGTTATTTTTTGAAAAGTTTTTGATGGCTTCAGTTATATCTTCAAGCTCTAACTTTCCTAGTTGTAAGTAGGTTGATTTTTTAAATTTAACTCCTCTATACATTGTTCCTCTTGGGTCAATAGAGATAACAAGGTATCCTTTGTTGGCCAGTAATTGATGGTATAGGTATTCTGAGCCTTTAAATCTATTTAAAACGGTATTGCTTCCTGGGCCACCATACACATGAAGATAAACAGGGTATTTCTTCATAGGGTCAAAGTTTTTTGGCTTAATGATTGAAGCATTTAAACTATCTACTTTACCTTTTAGTTTAAAGAAGTATTTATCACTTAAGTTATATTTTTCTAAGGAGTACTTCAACCTTTTATTATCCTCTATTACAGATAGTTCTTTTCCATTCGAATTACAGAGAGAATAATGGTTAGGAGTGTTTGCTGTCGAGTATGTTTTAATGAAATACTTCATTCCTTTTGAAAAATCAGCTTCTGAATAACCTTCTTTAGATGAGATTATTTTTTTTTCTTTTCCATTTATCTTTACTTGATAAATACTCTTGTTAATTGTTCCTGTTTCTGAAGATGTGTAAAAGAGTAGATTCTTTTTTTCATCAATACCATAGAAATCTATAACATCCCAATTTCCATTTGTAATTTGACTAATTTTTCCATTGAAATCTAACTTGTATAAATGTTTAAAACCACTTTTTTCACTCGTTAATAGTAAAGAGTTGTCACTCATTATTTCTAAATTATCGTCTATTTCAATATAGGTCTCACTTTGTTCAGAGTAGAATACTTTTGATGAAAATTGTTCCTTTTCTTGTTTAATATGATGAATTTTTAAATGATTTTGATGGCGATTAAGAGTCAAAGCGATTAGAGTATTCTCTTTCACTGCCCACCTAAATCTTGGGATATATTCATAATTTTGAAGTTGTATCTGTTGTGTCTCATTAATGGTTAGATCATGTATGTTTAAGGTGACAAGTGAATTATCTTCTCCTGCTTTTGGGTATTTAAATGTTTCTTGTTGAGGGTAGAGGGTTCCATAGATTGGCATATTTACCTCCTTAACTTTAGATTCATCAAATTTTAAGAAGGCAATGTTTTCAGAATTAGGAGACCAATAATACCCTTTTGTTATTGCAAACTCTTCCTCATAAACCCAATCAGTAGTTCCGTTGATGATTTTATTTGAAATCCCATCATTTGTAATTTGTACAATAGCTTTTGTATGTAAATCTTTTATGTAAATATTATTGTTGTAAATAAATGAAATTTGCTGTCCATTAGGTGAATACTCTACTTGTGTTTGAGGAGTATATTTTTCGGATAATGCTTCTAACGTGTGTGTATTTAAATCGTATAAATAATGAATAGCAGTATAGCTTCTTCGGTAAATAGGTTTGGAGGATGTTTTTATGATAAGTTTATCTTCAGAATTATTAAATTGATAGCCGTTAATTGAATGGGTAGGTATAATTTTGGAATAGCTTGATAGGTTAAGTATTGTTTCTCCACTTCCTTTGTAGTTAGTGAATTTATGTTTTGAGATATATAAAGAGTCTTTATTTTGACTAAGTTTGGTAAAGTGAACTCCATCTTTCATAGAGTTAAAACCACTTACATATTTCATTCTAAATTCATTGGAGTTCCAAATTTTTTCATTCGTTAATTCCTGAGCGAAAGTGAAATTGAATAGAATAAGATTGATAACTAATATGATTTTTTTCATAGTGTTTTTTATATATTTGTTTCATTAAATAAAAGTCGAAAATAGCAAAATAAAGTAATAATCTAACTTCAACTTAAATCGATGTTAAAATTCATATGTATATTTTTTGGTATAATTTTATCCTTTGCGTCTGAAGGACAAGCTAACTTACCAACTTCTTATGGTTTTGACTCGCTTAGTTTACCAAATGGATGGAAGACTAAAAATACTGCATATTATTCTGCGTCAGGAAATACACCTCCCGCTTTAAAGTTTGATAATTCAGCAGATTATCTAGAAATTCATTTCGAAGAATCTCCAGGGGTTTTAAGTTACTTTATTGTTGGAAATCTTTTTTCTGGAGGAGATTTTATTGTTGAAGAATCTATTAATGGGAGTAATTGGTCGGTTATAAAAGGCTATAATAATTTGCCAACAACTTATACACTATTTCATGACACTTTAAATGAAAATACTAGGTTTATTCGCTTCAAGTATTTAAATAAGGCGATTGGAAACGTTGGCTTAGATGATGTTTCTATTAGTCTAGGAGCTAATTTACCATATCCTAAGTTAAGGTGTTCTATTAATAATATATTTTTAAAAAATGGATCTTCTCAATTTATTTCAGGTCCAGACATAGGGGAACTGGATACCGTAAATTTATTATTAGAGAATATTGGCAATGTAGATCTATTGATAGACTCTGTTAAAATAATTGAGGATGTTTTTGGTTCATATTCTTTTGGTAACACTCTGGTTAGTGAAATCGATTCAATGTCTGTAGACACATTAAAAATTGTTTTTAATCCAACTGTTGAAGGTTCTAATTACGTCTTACTTTATATTTACGTTAATAATTCCGATGTTTTTAAACTCAATTTAAAAGGAATAGCTGGTGAGAAAGCTTCTGAACCAATAGGGGATTTATCAAATTTATACTTTTCAGATATGAAGACGTATTCATTAGAAATGAATTTTGAATATGATAAAGTTGCGGATGGTTTTCTAGTGTTAAAAAGTAATCAAAATACCCCCTTATCAATAAGTGATGGGGTAAGTTATAAAATAGGTAACTACATTGGTGATTGGATGGTGGTCTCAAACGACACTTCTAAACTAATTAAACCTAAATCAATTTTAGCTAATACTAATTATTTTTTTAAAATATTAGCCTATAATGGTCAAGAATCTTTTCTGAATTATAATCAATCCAATGGTTTAGAAGGTAATATTATTACTCCAGTGTCAATGCAACCAAGTGACTATTATTCTAATGTTATTTTGAAAGATGAAAGTTTCTTAAGTCAATTAACATCTACAATCTCAAATCATACATCTTTTCCTTATTCAGATTATACTGTTAATATATTGATTCCTTTTGAAATAAGGGATACTTTGAATAATCAATATGTGATAACTTGTGTGTATAGTGGTGAAAAGGTTGTTTTTGACTTACCTTTTGATTGGTCGGAAACTGGGTTTAGTAGAGAACATAGTTATTGTCATAATTGGATGCCTTCAAATCCGTCAAATAATCCAGAAAAACCTGAATATCAAGATTTACATCATTTATTTCCAGTTATTTTTAAAAATGTAAATGAAACAAGAAGTAATTATCCTTTAGGTGAAGTTGATCAAGTGATTTCATCCTATTTTGATTCTAAATTTGGTTATAATAACCAAGGGGAACTAGTTTTTGAACCTAGAGATCAACATAAAGGAGATGCTGCAAGATGTGTTTTTTATATGTGTACGGCGTACCATTCTAATAGTGAAAATTGGAGTTTAAAGCCTTTTATAAGTTCATCAATTCCTTATGGCCAAAATCAATACATATTAAAAAAATGGAATTTAATTGACCCTCCGAGCAATTGGGAGATAGCTAGAAATGACTATATTGCTTCCGTTCAAGGAAACAGGAATCCTTTCATTGATCATCCAGAATTTGCCTGCGATATTGATTTTTACACCATGAGTTATATGGATGGGGAGAATTGTTCTAAATTAGGAGTAGATTCAATTAAAAACAACCAAAGTGTTAAAGTAATTCCAAATCCGACTTCAAAGGAATTTAAAATTTCTGTCAACCAACAGATTGAAAACATTACTATGATGAATCAGTTTGGAGAAGTCTTATTTACTGAATTCGTCAATAGTAACGAATGGGAATATGAGGGAGGTTTTTTAAGAAGTGGTGTTTATTTTTTGAAGGTTCAAACAAAAGTTAAAAGCAGTATTGTAAAACTAGTAGTTTACTGATGTTACTTAAATTGGTTTTATATGCTTCATAAAAAAAGCCGTCTTTTTCAAGACAGCTTTTTCATGTTTCATATTGATTTTCTTATAAATGAATCACTTCACCGTATGCAGCAGCAGCAGCTTCCATAATTGCTTCTGACATTGTTGGGTGTGGGTGAACCGTTTTAATAATGTCGTGACCTGTAGTTTCTAGTTTTCTGATAGAAACAATTTCAGCAATCATTTCAGTTACATTTGCACCGATCATATGAGCTCCTAGTAATTCACCATATTTAGCATCAAAAATTAATTTAACAAATCCGTCTTTTGCTCCAGCAGCACTAGCTTTACCTGATGCAGAAAAAGGGAATTTACCAATTTTAATGTCTAATCCTTGTTCTTTGGCATCTTTCTCAGTGATACCAACTGATGCTACTTCAGGGTTACAGTAAGTACATCCAGGGATGTTTCCGTAATCTAAAGCTTCAGGAGAATGACCAGCAATTTTTTCAACACAGATTATCCCTTCTGCTGAAGCAACGTGTGCTAAAGCTGGACCAGGAACGATGTCACCGATTGCATAATATCCAGGGATGTTCGTTTGGTAGAAATCATTTACTAAAACTCTTCCTTTATCAACTACAATTCCAACTTCTTCTAATCCTATATTTTCAATGTTTGCTTGAATACCAACTGCAGAAAGAACTACATCACATTCGATTTTCTCTTCTCCTTTAGCGGTTTTAACAGTAACAACACATCCTTTACCTTTTGTATCAACTGACTCAACTGATGAGTTCGTCATTACATTTATACCAGCTTTTTTGAAAGACTTTTCTAATTGCTTTGAAACATCATTATCCTCAACAGGAACAATGTTTGGTAAGTATTCTACAACTGTTACTTCTGTTCCAATTGCATTATAAAAATAAGCAAATTCAACTCCTATTGCTCCTGAACCAACAACTACAATTTTCTTAGGTTGTGTTTTTAATGTCATTGCTTCTCTATAACCAATTATTTTTTCACCATCTTGAGGTAAATTTGGTAATTGACGAGAACGAGCACCTGTAGCTATAATTAGCCCTTTGTCAGCAGTGTATTCAGTTACCTTACCATCAGCATCAGTTACGTCCACTTTTTTTCCAGCTTTAATTTTTCCAGAACCATTAATGACATCAATTTTATTCTTTTTCATCAAAAACTGAATACCATTACTCATTCCACTAGCAACACCACGACTTCTATCAACCATAGCACCAAAATCAGCCTTAGCATCTTTTACAGTGATACCATAATCATTTGCATGTGATAAATATTCGAAAACATTAGCACTTTTTAAAAGAGCTTTTGTTGGAATACATCCCCAGTTTAGACAGATACCTCCTAAAGATTCTCTTTCAATAATGGCGGTTTTTAAACCTAATTGTGATGCTCTAATTGCCGTTACGTAACCACCAGGTCCACTTCCTATAACTATAATATCGTAATTCATGCTATTTATATTTATTCAATTGCGAAGATAATGAATTTTATTTATTCTAGACGAACCATTAGATACCTTAGAATTATTTTATTTCATTTTAACTTGTTGTTAGTGGCACAAGTTTTGATAAATTTACAATTATAGCACTAAGTTTTTAAGGTGTACAGATAATAAAAAGACTGGATAAGTATATAAATTATTGTTAGTTGTTTAATTTAAGCTAATTTCTAGCTAAAAACTAACAGCTAAAAACTAACAGCTAATAGACATGAGTAAAATATTAATTATAGACGACGAAAAAGCAATTAGAAGAGCACTAAGAGAAATTTTAGAGTTTGAAGGATTTGAAATTGAAGAGGCAGAAAATGGAAAAGAAGGGTTTGAAAAAGCAACTTCAACTGTTTTTGATCTAATATTTTGTGATATAAAAATGCCACAAATGGATGGAATGGAAGTACTGGATGCTTTAATGAAAGCGAATTCAGAAACACCAATCATTTTAATCAGTGGACATGGAAATATTGAGACAGCTGTCCAGGCTATTAAGAATGGAGCGTTTGATTTTATCGAAAAACCGTTAGACTTAAATCGAATTTTAATTACGATTCGTAATGCTAAAGAGAAAACACAATTAGTTCAGGAAACAATTCAACTTAAAAAAACAGTTAAACGTTTTAAAGGAGATTCAATTATTGGAGAAACGGATGGAATCGTTCATATCAAAGAAATGATTCAAAAAGTAGCTCCTTCTGATGCAAGAGTAATGATTACTGGCGAAAACGGTACTGGTAAAGAACTGGTAGCTCGATCTCTTCATGACAATAGTAGTAGAAGTAAGATGCCTTTTATTGAAGTTAACTGTGCATCTATTCCAGGAGAATTGATTGAAAGTGAATTGTTCGGGCATATGAAAGGAGCTTTTACTTCAGCTATTAAAGACAAAAAAGGAAAGTTTGAATTGGCTTCAGGTGGAACTTTGTTTCTAGATGAAATTGGAGA
>Ga0228664_1000924_pt1 | contig 16084 bp, 9 predicted proteins | sample 78DmetaG_FD_183029 | JGI IMG/M metagenome (GOLD analysis project Ga0228664, IMG submission 183029) | Seawater microbial communities from Monterey Bay, California, United States - 78D | ecosystem: Environmental > Aquatic > Marine > Coastal | place: USA: California | collected 2016-09-26 | reverse complement strand
ATCTACCAACTTCAAAGGACCTCTCCATTCATCAATCTTAGAGAATATTAAATTATTTAAATCTTCCATTTGTAATGGAGAGTAACTATGAACTAACTTTACTAAGTTATCTAAACCAAATTGATTTCCATTTAAATCTTCTAGTTCAACAATTCCATCAGTATATAAAACAAGGGTTGTGTTAGGTTCCAGTAGAACTTTTCCTTCATTTAAAAAAGGGAGCTCATCCATCATTCCTAAACCTATACAACCTTCGTTAAGCATTTCTACTTTTTTCTTGTTAGTAATAAATGGGTGATTATGTCCCGCGTTTACGTAGTTAAGTATCCTGTTGTTGGCGTTATAATGTGCTATAAAAAAAGTTATAAATTTTTCTCCTTTAGCACTTTTCATTACTTTTCTATTGAGCTCATTAATAAGAAAGTTCATGTCAAATCTCTGGTATTCAAAGATTGTTCTTATTGTAGCTTGAAAGTTAGCCATCAACAATGCCGCACTAATTCCTTTTCCTGAAACATCAGCCATGCAAATGATATATTCATCATCGCCTAAAGGAATAAAATCGTAGTAATCTCCACCAACTTCATGCCTAGTTTTATATTTTGCAGAGATATCCATCCGATTATTTGATGGTAAGTTGTCTGGAAAGAGTAATTTTTGCATTTCCTTTGCCACCTCAAGCTCTTTTTTCAACCTTTCTTGTTTAATACTAGCTTTTGCCATTCTTTTATTTTCAATAGCAACAACAATTATATTCGTAAGGGTTTGTATAAAACTTATGTCATTTATATTTTTATTGGACCTGAAGCTAGATTCTAGATTTGATATTAATAAATAGGCTAGAGGTGTTTCTTTGTGGAATACTGGAACAATGATATCGAATTCATTTAGTACAGTTGAATAGGATGACTGTATTACTGTTATGTCTTTAAATCTTAATAAATCATTATTAACGTTAATGTCTTTTACTTTTCCTTTGATTCCATTTTTAACTAGACAATTCCATTCATCCTGTTTATTAAATAAAATGTATTTATCAAAACCTAATTGTTCTTTCAGGATGAACTCGTAAATCATTAATAAGTGACCAACATCTTGATTGGTATTAATTGCATTTGTGATTTCTAGTAAAGAGTTTAATTTAAAATCTTTAACTTGAATAAGTTTTTCTAGATTTTTTTCTTTTGTAGAGTTCATATTGGAGCCTGCAATTACTTTTAAAGTTTAAAGTTATTACTAAATATTACTGGTATTTCGTTTAAAGCTATTACTTATCCTCTTTGGTTTGTTGAAAGAAGAAAACTACTTTCTTGTCATTGCCGCAAATTGGAAGTATCTTTGATTTTAATATAATAGGATATGGAGTTCAGTGAGTTTAACATTAAGAAACAATTATTAAAAGCAATAAATGATTTAGGCTTTGAAAAACCTACAACCATTCAAGAAAAAGCTTTCTCAGTAATCAAGTCAGGGAGAGATGTTGTTGGGTTAGCTCAAACTGGAACAGGTAAAACGATAGCTTTTCTTTTACCGATATTAGAATTGTTGAAATACTCTAATCAATATGAGCCTAGAATTATTATTCTTGTTCCTACCAGAGAGCTTGTTGAACAAGTGAAAGAGGAGGTAGAGAAATTGACTTCATATATGAATGTTAGAGTTGTAAGTGTTTACGGAGGTACAAATATAAACACTCAAAAAGCAGCTCTATTGTCAGGGGTGGATATTGTTGTTGCTACACCTGGTAGGATATACGATTTAGCGATAAGTGGTTCTTTTAAATTTAAAGCAATTCAAAAAGTTGTTATCGATGAGATGGATGAGATGTTAAACCTTGGTTTTAGAACACAATTAAAAAATATTTTAGATCTTTTACCACAAAAACGTCAAAACTTATTGTTTTCAGCTACTATGGATGAAGATGTTGAGGTAATTATTAATGATTATTTCAATGACCCAATAAAGATTGAAGCTGCGCCACATGGAACACCAGTTGAAAAAATTCAACAATCGTTTTATAAAGTTGCAAATTTTCACACTAAGGTAAATTTATTAATTCACCTTTTTAAAACGACTTCATCATTTGAAAAAGTTTTGATTTTTACATCAAGCAAAAGTTTAGCAGATAAGTTACACGATATTATTTCGGAAAGTTTTCCAGGTGAGTTTGGAATAATTCATTCTAATAAGTCTCAAAATTTTAGGTTTAATTCTTTAAAACACTTTCAAGAAGGGTTAAGTAAAGGTTTGATAGCAACAGATTTAGTTTCAAGAGGTTTAGATATTTCAGACGTTTCTCATGTTATTAATTTTGACATGCCCGAGGATTCATCTAATTATATTCATAGAATCGGTAGGACGGGTCGTGCCGAAAAAGAAGGAGAGTCTATTTCTTTTGTTACAGAAAAAGAAGAGCAAATCTTAGCTACTATTGAGCAATTAATGGGGGTTAAAATTAAAAAAGTTGAATTTCCTGCTGAAGTAGAGGTTTCAGAAGTTTTAATTGAGCAAGAAAAACCAGTCATTCATGGAGTGAATTATTCTCCTGAGGCAACTATCAAAGAATCAAAGGGAGCTTTTCACGAAAAGAAAAAGAAAAATAAGAAGGTAAACCTCGGAGGTTCTTACAAGATTGAAATAAAGAAAAAATATAAAAAACCAAAAACAAGAGGCCAAAAAAGATAGTTAATTCATTTTAAAAGGATAAACTAATTCGAATTTAGGGATTTTAACTTCAAAAATTGAATGATCATCTAAATTAATAAACTCGTATTTGCCTTTCATGTATCCAATTTCAGAAATAATTTGGCATCCACTTTCGTATTTGAAGCTTTCTTTGGATAATAAAATCGGTTGTTTGCCTATTACTCCTTTTCCTTTAATAATTTTAGGAGTATCCAAAGAGTCACTTATATACCATTCTCTGTTTAATAGTTGAACATTATGATTACTTGTGTTTTTTATTTCGATTAAGTAGTTATGAAAGAAAAAATTCTCATGTATATTAGAGTGTTTTCTATTAAACTGGTGCTTAACATTGATTTCTATTCCTTGAGTTGTTAAAGTATTCATAGCCGAAATATTTAATTATAAATTTAGTGAAAAATATTTAACAATTAATTTGCTTAACTATTATTAACATTTATTACATTTGGTACTAAATTAACTAAAAATCATGTTATGAAATATATGAGTTCCAAAGTTTTATTTTTTTCATCATTATTGATGTTTTTCGCAAGTTGCGAAAAGAAAGATGTTGTAATGGATAGCTCTACTTCTGATAGTGATGTAACTACGGCTATAGATAATAGTTTAGCTGAAGGTTTGTTTAGTGACGCTGAAAGTATTGCTGATCAAGCTTCTCAAGGTCAGTTAACATCCTTTTTACCTGTTTTTGATAAGGATATAGAAAAATTGGATGAAGAATTGAAAAAAGTTTATGAGAAGTCAAATTGTGCAACTGTTTATCATGATACATCTTCTTCTCTAAAAGTTTTAACAATAGATTTTGGTTCTGTAAATTGTTTGTGTAATGATGGGAGGAACAGAAGAGGTGAGGTAATTGTATCTTACGAAGGAAGGTATAGGGATACTAATTCTATACATACAATTTCTTTCAATGATTATTTTGTAAATGATAATCAGGTTCTAGGTACAAAAACGGTATTGAATAATGGTTTAAATTCTGACGGGAAGATAAATTTCTCAATAGAGGTTGATGGTAGTATTGTAAAGTCAAATTCAACGGATACTATTGTTTGGGTATCCTCTAGAATAAGAACATGGGAGGAAGGAAGTTCTACTATTTTCAATTGGTTAGATGATGTTTATACGATTACAGGGGATGCATCAGGTGTTAACTCTGCAGGGGTAAGTTATACTATTAATATTACTACCCCTTTAAGGATGGAATTAAATTGTAGGTGGATTAGTTCTGGAGCAGTTGAAGTGAAGCCTGAAGGAAAATTAAAAAGGTTAGTTGATTATGGAACAGGCTCTTGTGATGCGAATGCCACGATAACAATTGCAGGTATTTCATTTCCTGTTGTATTACCTTGAGACTAATTGAGTAAGAAGTCCTAACTTCTTACTCAATTATTATTTTCCTCATCACGTAATCTTCCATTAAATACCCATTTCCTATTTCGATATTCTCCTCTTTAATTATTTTAAAATCTTGTTTAAGGTAGAATTTGATTGCTTTATTATACCTGTTAACATTTAATTCAATTTGAGTTATCTTTTTATTTTTTGCAATATCACATATAAATCTAATTAGATTTTCTCCTAATCCTTTACCTTGTTGATTTGGTATTACGTAAATCTTATTTAATTTAATTATATACTCTTTTTTTATTATTTCAATAAAACCTAAATCTACTTTATCTCTTATAATATAATAACTAGATCCTTTTTTTACATTATGTTCAAGATTTTCAATCTTATACATCATATTGAACATATAGTTCAGTTGTTGTTCTTCCAATATAGACTTATAAGTATTAAACCAGGTTTTCTTTGCTAAAGCATGTACTCTACTCAAACTTTCTAATTTAACTTCTTGAATTTTCATAATAATAGTTCTTACTATTTGTTTGATAGTGTCAAAAATACATTTTTTATAACAAACACACACTTAAAACCGTTCATTGAAAATGTTATAGGTTAAAAACTTGTGAAACAGCTCGTTATGGTTTGGTTTTAGGTTTAGATGAACGAGAAAAGTTGTATATCTCATTTAGGTCGCTAGTATCTTGAACATAGTCTTTATTCAAATTGAATAATTTTAAATAAAACATTTCACTTTTTAATTGTTTGAAAAACAGGTTTTTACAATATAATGTAAAATTAATATTAAAATAAAGTGAAATAAGTGTTGTTTAATTCAAAAGAGTCTTTATCTTTGCACCCCGCAAGCGAGCGGTATTAAACTTGAAAACAGATAACGATTAAAACTTTTTTAAATTTATTTTAACAAAAGCTTGTTGGTAATAAAAAAGTGTTTATCTTTGCACTCCGCAATCGAGCGGAATATTCAAATAAGAGGTTATTTATTAATTGGATTTGTTTCGGATTAATTAACAACAAAGTTCTTTGAAAGATTGAGAAAGAAAAAAGGAAAGACAGCGTAAAATAATAATTACCTTGAGCACAACATAAAATTCAAAGTTTTTACAACGGAGAGTTTGATCCTGGCTCAGGATGAACGCTAGCGGCAGGCCTAACACATGCAAGTCGAGGGGCAGCACGATAAAGCTTGCTTTATTGGTGGCGACCGGCGCACGGGTGAGTAACGCGTATGCAACCTACCTTATACAGGAAGATAGCCCGAAGAAATTCGGATTAATACTCCATAGTATTATTAGATAGCATTATTTAATAATTAAAGCTCCGGCGGTATAAGATGGGCATGCGTCCTATTAGCTAGATGGTAAGGTAACGGCTTACCATGGCGACGATAGGTAGGGGGTCTGAGAGGATGGTCCCCCACACTGGTACTGAGACACGGACCAGACTCCTACGGGAGGCAGCAGTGAGGAATATTGGTCAATGGGCGCAAGCCTGAACCAGCCATGCCGCGTGAAGGATGAAGGTTCTATGGATTGTAAACTTCTTTTATTTGGGAATAAACCTCTCTACGTGTAGAGAGCTGAAGGTACCAAACGAATAAGCACCGGCTAACTCCGTGCCAGCAGCCGCGGTAATACGGAGGGTGCAAGCGTTATCCGGAATCATTGGGTTTAAAGGGTCCGCAGGCGGGCTTATAAGTCAGTGGTGAAATCTCACAGCTCAACTGTGAAACTGCCATTGAAACTGTAAGTCTTGAATTCGGTCGAAGTGGGCGGAATATGACATGTAGCGGTGAAATGCTTAGATATGTCCTAGAACACCAATAGCGAAGGCAGCTCACTAGGCCTGGATTGACGCTCAGGGACGAAAGCGTGGGGAGCGAACAGGATTAGATACCCTGGTAGTCCACGCCGTAAACTATCAATACTCGATATTAGCGATATACAGTTAGTGTCTAAGCGAAAGTGATAAGTATTGCACCTGGGGAGTACGATCGCAAGGTTGAAACTCAAAGGAATTGACGGGGGCCCGCACAAGCGGTGGAGCATGTGGTTTAATTCGATGATACGCGAGGAACCTTACCAGGGCTTAAATGTATATTGACAGGTTTGGAAACAGACCCTTCTTCGGACAATTTACAAGGTGCTGCATGGCTGTCGTCAGCTCGTGCCGTGAGGTGTTGGGTTAAGTCCCGCAACGAGCGCAACCCCTATCTTTAGTTGCCAGCGAGTAATGTCGGGGACTCTAAAGAAACTGCCAGCGTAAGCTGAGAGGAAGGTGGGGACGACGTCAAGTCATCACGGCCCTTACGTCCTGGGCCACACACGTGCTACAATGGTTGGTACAGAGGGCAGCTACATAGTGATATGATGCTAATCTCAAAAGCCAATCTCAGTTCGGATTGGAGTCTGCAACTCGACTCTATGAAGCTGGAATCGCTAGTAATCGCGCATCAGCCATGGCGCGGTGAATACGTTCCCGGGCCTTGTACACACCGCCCGTCAAACAATGGAAGCTGGAAGTGCCTGAAGTCGGTAACCGCAAGGAGCTGCCTAGGGTAAAGCCGGTAACTGGTGTTAAGTCGTAACAAGGTAGCCGTACCGGAAGGTGCGGCTGGAACACCTCCTTTCTAGAGATGCTCAAAAGAGTGTAATTAGATCTTACGTTGTTTTCCTTTTCTCAATTTTTTATAATATTCAGTCTCTCCCTAATATGAGAGTGTAGGGGGATTTAATAGTCCCGTAGCTCAGTTGGTTAGAGCACTACACTGATAATGTAGGGGTCAGCAGTTCAAATCTGCTCGGGACTACTTTATTAGTTTTTAAGTAATAAAGGTTAACATAAATAATTAAACAACGGTTTAGTTTTATTTAGTTTTAAGTTTGAACGCTTAATACTTAACAACAAAAGTTCATTGACATATTGGAATTGATTGAAGTAGTAAAACAAATAGAGAATCAAAAGAATTAATAAGTTATTAAGGGCACATGGGGAATGCCTAGGCTCTGAGAGGCGAAGAAAGACGTGATAAGCTGCGATAAGCTATGGTGAGGGGCAAATACCTATTGATCCATAGATTTCTGAATGGGGAAACCTGGCATATTGAAGATATGTCATTCCGACTTTTAGTCGGGAGGCAAACGCGCTGAACTGAAACATCTAAGTAGGCGCAGGAGAAGAAAACAAAAGTGATTTCCTGAGTAGCGGCGAGCGAAACGGAATTAGTCCAAACCAAGATTGTTTCGGCAATTTTGGGGTTGTAGGACCACGACATTTGAGATATTTACTAGTGGAATAAATTGGAAATTTTAACTAGAGAGGGTGATAGTCCCGTACACGAAAGTAAATATTAAGATAGTGGTATCCTGAGTAGGGCGGGACATGTGAAATCCTGTCTGAATCCACCAGAACCATCTGGTAAGACTAAATACTCCTCAGAGACCGATAGTGAACTAGTACCGTGAGGGAAAGGTGAAAAGAACCCTGAATAAGGGAGTGAAAAAGATCCTGAAACCGTGTGTCTACAAGCGGTCGAAGTCTACGGACGACGGCGTGCCTTTTGCATAATGATCCTACGAGTTACTCCTCATTGGCAAGGTTAAGAATTTAAGGTTCGAAGCCGAAGCGAAAGCGAGTCTTAATAGGGCGCATTAGTCAGTGGGGGTAGACGCGAAACCTTGTGATCTACCCATGGTCAGGTTGAAGTTCCGGTAACACGGAATGGAGGACCGAACTGGTAAACGTTGAAAAGTTTTCAGATGAACTGTGGGTAGGGGTGAAAGGCCAATCAAACTGGGAAATAGCTCGTACTCCCCGAAATGCATTTAGGTGCAGCGTTGAGGTAAAGTTATATAGAGGTAGAGCTACTGATTGGACTAGGGGGCTTCACCGCCTACCAAATCCTGACAAACTCCGAATGCTATATAATATACTCAGCAGTGAGGGCATGGGTGCTAAGGTCCATGTCCGAGAGGGAAAGAACCCAGACCATCGGCTAAGGTCCCCAAATATACACTAAGTTGATCAAACGTTGTGCGATTGCATTGACAGCTAGGATGTTGGCTTGGAAGCAGCCATTCATTTAAAGAGTGCGTAACAGCTCACTAGTCGAGCGATCGTGCGTGGATAATAAACGGGCATTAAGTGTATTACCGAAGCTGTGGATTTTATATTTATATAATCTGGTAGGGGAGCATTCTATTCAGCGTTGAAGGTGCATGGCGATGTGTGCTGGAGCGGATAGAAAAGCAAATGTAGGAATAAGTAACGATAATGCGGGCGAGAAACCCGCACACCGATAGACTAAGGTTTCCTGAGCGACGCTAATCGGCTCAGGGTTAGTCGGGACCTAACGCGAACCCGAAGGGGGTAGTGGATGGACAACTGGTTAATATTCCAGTACTTGTTATAACTGCGATGGGGTGACGGAGTGATGAAAGGACCGCGCGCTGACGGAATAGCGCGTTAAAGAGTGTAGTTATAAGGACTGTAGGCAAATCCGCAGACCTTGACGAACTTGATAGTACTGAGCGGCTTCGGCCAATTAGATAGTGTCCCTAAGAGCTTCCAAGAAAAACCTCTAAGCTTCAGGTTATAACAACTCGTACCTCAAACCGACACAGGTAGTCAAGGAGAGAATCCTAAGGTGCTCGAGTGATTCATGGCTAAGGAACTAGGCAAAATGGTCTCGTAACTTCGGGAGAAGAGACGCCAACAGCAATGTTGGCCGCAGTAAATAGGCCCAGGCAACTGTTTATCAAAAACACATGGCTTTGCAAAATCGAAAGATGACGTATAAGGCCTGACACCTGCCCGGTGCTGGAAGGTTAAGAGGAGATGTTAGTTTCGGCGAAGCATTGAATTGAAGCCCCAGTAAACGGCGGCCGTAACTATAACGGTCCTAAGGTAGCGAAATTCCTTGTCGGGTAAGTTCCGACCTGCACGAATGGTGTAATGATCTGGGCACTGTCTCAGCCATGAGCTCGGTGAAATTGTAGTATCGGTGAAGATGCCGATTACCCGCAACGGGACGGAAAGACCCCGTGCACCTTTACTATAGGTTCACATTGATATTGGGTAATTCATGTGTAGGATAGGTGGGAGACGTTGATGTTGCATCGCTAGGTGTAATTTAGTCGTCCTTGAAATACCACCCTTGAATTATCTGATGTCTAACCCCGCCAAGCGGGGAACATTGTGTGCTGGGTAGTTTGACTGGGGTGGTCGCCTCCAAAAGAGTAACGGAGGCTCCTAAAGGTACCCTCAACACGGTTGGTAATCGTGTGTAGAGTGTAATGGCATAAGGGTGCTTGACTGAGAGACCGACAAGTCGACCAGGTAGGAAACTAGAGCATAGTGATCCGGTGGTTCCGTATGGAAGGGCCATCGCTCAAAGGATAAAAGGTACGCCGGGGATAACAGGCTGATCACTCCCAAGAGCTCACATCGACGGAGTGGTTTGGCACCTCGATGTCGGCTCGTCACATCCTGGGGCTGGAGAAGGTCCCAAGGGTTGGGCTGTTCGCCCATTAAAGTGGCACGCGAGCTGGGTTCAGAACGTCGTGAGACAGTTCGGTCCCTATCTGTTGTGGGCGTTAGAAATTTGAGAGGACCTGCCTCTAGTACGAGAGGACCGGGGTGGACATACCTCTGGTGTACCTGTTGTGGCGCCAGCTGCATCGCAGGGTAGCTATGTATGGATGAGATAAGCGCTGAAAGCATCTAAGCACGAAACTCGCCTCAAGATGAGATTTCTTTAAAGGGTCGTGGAAGACTACCACGTTGATAGGCTACAGGTGTAAAGGCAGTAATGTCACAGCCGAGTAGTACTAATTACCCATAGACTTATAATTTTTCTCTACCAAGTTTACTACTTCAATCGTCCGATATATCTTGCTAATTACAAATTGGCAAATTTCAGATTGCAAATATTGCATTAATCTTTAATTTGTAATGTGTAATTTTGAATCTAAAATATTTAAAGTTTTAGGTGTCTATAGCAGTGAGGTCCACCTCTTCCCTTTCCGAACAGAGAAGTTAAGCCCACTAGCGCTGATGGTACTGCCCTTTTGAGGGTGGGAGAGTAAGTCGATGCCACTTTTATAAAACCCGTTACATTAATTTGTAACGGGTTTTTTTATGTCTAATTGTTTTTCTTTAATTACTTACCTTTTATATAGCTAGTAAACCCAATAATATTAGATGTCTTTTAAGTAGAGATTTGTTTGTGATTTAGTTTATTTGATGGTTCGAGTGTCCGTCCTCTGACGAATGGTAGAGTAAGTCGAACCGCAATTAGTAGTCGGTCACGGTGCTACTTATATACTATTTTTATAGTTATTCTATATCTCATTAGGTTAATTCATTGTATGAAATGTATTCATTAATATATTTTCTTTTGTTGTTCTTCTATGTATTGAGCTAGGCTATTATAGGCTTACTTTTCCTATTGTTTCCAGTTGTTTTTGTTTCTAGATTCAGTATTTATTAATTACATTTGTATCTAAAAATTAAGTTATCAAACATCATTTTTACAAATCACCTTTTTTAATCATAACTTTATCTTTAATTCAAGGTATAATTTGTTCAAGCTTATTTAGCTTAAATATTTCATTATTGTATTTCTTATCATCAGTAATATTATTATTTGTTGATTTAAAATATACTTTCAATAAAATTATATCCTACATAATATTCTTTTCAGTTTTTTTTTCAATTGGATTATTGTCTTACGATAGATCATATTCTAATTACAATTATGATTTTAAACAAAATTATATTGCAAAAGTTAATCATGTTTACAATTCTGATTCTGATTGGGTAAGAGTAGAGTTAGAGATATTAAATCAAGACGTTGATTTTTTTAAAATTTTATTAATCGCTAAATCTTTTGATTTTAATAAAAATGATATTATTGATTTAGATTTAAGACTTAAAAGAATCAGAAATAAAGGTAATCCAGGTGAGTTCGATATTGAGAAATATTATAAATCTAAAGGAATTGTTGGTCTATCTTTTTATGATAATACTAATAATTCCATTTCATTAATACATAGCTCTCAGAAATCTGGTTTTAGTTATTATTTTAATGTTATTAGGTTAGGTCTAGTATCTATTATTGATTCTAACATGAATTCAGAAAATGGTTCTCTAGCAAAAGCACTTATACTAGGAGATAAAACATCATTAGATAAATCTATAAAACAAAACTTCAGTAATACTGGTGCAATGCATGTTTTGGCTGTATCAGGTTTACATATTGGTATCTTGCTTTCAATTTTGTTATATATATTAAATTTATTTTCAAAATACATATCAAAAAATCAAGCTTTTTTGATAGCAATCGTATTTTTATGGTTTTATGCTATCATTACAGGTTTATCGGCATCTATTCTAAGGGCTACTTTTATGTTTACGATTTTAGTCTTTTCTAGAGTCTTTTCTAAATCTAATAATTCGATAAACTCACTTTGTTTTACTGCTTTTATTCTCTTATTAATAAAGCCTAACTATGTTTACGATATTGGTTTTCAATTATCTTATCTTGCAATGTTTGGTATATTTTCATTCTATAATATCATTTATTCTAAATTTTCTTTTAGAAATAGGTTTATAGATATGCTTTGGAAAGGAACTTCAGTTGGTTTAGCTGCTCAATTATTTACTTTTCCACTTACTATTTTCTATTTTCATCAATTCCCTAATTATTTTATATTAACAAATTTAGGACTAATATTTTTAACTGGAATTATTTTATCATTTGGGGTTTTATGTTTAGTTTTTTCTAAACTTGCTTATTTAAATAAGCTTCTTTTTTATTTATTTTCCTTATCGATTATTATTCTCATGAACTTTATAAGTTCAATTTCATACTTACCATATTCAGTTGCCTATGGTTTTAATTTTACTTTATTTGACGTATTATTTATATATTTTATAATTATTATTTCCCTTTTGTTTTTTAAAACTAATAAACTAAATAGAATTATTTCCCCTCTTATTTTAGTGACTTTATTTTATGTTGAATATAATAGGTTTCAAAATTTAAATTGTACAGAGCTAGTTTTTTTTAATTCTAAAAAAGCTTTATTTGTTATTAAAGATGGTTCTAAATCTATTTGTTTTTATTCTGAAGATATAAAAAATGCTAAGTATATTATGAGTTCTTACTCTAAAATTAAGCCTAGTAAAGTATTATTTAAAAATATAAACGATTATGAGGAGATCAATATTTTTAATAAAAATATCAATTTAAATGTTCGAAATATGACGGATCAAATTTTAGTTAATTTAAATGATGAGAAATATTTTCTAAGTGACAGAGTTGTTAAATCTCATTTTGAAAAATACAAAGACTATAATTTCATTTTAATCGAAGATATAAAAAATCTACCCACTAATAAATCAATTAAGTATTTAGAGGAAGGTGCATTATTTTATGAAATAAAAAAATCCGACCATAAAGATCGGATTTAATTTATCATATTTCTTTTCTCTTATCTGTTTAACATTACCGGCATAACTAGCATAAGAATATCTTCACTTTCATTTTCGTTAACCCCAGGCATTAATAATCCAGCTCTACTTGGATCACTCATTTCTAATTTTACATCTGGAGTATCCATATTATTTAGCATTTCCATTAAAAATCTAGAATTAAAACCAATTTCCATATCATCACCATCGTAGTTACAAGTAAGACGTTCGTTAGATTCATTATTAAAGTCCAAGTCTTCTGCAAATAATGCTAGTTCAGAACCTGCTAATTTAAGTTTAATTTGATGTGTTGTTTTGTTAGCAAAAATAGATACACGTTTAATAGATGCTAGAAATTGAATTCTATCTATCGTTAAAACATTAGGGTTCTCTTTTGGAATTACAGCCTCGTAATTAGGATATTTACCATCGATAAGTCTACATATTAATACTATATCATTAAAAGTAAATATTACATTTGATTCATCGTACTCAACCAATACTTCTTCATCACCTCTTAAGTTACCTTTCAATAAGTTAAGAGGTTTTTTAGGAAGTATAAAAGATGAGCTACCAGTTGCTTGAGAATCTGTTCTTGTGTATCTAACTAATTTATGGGCATCAGTAGCAACAAATGTAATTTCATCAGGAGTAAATTGACAGAAAACACCACTCATTACTGGTCTCAGATCATCATTACCAGTAGCAAATAAAGTTTTGTTTATCGCACTTGATATTATTTCACTAGAAATTTTAAGTGTATTTGTATTTTGAATTGCTGGTGTTTTTGGATATTCTTCACCTGCATAACCTACCATTTTTGATTTCCCATTGTCATAAGCTATTTCTATAGCAAAATTAGACATATCAACAGAAAAAGTACAAGGTTGGTCTGGTAAGTTTTTGAGTACATCTATAAGTAGTTTGGCTGGTATAGCTATCTTTCCAGATTCCTTAGCTTCTACTTCTAGACTAGTTCTCATCGTTGTTTCTAAATCAGAAGCAGTTATTGTTAATTCACCTTCTAATATTTCAAATAAGAAATTATCTAAAATTGGTAAAGTGTTACTAGTTGCTAAAACACCTGAGATACTTTGAATGTGTCTTAAAAGGGTTGTACTTGATACTATAAAATTCATATGTAATCTAGTTTTCTTAAATTCAAATTGTTAAACAAATTTAGATACTATTTTTTATTTCTGATATTCATTTTTATTTAAATTTTGTTTAGTTCTAAACAACGGTTAAAAGTTTCTTTTTTTATTTTAAGTTATTGAAAATCAAATTATTGTATTGTTTATTTTTCTTTGTGCTCGATTTTTATTAACAGCCTATATTATCTATGAGTCAAAATACTTATATTTGTGTCCATGAGTGATTTTGTTGTTTCAGCACGTAAGTATAGACCCCAGACATTCGATACTGTCGTTGGGCAAAAATCTATAACGTCTACACTTAAGAATGCAATCAAGAACGATCACTTAGCTCAAGCTTTTTTATTTTGTGGTTCAAGAGGTGTTGGAAAAACTACTACGGCTAGGATTTTAGCAAAAACAATTAATTGCTTAAACCTATCAGAAACAACTGATGCATGTGATGAATGTGAGTCTTGTATGTCTTTTAATTCTGGAGCTTCTTTAAATGTTTATGAATTAGATGGAGCTTCTAATAACTCAGTTGATGATATTCGTGGGTTAATTGATCAGGTAAGAATAGCACCTCAATTAGGTTCTCATAAGGTTTATATAATTGACGAGGTACACATGTTATCAAACGCTGCTTTTAATGCATTTTTGAAAACATTAGAAGAACCTCCTAAACACGCTATTTTCATTCTTGCAACAACAGAAAAGCATAAGATAATACCAACAATTTTATCTCGTTGTCAGATTTTCGATTTTAATAGAATAAAAGTTAGCGATATTGCTGATCATTTAGCTTCTATTTCAGTAAAGGAACAAATCACATCTGATACAGAAGCTTTACATTTAATAGCCCAAAAAGCTGATGGAGCCTTAAGGGATGCATTATCTATTTTTGATCAAATAGTTACTTTTGCAGGAAATAACCTTACGTATCAAAGTGTTTTAGATAACCTTAATATTTTAGATTACGACTACTATTTCAGAATAGTTGATTATGCTCAAAAAGAAGATATTCCTAATTCTCTTTTGTTACTAAACGATATTATAGAAAAAGGTTTCGATGCGCACAACTTTATTGTAGGACTATCAAATCATTACAGAAACTTATTAGTTTGTAAAGATGTAAGGACAGCAAAATTGTTAGAGGTAGGCGAGACAATAGAGCAGAAATATATTGATCAAGCAAAACAAGTAGAAAGTCATATTCTTCTTCGATCTTTAGCAGTATTAAGTAAAACGGATGTAGAGTACAAGTCGGCAAAAAATCAACGACTTCTTGTTGAAATGGCTCTTATGCAACTTTGTTCTCTTCTAAATGAATTGGAAAAAAAAAAGGACTAACGGATCCAGTTAAAATAATTCCTTTTCCAAATCAAAACCTTCTTAAAGAAAAACAAAAACCTGCTAAAGCAAAAGTTACCACTCCAAAAGCTACAATCTTTACAAAGCCAGAAGCTAAAGTTTTATCTGTTCCTACTGGTAAATTAAATACTTCCAACTTTTCTATAAAAGAAAGCTTGAAATCTGTAGATTCTAAAGAGCAAATTCAAGTAAATAATTTAAAAAATGCTGTTTTTGAAACTTTTAATTACGATCAAGTGAAGATGGCGTGGAGAAGGTATGCTTTTGATGTAAAAGAAAAAGGAAAAGAAACTTTTTACAATGCAATGGTAAAAAGAGAACCTAAAATTAAAGAAGAGACTACTTTGATAATGGAAGTTGATAATCAAATTCAAATAGATTATATCACTCCTCATTTGAATGATTTAATATCATTTTTACGTCAAGAATTGAAGAATTACGATATATCAGTTGAGTTTTTATTAATAGAGGATAATGATTCAACGGTTAAATTTTTATCCGGAAAAGATAGGTTTGCTGCAATGGCAAGAAAAAATGCAAATTTACATACGTTAAAGAAAGTTTTTAATCTAGACATTGAATTTTAATATTCTTAATACATTTATAAATGAAAAACATATTTTTATTTTCACTAGTAACGATTCTTCCATTTCTGAATTCTTGCGAAGTTTTAGATGAAGTTATTCAAGTAGCAACTGCTCCAACATCAGCCTCGAGTAGTACAAAACCTTCTCTAACTAATGATGAAGTAATCAGAGGTTTAAAAGAGGCATTAGAAAGAGGTATTGAAAATTCTATTAATATAACATCTGTAATGGATGGTTTTAATAGAAACGATAAGATAAGGTTACCTTTTCCTGAAGATGCTCTAAAGGTTAAAGAAAAAGCGATTGAATGGGGACTTAAAAATAAAGTAAATGAATTTGAAACTACTTTAAATAGAGCGGCGGAAGAAGCTACTAAAGAAGCACTGCCAATTTTTAAAGATGCTATATTAAATATGAGTGTTCAGGATGGATTCACTATTTTAA
>Ga0228664_1000919_pt1 | contig 16119 bp, 13 predicted proteins | sample 78DmetaG_FD_183029 | JGI IMG/M metagenome (GOLD analysis project Ga0228664, IMG submission 183029) | Seawater microbial communities from Monterey Bay, California, United States - 78D | ecosystem: Environmental > Aquatic > Marine > Coastal | place: USA: California | collected 2016-09-26 | reverse complement strand
TGAAAAATAGAAAAACGGGTTGAGGTCCTGCGCGAGAGGGCCTTTCAAACCTCTTTTTTAAAGCCCTGACAAACCGCTTTGAAGCCAAGCCTCCGCCCAATCAAACCTGCACGACAAACATAAACCGTCCATCAAGGACCTGCGCGCACCGCGAGCGACGCTGACACGCCACTCCAAGCGCAGCGAGAGCTCATGCATCGCGCAAGTAAAGGCGGCTTATTCAGCTGCTAATTTCCGGTCTTTGAGCAACATCTTCAAATAATGCCCCGTGTAACTGCTTTTCTTCTTGATGATGGTTTCCGGAGTTCCGGCGGCCACGATGCGCCCGCCCCCATTACCGCCTTCAGGACCGATATCAATGATCCAATCTGCCGTTTTGACAACATCCAGATTATGCTCAATCACCACCACAGAATTCCCTTGATCCACCAATTCATGCAGCACTTCTAGTAATTTTCGTACATCTTCGAAATGCAAGCCCGTCGTCGGTTCATCCAGAATATAAAGGGTACGGCCCGTCGAGCGCTTTGCCAGCTCTTTTGACAATTTGACGCGCTGCGCCTCACCGCCCGACAGCGTTGTGGCCTGTTGGCCGACCTTGATATAGCCCAAACCCACCCGCACCAATGCATCCATTTTTTCACGGATCGATGGCACCGCTTGAAAAAACGCCTGCGCATCTTCGACCGTCATATCCAGCACATCTGCAATGCTTTTGCCTTTGAATTTAACCTCCAGCGTTTCGCGATTGTAGCGCGCGCCATTGCAGGTTTCGCAGGTCACGTAGACATCGGGTAAGAAATGCATTTCAATTTTGATAACCCCATCGCCCTGGCAGGCTTCACAGCGCCCGCCTTTCACGTTGAAACTGAACCGGCCGGGCTTATAGCCGCGGGTTTTTGCCTCAGGCAATCCTGCGAACCAATCGCGGATGGGCGTGAAGGCACCCGTATACGTGGCGGGGTTTGAGCGCGGCGTCCTGCCGATCGGACGCTGATCGATATCGATCACCTTATCAAGAAATTCGAGGCCTTTGATCGTTTCACAGGGGGCTGGTGTTTGTTTGGCCCCGTTCAAGCGCATCGAGGCCGTTTTGAACAAGGTTTCGATTGTAAGCGTGGATTTACCACCGCCTGACACCCCTGTAACGCAGATCAGTTTGCCAAGTGGAAAATCCGCCGTAACGGATTTCAGGTTATTTCCGGTGGCCTTAACCACGGTGAGCATTTTACCGTTCCCACTGCGCCTTACCGCAGGAACCGCGATCTCTTTTATCCCTTGAAGATATTGCCCTGTAAGAGAGTTTGGATCGGCCGCGACCTCTGCTGGCGTGCCGCGGGACACAACATGCCCCCCATGAACACCCGCGCCTGGTCCGATATCGAACACGTAATCCGCCTCGCGGATTGCTTCTTCATCATGTTCGACCACAATCACCGTATTGCCTTGATCGCGCAGGTTTTTCAACGTGGTAAGCAAACGGTCATTGTCGCGCTGATGCAGGCCAATTGAGGGCTCATCAAGCACGTATAAAACACCCGTGAGCCCGCTGCCAATCTGACTGGCCAACCGGATCCGTTGACTTTCGCCCCCCGATAAGGTGCCCGCATTGCGGCTGAGGGTTAAATACTCCAAGCCCACATTATTCAAAAACCCAAGCCGCTCTCGGATTTCTTTCAAAATCGCGGCCGCGATTTGATTTTTTTGATCGCTCAGATGTTCGGGCACGCCCTCGCACCAGCTCAGCGCATCTCGGATCGACATTTGTACAAGTTCACCCACGTGCAAGTTGGCAATTTTGACGGCCAGCGCCTCGGGGCGTAGGCGGAAGCCATTGCAGCTTCCGCAGGGTTGGTTGTTCTGGTAATTTTCAAACTCTTCGCGCACCCACGAACTGTCAGTCTCGCGATAGCGCCGTTGCATATTCGGAATGACACCCTCAAAACCACGGGTTACCTGATAAACGCGGCCTCCGTCATCATAACGAAATTTAATCTCCTGATCCCCTGATCCGTGCAAAAATACTTTTTTAACGGCGGCAGGCAAATCCTTCCAACTGACATTCATGGACACGCCATAATGTTTGGAAATTGCTTCGATCGTTTGTGTGAAATATGGGCTCTTTCCCTTCCGCCATGGTGCGATGGCACCATCCCGCACTTTCAGGGTTTCATCCGGCACCACCAAGCGCTCATCAAAAAACCGCTCTTGCCCCAACCCGTCACACTCCGGGCATGCACCGAAGGGCGCGTTGAACGAGAACAGACGCGGTTCAATTTCCGAAATTGTGAAACCGCTCACCGGACACGCGAAATTTTCGCTGAAGGTAACCCGCTCAGGATCACCCTCATCCGGGGCAGTTTCCAAAATTGCAATACCATCGGCGAGGTCAAGCGCGGTTCGAAAACTATCGGCAAGGCGGGTTTCTATGCCCGCACGCACCACAATCCTATCAACCACAACGTCGATATCATGGCGAAATTTCTTATCCAGGGTGGGCGGATCATCCAGCTCATAAAAAGCGCCATCCACTTTCACGCGCTGAAACCCTTGCTTTCGCAATTCAAGGAATTCTTTGCGATACTCACCCTTTCTATCGCGCACGATCGGGGCTAATAAATAGGCGCGGGTGCCCTCGTGCATCGCCGCAACGCGGTCGACCATGTCTTGCACCTGCTGGGCCTCAATCGGCAAGCCAGTGGCAGGGCTATAGGGCGTGCCAGCCCGGGCAAAAAGCAACCGCAAGTAATCATAAATTTCGGTGACTGTGCCAACTGTGGAGCGCGGATTTTTGCTGGTGGTTTTCTGTTCAATCGAAATGGCAGGGCTGAGGCCAGAAATCTGATCGACATCCGGTTTTTCCATCATATCCAGAAACTGACGGGCATAGGCACTGAGCGATTCAACATAGCGCCGTTGCCCTTCAGCATAAACGGTATCAAAGGCCAGCGATGACTTTCCGGATCCGGAAAGACCTGTTATCACCACAAATTGATCGCGTGGAATATCCACATCGATTGACTTTAGGTTATGTTCGCGGGCACCGCGCACAGAGATGAATTTTTGATCTGCCATGATGTTCCTTACTCTACAAACCAAACATAGGCTGATTAAACTGAGTCTCCAATCAAATTTTGAGAACAAATATAGAACATTTGGTTTTACGTGGCCTTTCCCTCTGATCTTTCATTCTGTAACATTTGCTCGATCTATCGGCTTGAGCAATCGCCTTTAGGCCTCTAAACAGCAGATGAAGCAAAAGCAGGCGGCAGCTCGGGGATAAAAAATGGCTGATAACACCTATATTTTGATTGATTTGGGGGGCAGCAATACCCGCGTCGCTCTAAGTGATGATACCGCGTTGAACCCTGAAACAATTCAAAAATTTTCGAATGCAGGCTATGGCTGCTTAGAAGATATTATCAAAACCTATATGCAGGCGCAAAACCTAAGCAAGGTTACAGCTATTTGTGTTGCAGCTGCGGGGCCGCTTCGCGACGGGGTGATAAAAGTCACTAATCTGGACTGGCTAATTTGCCCGGATCGATTGCGCGCGCTTACCCAAGCCGATCATGTTGGCTTGCTCAATGATCTGCAAGCCCAAGGATACGCGCTAAACGTTCTGCCTTTGGAAAGCCTCAAGCATCTTTATGGTCCTTCAAAAGCCAAAGCCGGGACCACAAAATTGGTCTGTGGAATTGGAACCGGCTTCAATATCGCGGCGGCTTATCCTGCTTCTAAAGGCGTGCTGGTGCCACCTGCGGAAGCCGGGCATGTTCGGTTGCCTGTTGCAACTGCGCTGCAGCGCGAATTATCTGATTGGATTGCAGCTGAGCGGGGGTTTGCATCTGTTGAAACCGTGCTGTCTGGCAACGGGTTGGAAACCTTAAACAGATTTTTTGATCCCGAGCACCCGCGCAGCGCGAGCGAAGTTATGCAAGCCGCGCAGGATGGACAGCGCGAGGCACGCCACGTTGTGGCATGCTTTGCATCAATCATGGGCTCTTATTTCGGAGATTTGGCCCTGGCACATCTGCCTCTGGGTGGCATTTATATGATTGGCGGGGTTTCTCGCGCAATCGCGCCGTTTGTGACGCCTAAAAATTTCGGCGCGACCTTTCATGACAAAGGCGTCTTCTCAGATTACATGTCGGAATTTCCGATCTTCTTGGTTGAGGATGATTTTGCAGCGCTTAAAGGCTGCTTGGGCTATTTACAACAATCGATTTAGGCAAATGCGGCGCTGCGCGCCATACCCCAAATGACATTACGACCGTGCTCAACACAAAGAATATAGCAACTGCGATATATTGAGTTTCCAATCCTATATCCCAGTCAATCATCACACCAGTGATACCCGGCCCAAGCGCAGAGCCCAATACCATAATCGCGGCCGCCAATGATTTAATCGCACCCAAATACCGGGTGCCATAAAACTCAGCCCAAAACGCATTTGGAAGCGTTGTATTTGCGCCGGCTGTGATCGCCAGAAACAGCAGACCCGTTACGAACATCATCTGCGATTGTCCGAATGCAAAGCACAAGAACGCAAACGACATGGGCAATTGGTAAAACCAGATCAGCCTTGGGGTGCCAAAACGATCAAGCGCCCAGCCCGATGCCAGCATCGCCAAAACCGCGGCCCCCGTATATAGCGGGAAAAAACTTACCAACGATAAATGATCCCAGCCTTTTACCGCCGCGAAATGCACCTGTTGAAAGAAAAACGCCGTGTTGAACGCGCTAGGGCCGAGTAATGCCGGCATCATGCACCAAAAAAGCGGGTGGCGGATGACCGCCCCGCGCGTCCAATGCTGCGCATCCATTCCCAAGGAACTGTTATCTTCCGCCATTGATTGCGGGGTTCGCTCTTGACGCAGCAATCGAAATAAAACTGGTAAAGACAATAAAAGCACCCCAGCAGCAACGCACCATAAAGAGCGCCACGACACAAAGCCCATTAAAAACACGAACAACACGGGCAAAAAAGCTTCTCCGAAGGAATATCCCAGCCCCGCGATCGATAGCGCGCGCCCCCGATTGGCCACAAACCAACGCGACATAGCCACCACTGCCAGATGCGAGCACATGCCCTGCCCCAGTAAACGCAACGCGAAAATTGCAAAAGGCAGGTAAAACACATGCGACAGATTGGCCATCACAAGCGTTGCCCCCATCAAACCAGATAAAACGAAAAGCCCCAAAACTCGGGTCCGGATGACATCGCTTAAAGTGCCCAGCCAAACCATCACAATCGCCGACGCCGTTGTGCCCAAAGAGTAAAACCCACCCCAAGCCGCGTGTGAGAGGCCGAATTCGGCCCGAATATGGCCTGAAAAGATAGAAATGAAGAAGGTTTGGCCAAAGCTTGACATAAATGCCAGCAAAGCCCCTGCTGCTAACCAGGCACTATTTTGACGGAAGAACTGCAAAATAGGCACAGGCGTCTCCTTTGATTAGACATCTGTGCTAAAGTTAAATCTGCCAAAAGGAAAGATGATAATGAAGCAATGCTGCAAGCCTGTTTTGAGGGGCCTGAGACCACAAATGTTACATACTTAAACGTTCTACCACGCGCGTTTGACCATAAAAAATGCTAAATTTCTATGAGGTCTAAAGCATAGGCATTTTACAAAAAAAGACTGGCGCCCGATCCGAAAGCAGCTGCCAGCCATATTCGAGCGTAAAATTTTTCTCTGTTCAGAAAGAAACCGTGGAGGGGTGCGTTCCTCTTAAAGCGCCTTTAATCATAAAGCCGCCTTAAAGAAGTATAAGCCGCCCCTCCACAAAACTCGTCACCAATACGCATACGCAACATCTACAAACGCGCCGGGCACACAAACCAACAAAGCCACCCAAACCAAAACGCATCCAAAATGTTTCGCCTACCCATTCCCTTAAAGGACAAAAAGGTATTTATAAATACAAAAGTATATATTTATATCCCTTAAATTCACGCCTGTAAAATCTGCAATCCCAAAACCGCCAAATTTCATCTAACGCGAAATGATAAGGCTCGCGCAAAGGCCTCCAAAATCTCTACTTTTAGACAGCTCAACTCGGCCACCATGAGCACGCGCAATATCAGCGGCAATGGGAAGCCCAAGACCAACCCCCGATCCTTTATTTTGGTTGCGCGCAGGATCAAGACGCGAAAATGGTTTCATGGCTTCTTCATAAAGCTCGGGTGGAATACTTGGCCCGTCATCCTCCACGGAAATCACCAGGCTGCGCGCATCATATTGAAGATCAACAACCGCTTTTGTGCCATACCGCACCGCGTTCATAATCAAGTTTTCAAGCGCGCGCTTGATCGCAAGCGGGCGCATCTCAACGAGAATGGTGCTTGGATTGCAGCGCAAAGAGACCGAATGTCCGGCGCGCGTCGTATCTTGTACAATCATTTGAACCAACTCGAACGGATTGGTTGCCTCTGATTTGCCCCCTTCATCGCCCTGCTCGCGGGCAAAGGAAAGAAATTCATCCAAAAGTTGGCGCATTTCATCAACATCGCGTTCTAGCAATTTGCGATCGTCATGCTCGAGCATAGATAGACCCAGCTTCAACCGTGTCAAAGGTGTACGCAAATCGTGACTAACGCCCGATAATATCATTGTGCGTTGTTCAATATGGCGTTCAATGCGTGCACGCATATCTAAAAACGCCCGCCCCGCTGCGCGCACTTCGATCGCGCCAGAGGGGTGATATGGTAGGGTTCGCCCCCGTCCAAAGGCCTCAGCCGCGGCGGCCAAACGGGTAATTGGCCGCAATTGATTGCGCAGATAAATAAACGCAATCAAGGTAAAAAACACACCAAATACAACCATATTGACGATCAACTGGTGCGGGTTTGACGGCGACACCCTGTCACGCGAAAACTCAATATCAAAATATGCTCCCGCCAAATCAAGCCGCAGATGTACCAATTTAGGCGCATCAAGATTAACCGCCACTAAACTGTCCATTAGCTCAAACTCTTTTACAACAACCAATCCAGTTAAATCATAAAAATGCCGAAAAGTTGCCAAATCCGGCGCATCGGCAACAACGGTTTCAATGGTGATATTCAAAGCATTGGCCAAGTTTTCCGTCGTTTCGGTCAAACCCTGATCCGCGATCAGCCGCTTACTTAACAAGCTGAGCTCGCTGATCACGGCCCGGCTCATCTGCTCGGTCACCCCTTCAAAGTGCCGCTGAATAAATACGATGGAGACCACAAGCCAAAGCAGCACCACCGGCAACACCAAAATTAAGGCCACGCGACCATACAGCCCCGAGGGCAAATAGCGTTTGAAGGATCTAAACATCACCTCTACATCTAGAACAAGTTTAGAACCGGGGAAACAAAAATGGACTCTGCCCACCAAAGCTTTGATCCGCCTGTTGGCATAGCGCAGACAATTGCGCCAAATCTTCGTAGAATTTTGGCCCCAAACCCGTCACCCATGACATTTCGGGGCACGAACACCTATCTGCTAGGCTCTTCTGATCTGGCGATTATTGATCCCGGCCCCGATCATTTAACGCAGTTGAGGGCGATCAAAGCAGCGCTTCAGGGCACACAAAAAATCACCCATATTCTGGTCACCCACTCGCATCTTGATCACTCGCCTTTGGCGCGGCGGCTGTCGGCGGATTGCGGCGCACCCATTTTTGCATTTGGGCGCTGTGATGCAGGGCAAAGTGACCGCATGAAAGCGCTTATTAAATCGGGCTATAGCGGCGGTGGAGAGGGCGTTGATAGCGAATTCATCCCAGATCATACTTTGAAAGACGGCAGCAAACTGACTGGCCCTGATTGGGAGCTGGAAGCAATTCACACCCCGGGGCATTTTTCAAATCATCTCTGTTTTGGCTGGCAAGAGGCCGCTTTTACTGGCGATCATATCATGGGCTGGGCCAGCTCGATGGTGTCGCCACCCGATGGTGATATGGGTGATTTTATACGCTCTTGCAAAACACTTTTGCAGCGTAACTGGAATGTTTTCTACCCTGGCCATGGTGATATTGTTAAAACACCAAACGCGCGCATTCGCGACTTACTTGCCCATCGAAAGCATCGAGAACGTTCGATATTGGCGGCCCTGTCAGCAGAGGGGCGCAGTATAAAAGAGATCACAAAAAGCGTTTATCATGACACATCTGAGGCTTTGCTCCCGGCTGCCGCGCGCAACGTATTTGCTCATTTGATCGACCTTTGTGAACGCCAAAAAGCCATCTGTGATGACCCAATCCGGTTTGAAAGCCAATTTCGATCGCTGACGCCATAAACAAAAACAAAATTAATATAAAAACCGCTGGACGCGGAATTCTCGTATTGCTATAGCGACATCAGTTCCGGCGTAGCTCAGCGGTAGAGCAGTTGACTGTTAATCAATTGGTCGTAGGTTCGATCCCTACCGCCGGAGCCAGTAAAATCAACACCTTAGCAGTTTTGCGAGGTGTTTTTTTATCGTTTGGCCAGACATACAGCTAGACAAATGATAGTCAAACTACGTTATTTAGCGTTATCTGATACTTGTTCGCAGCGCCTTTATTTGCAACGCGCGCGCCTGTGCGCGTCGCTGTTAACGAGCGTGATTGGCGCTTTTTGCATTGTCTTTATCGGTAACTGTCCCAATTGTGGTTTAAGGTATGCTTTATTGCAGTGGAAAACCTTATTAATGTTGGGCTGCTGCCTGTCCGCCACTCCACATACTTTAATATTTGAGAGGTCAAAGTTACGTTACATACTCTGATTCATTTGAGACTCCACATATCTCTACGCCACGTTATTCTGGTGTAAATTTGAATATTCGATAGGAATTAGATGACGCTTTTTGAACAAACAATTCAGGCCTTTGAAAATCAAGATTATGATTTAGCTGAAAGAATACATCATGAAGAATTTATGTTTGTCAGAGAATATTCGATGTCTTCACGAGAAGAACACTTGGCAAATATACAAGAATGGTTCGCCGACTCTACATGGCATAAGCGCGTAGAATGTGTACATGAAGACGATTTTGTATTGGTTATGCGTGCCTCAGAGATTGACGATAGCGGTCGACCATTCGTCTCAAACAATGTGTCGATAAAGCAAAACGGTTTATATTGGAGAACCATCGTGAAGACAGACTACTAACCCCATGCGCGCACTTCTAATAATATTACGGATGACGCTTGCGACGCAGGCAGGGGCGGATGATGCTAAGGTTTTTTAATTACCCAGGCAAAACTCTCTTATTTAAAACAGCAAACTCTTAGCGCTAGGAAATATCAAATATGTCAATTTATCTCATTAGACACGCTCAATCAGCTTTCAATGCGGTACACGATCCAAATAAACCAGACCCCATGATATTTGACGCTCCTATTACAGAACTTGGAGAAACTCAGGCTAAGCAGGCTCGAATTGAAGTTGAAAAACTTGATATTAAACACCTTATCGTTTCGCCCTTCACTAGGACATTGCAAACAGCTCAATTGATTTTTGAAAATAGATTGCCGTTTCAAATTAACGCGGCAGTACGAGAGCAACTGGTCAACAGCTGCGATGTAGGAAGCCCGCCCGATAAACTTACAAAAATGTTTCCCCATCTGAGTTTTGATCATCTGGATGAATGTTGGTGGCATGACGGAGAAAAAGATCACCGAGGGATTGCAGTTGAGCCTGAAGATGTTTTGATGGAGAGAGCAAACGCGTTCGCCGAATATATCAGGCGCGAAAGTATCCATTCCACAGCAATTGTTTCACATGGTAACTTCATTCGGGCGTTGACAGGAATTAAGCCTCAAAACTGTGAAATAATTAAGTTCGATCCCAAATAGTTTAATTTGATAACCCATAATTCTGAATCCTCTGCAGGTTCAAAACTGAAATGCAAAATGCGGGCAATGGGTGAACTCATCCTTGTTGTTCTTTTCAGTTTGGCTGAGGTTTGAGAAGTAGTCAGTTTAAAGTCTCTTGGAAATCTTCTATTGTCTCTCGATAAACTATTGATCGCCAAGCACGCCCTTTTTTCTTCATGCAAACGTGCGTAACTAGTTCATCGCCTTCTTCCCAGCGCCATTCGGTCACATGTCTATTTTCGTGAACTAACGATGTTCTACGGTTTCGGTTTACCCTTTTTGCATAGGCTCCACTTGATGAAAACTCTTCCATATTAGCTATCCAATCATCCATCGTTATAAGTTCGGTTTCCCGAATGAACATGAACTCAGGATCGTGAAGCTTTTTGAATTCTTCTTCATTCCAATTTAGCATGACGGCTTGGATTTTTTCGCTGAAGCTCATTTGCAACTCTCCTTTTTAGCTTGTTTAAATCGTAACCAAAGGCTCCCAAATTGAAAGAATTACTTAACCGCCTGATAGGCTCAGTGACTGGTATCATTACTAAAGTGATGCCGAATGGCGATAATGCTTCTTACCTAGCGCATGAAATATCCACGACGGTCCAGCACGCGCTTGAGAGTCGGCTTTCTACAGGACATTGGGCAGAATGATATAGCCGTTATTTCCCCACACTAAGCCCATTTGTGATTGGTATCTGTAATATTACTGCCCTTTGAGGCTTTTAACTGCAGCCGCCGTAAAATCTGTTGGTTGTATTTTTTCAAGCGCAAGAAGCGCGAACTCTTAAACTTATAAATCATGGTCGAACCTTTTGGTGATCCTAAGCTTGTGACAAGATTCTAAGATTTCTCAAAGATAAAATTTACATTCTACCGATATAAAATCACTAGCGTTGAGGGTTTGATCCCATACGCATTAAACAGCCAAACCCAGAGCGACAAACAGCTTGCCTAGCTTGCCGCGTCAATTTTTGAGTTTGTCTGATCAAGGTTTAAGAGAAGTTGTCTCTGAATGAAATTCATTTGATTTTTGCTGCATAAGTCGCGATGTTTGCATCAGAGGTGGATTATGAATTGGGCAGAGCAGCACATTCAAAAAATTGAAACCCCCAAAACAAAAACAAAAGAATATATTGAGTGGGGTTTAAAGTTACTGTTAACGGCGACAGGTATAACTGTGGCTTTTTTTGCTTTGATGTTTCTGGGTTTTGAAAGCGTAGAAACAAAAGAACAGCAGGAGATCCAAATGTGGTGCAACGAATACATGCCTAAATTATCGATCAGGGCGTGTATGGCTGAAGCTGGGCTTTAAGCTAAATAAATGGGTAGCGCTTTAGATAAACAACGTACGCGTACTATTCATGAATTTTTGACCTTGCTAGCTCATTTGCAGTTTGAATGGATCGCTCCGTCAGAAAGTCTGAATGATGGATCACCATTTTAAATAGGACATGGAGTAGACTAAATACCCACGTTTGAGAAAAACCTTATCCTTTTACAGTTTATAGATCCCAGATTGGGTTCAAACCTTCCGTTAGATAATTCATAGCTATGCTAGGAGCAACACTCTTATAATCTTCAACAGATATAATCTCAGAACGTTGATCTTTGAACTTCTTTAAATATGATTTTGCCTTTTCAATGTCACCGAGATGAGCAAAGATTGCTGCCCGAAATCCATCATAACGACTATGGGGATTGCGATCACTTATTATATTACTCCACTCCAACGCCTTTTCAGAATCTCGCATTGCCAAATATAAAAGTGGAAGGAAACCCTCGTATGATTGTCTCCTCATCGGATCCAAATCAATTGCTTTTTGAATATGATACTCAGCGTCAGTGAAATTAGCATCATTGCAAATTGCCAGTCCATAATCATAGTTAGATCCGGCATGACTAGGGTTCAAATCTAAAGCTTGCTTGGCATATCGGATTCGTTGTGCAAAATCCTTCTTGATATTAAAAGAGCGACTGTATGCAGTTGCTGCCTCCGGGTTGTTTGGATCGATAGAATACGCTTTAGCTGAAAATTCATGAAAAAGCGCTTCGTTTGCCTGGCGTTCTTCTCTGTATTCATGAGAAAAGAGCCTATTATAGATACTTCTTGTTTTTAAAACAAAGGCATCACAGAGTTGTGGGTCGCTTGCGATAGCAGCATCACAAAGAGCCATAACTTCTTGATGGGCAGTCGTAGATGCCTCAAAATCATTATTACGATTAAATACTGCCAGCGCCTGTAAATAATTGTCCCAGGCAGAAAAAGATTTTGGGGATTTAGTTTTTATTCGATCTTGCTCTTTGCCCTTAAGCGCAGGCAGTATCTGTGCTGCGACTTCTTGGGAAACTTCATCTTGAACTTCAAATATGTCATCGAGTAAACGGTCCCAGCGTTTAGTCCAAATTTCTTGATCGTCTTTGATATCTACCAAACTAGCAGAAATTCGAACTTTGTTACCACCTTTTCGGATACTGCCTTGCACAGCATAATCAGCACCCAATTGTTTCCCAATTTCCGATGTTTGAATTTCCTTCCCTTTAAAGCTAAAGCTCGAATTTCTTGAAATTACCGGAAAAGACTTCCAGGACGAAAGATTACCAATAATATCTTCAGTAACACCGTCCGCAAAGTATTCTTGTTCTTCATCATTACTCATATTCTTAAATGGCAGAACTGCGATTGTGGGTGGTTTACTACTGTCAATACCGCCCTCTGTGTCTTTGACAGACGCCGCCTCGAGGATCCTGTTTTCGACACCCTCAATAGATATATCAAAAGCATGTATCACCGTATTTTTAACTTTCTGATTTCCCAAATCGGCAAAGTTCAGCTCCACTTTCTGACTCACAAAATCATGAATGGATTTTGATAGCGATACCCCGCCAGGTTGGCTTAAGGCCTCCAGCCTTGCCGCAACATTCACTCCATCTCCATAAAGGTTAGTTCCCTCTACTATCACGTCCCCCATATTAATGCCGACCCGGAAATGCATTTGCGAAATTTCCTCGACTGACGCATTGCGTTGCTTAATGAGTTTTTGAAATTCTGTTGCACACAGAACTGCCGAAACAGCACTTTGAAATTCCGCTAATACGGAGTCACCTGCAGTATTAAATACTCGGCCTCCATGCTCAAGAAAAAGAGTGTCCATAATATCACGACATGAACGCAAGCTCTTTAACGTAGCATCTTCATTTTTTTCCATAAGCTTGCTAAAACCCACAACGTCCGTTACGAAAATTACTGCGATTTTTCGTACGATTTGATCATCTGCCATTTTTTTTCCTGTCCAGCGATATCTTTTAATTGTTCAAGGTTAATTATAAGTGCGACCTGCACAAGTTAAATAGTTGAATAATTGAACCTGTATACAACGAGTAAACTGATAGCACTGTCGCTACTATCTGAAATCCAAAATCAAAGTTATAAACTTTAGTTATAAACCACCTATTAGCCCATTCAATTTGTTATACACCAAAAAAATATCGCTCAACCTTGCCGCAGTTTGCACATTCTAATTCGCGAATTTCGCCCAAATCTGAATACCAATCCAATATTTGAAGGTATCGTAAAATAAATAACCTGAAGTGCAAGGACACGTCGGACATCAGGACACCCTATTAGGGGGGTGTCCATGTCTGTCCGTCAGCGAATGTCGCGCTAGACAAGTCAGACATGTCCATCAAATGTCTTGTCTGTCCTCTTCATGAATAATCCAAACTTCAGCATTATAACAATGCACTATGCCGCCTTCTTGAAGTCTTGCTGATTGGCGCGTGAAGTCTTTTTTAACGGATTATTCCTTCGCACCGCTGTCTATTCTCATTTTCAGAAATATTGAACGCCAGTTGTCGATTGAAACTACATTGCGATTGGCTGGGTAATTTTCCTTATCAGCCATCTTACGGCCAAACTGAGCGATTGCCGCGTCTAGAGCCTGCTTGGCAATGCGTTCATTCGGGCTGACCTTCTTCGCCCGTCCCACACTCCTCAAGTCTGCGTCTGACTGCTCGACCACGCAGCTGGTTATCTGATCATGTTCATCGTCAAGGCCAAGCTCTATGACGCGCAACGTAAAGCCAACTTTTTTGCCGTTTTCCATATCCCGTTGCTTTTTGGTTTCTGCAATGCGGATTGAACCATCAACCTTGACCTCGATTTCCGTATCCACAGCTGCGCGAAGGGACGTGTGTCCTCGTGCGCCTCTGCTTTTATCCTTGCCGGTGTGGTGAATGATCATGACATGGCAATTATAGTGAGCCTTAAGCTTGCCAATATTTTGGATAAACTGAGCCATGTCCGCTGAATCATTTTCTGAGCCGGCACCGATTGACATGGCCAGCGTATCAACAACAATTAACGACAGCTTTTGCTCCGGTATCGCAGCAGTAATGGCCTGAGCATCTTGCTTGCCGTGCAAATCGACTTGGAGCGGAAGCAGCAAAAAATTACCGCTGTCACGCTTTTCTTTCAGAAACGACTTGGCTCTGCTGATAGCCTCAATTCGCGGCGCAAAACTCTTTTTACCGCCCTCGCACGCCAAATATAGAACCTGCCCAATTCGCGTTTTATGTCCCATCCATGACTGGACCGTTGCAATACATTAAGGCCCCTGTGTAGTGGGGTGTAACTACAACTCCAAGAGAACTATAGCATTTCAGCAACAGACAGGGAATCCCTTCTAAAATTATGTCTGGCGCTACACCCCAACCCAAAAAGAGATCAAATTAAATCATCAACTTGAATTTCTAACGCATTTGCGAGCTTTTTTAACGTTGTGATAGAGCCTGTCCGTCCGCGGCTTTCAATATCACCAATTTGAATTCGATTAACCCCAGACAGCTTTGATAGAGCCGATTGGGATAACCCTCGATGCTCACGCCAGAGCTTTAACAAGCTTTCGCCTTCCAGCATGCGCTTCACAAACTCAGAAGAAAAACCGTCTTTTGGATCGGCTTTATAGGCCGCAACAACTTGAAGGTCAGCCAGATCCTCCGCTGCTGAAATTAGACGCTCATACTCTGCAGTTGATATGGTTACAGTTTCAATCATCTGAACGTCTATTCTCGTGGTACGATTATTTTAAATGCCAAACACTTTTAGTGTTTTGAGTAAGTACAACGTAGAAAATAATTAAAGCTTTAAAATGGCGCTTAACTGCAGCTGCAAAGCGTAATTTTGATTAACCGTTAAGGCCCCTGTGTAGTGGGGTGTAACTACAACGAACTACCAGCCACCGGTAATTTCTTTACGTGCGGCACTGCTTAAAAAAGCACTCCGATTTTGGCCGCGCTTTTTTGCTGTGGCATCAACCGCCGCGAGTAACCCTTGATCCAACGATATATTAACACGTTTGGGGTTCCGCGATCAATAACCAGTGGCACCCATACAAGCTGCGCCCCTTCACGCCAATCGATCAAATCTTTATCGGCCCAAACATCTGCAGCGCTGCGGGGCGTTGGAAGTATCGTACCATCTTCTTCCAGCCCCTCGACGTGAAACGCCAAAGCTTCTTGGCCCAACTGCATGGCCTCATCCAGCGTGTCGCCCTGAGAAATACAACCGGGGAAATCGGGAAAGCTAATTCCGAAACCGGGCTGATCGTCCGTATGAATAAAAGCAATATAATTCATACTCTTCTCCTTTTATATCCAACCAGCTTGTCTATAAATCGACTTAACTGTTCCTGTTTTGATGTTTTTATTTGGGTGGGGAACCGTAACACGCCCAGTTTTTTCTGGATGTTTAAATTGATGGTGACTGCCCTTTTTCACAAGCAAAACCCAACCCTATGCTTGAAGCTTCTTGATCAATTTTCGGCTATTATGTTCCATCAAATGCCCCTTTCTATACACACCACCATACACACAAAAATTTGGAAAAATGAATTTCGGGAAACAAATCGTCCGCAGATTTGAACCTTGAAAGCCCTTCTGGCCGTTATTGGCAAAAATTGCGGCTGTGCGTGTTCTTACGCGATAGTTATCAATGTTAAATTTGTAATCAAATATGTGTAGGTCGGCACCGCTTCGATGACCGCGCGCCAGAATGCGATCATATCATTCCAATTCACAAACTGCCGGTTTTAAGCGACAGTTACCAGCGGCTCTATCTCAGCTATATCAATCGTTTGTGCAGCTAACGACATGTCAAAATTTGTTTGCATGTTTATCCAATATGCCGGTGTTGTGTTGAAAACACGGGCAAGGCGCAGCGCCGTATCAGGTGTAAGGCTCGTTGTGCCTTTTACCAACCTTTCTATCCGGGTGCGTGGCACCCGCAAA
>Ga0228664_1000906_pt1 | contig 16229 bp, 14 predicted proteins | sample 78DmetaG_FD_183029 | JGI IMG/M metagenome (GOLD analysis project Ga0228664, IMG submission 183029) | Seawater microbial communities from Monterey Bay, California, United States - 78D | ecosystem: Environmental > Aquatic > Marine > Coastal | place: USA: California | collected 2016-09-26 | reverse complement strand
GCCCGTCGGTTGATCGAGCTGTTGGGGTAAATCCCGCTTTACATTTCCAAGCATCAAAAACACCAACGCCCCGAACCAGTCGGGGCGTTGGATTTTTCTGGCGTCAGTGCGTTTTCACACGCTCTGATTTCGACGGCTTTTTTTCAGTGACGTTGTTGGCGACGCTTTTCCTGGCGCTTGCGCCAGCTGCGCTGGACCCACCAGCGCCAGTAGAGCATGGTCAGGACGTAGCCCAGTGCCGCGAGGATGATTCCCGCGACGAAGGAGCCCAGGTACAGTGGTTTCCACAGCACTGCCGCCTCGGCCGTGATCCATTCCAGACTCAGGGTTTGCGGCATGCGCACCGGCGGCGTCTGCATGATCCACGCGCCCAGTTTGTAGGTGCAATAGAAAACAGGCGGCATGGTGATGGGGTTGGTCAGCCAGACCAGACCGATGGAGATCGGCAGGTTGGCGCGCAGCGGAATGGCGACGGCGGCGGCGGCCAGCATCTGCATCGGCATTGGGATCATCGCCCAGAACAGTCCGATGGCCATGCCGCGTGCTACCGAGTGACGATTGAGATGCCACAGGTTGGGATCGTGAATCAGCTTGCCGAGAAAACGCAGGGACTTGTTAGTCTTGATGCTGTCGGGGTCGGGCATGTAGCGTTTGAATAAGCGACGCGGCATGAAGAGTCTCTGAGCAGGCAAAAGCGCCGGTATTATGCATGCTTTGCGCATGAGCGGCGTTTCCATATTGTGACCGGAGGTGAGCGTCGGACGCGCCCGCCGTAGCTCGATGAGCAGGGAGGATGGATGCGAACAGGGATGTTGGCGCTGGCCCTGGGCTTGCTTTCGCTGCGTTTTTTGCCGGCTTTGCCGCCAGGCTGGCTGTTAGCGATTGCGGCCTGTGTCGGCCTGGCACTGTTGCTATCGCGCCTTTATCCGCTGGGTTTCTTTCTGCTCGGGCTGGCCTGGGCGTGCAGTTCGGCGCAATCGGCGCTGGATGATCGCCTCGCTGCACAACTCGATGGTCGTACCCTATGGCTGGAGGGGCGGGTGGTGGGCTTACCCGAAGTCTCCGAGGGTGTCGTGCGCTTTTTGCTGGAGGAGGCCCACTCGCGACGTGCCGAGTTGCCGCAAAGGCTGCGCGTGGCCTGGTATGGCGGGCCGACGGTGCAAGGCGGCGAGCGCTGGCGGCTGGCGGTCAATCTCAAGCGCCCGCACGGTCTGGTCAATCCGCAGCGTTTCGACTACGAGGCCTGGTTGTTGGCGCAGCGTATCGGCGCTACGGGTACGATCAAGTCAGGTGAGCGCCTGTCATCCGCGACAGGATTGGGCAGTTGGCGTGACAGCCTGCGTCAGCGACTGCTGGCTGTGCCGGCCTTTGAGCGGCAGGGCGCCATTGCGGCGCTGGTTCTGGGTGATGGCTCCGGCCTGAGTGCGAGCGACTGGCGCCTGCTGCAGCACACGGGCACGGTGCATCTGATGGTCATCTCCGGCCAGCATATCGCCCTGCTGGCCGGCTTTCTTTACGGACTGGTGGCGTTGCTGGCGAGAGTCGGCGCCTGGCCAAGGCGCTGGCCCTGGTTGCCCTGCGCCTGTGCGCTGGCCCTGAGTGGGGCTCTGGTCTACGGGATGTTGGCTGGTTTCGAGGTGCCGGTGCGCAGGGCCTGCGTGATGGTCGCGCTGGTGCTGCTCTGGCGCATGCGCTTTCGTCATCTGGGCGCCTGGTGGCCATTGTTGCTGGCCCTGCTCGTGGTGCTGCTACTCGAGCCATTGGCGTCCTTGCAACCGGGCTTCTGGCTATCGTTCTCGGCCGTGGCGATTCTCGCGTTGGTGTTCGGTGGCCGGCTTGGCGTCTGGGGTTGGTGGCGCGGGTTGACGCGTGCGCAGTGGACCATGGCCATTGGTCTGTTGCCGATGATGCTGGTTCTCGGTTTGCCGGTCAGCAGTAGCGGGCCGCTGGCTAATCTGGTCGCCGTGCCCTGGGTGGGGCTGGTGGTGGTACCCCTGGCCTTGCTGGGCACTCTGCTGCTACCCGTTCCCGTGGTTGGGGAGGGCCTGTTGTGGCTGGCCGGCGGTGCGCTGTATCTGTTGTTCGAATTGCTCAGCGTGATCGCTGCTTGGCTGCCTGCCTGGCTGCCCAGCAATCTGCCGCTCTGGGCCTGGCTACTGGCAGCGGCAGGCGCCTTGTTGCTCCTGCTGCCTGCTGGTGTACCGTTGCGTCTGCCTGGCCTCGCGCTGTTGTTGCCTGCATTGCTGTTGCCCACACAGCACCTGGACGATGGCCGTGCCGATGTCTGGGTGCTGGACGTGGGGCAAGGGCTGGCGGTGCTGGTGCGTACCCGAGAACACAGCCTGCTGTACGACGCGGGGCCGCGCTTCGGCGATTTCGATACTGGTGAACGTATCGTCCTGCCTTCCTTGCGGGCGATGAACCTTAGGCGGCTCGATCTGATGCTGCTCAGCCATGCGGATAACGATCATGCTGGCGGTGCAGTGGCGATCAAGGCCGGGATGCCGGTGGCCCGGGTCATCAGTGGCGAGCCGCAGCGGCTGGCCGAGGTGCTTGGCGCTGAGGCTTGTGAATCGGGACGAAGCTGGCAATGGAATGACGTGACGTTCAGGCTGTGGCAGTGGCAGCGGGCCAGCTCCGGTAATCAACGCTCCTGTGTGCTGCAGGTGGAGGCGCGCGGTGAGCGCCTGCTGTTGACTGGTGATATCGACATCCTGGCGGAACGCGCGCTGATGCAGGCCGACTTTCCCCTGGCCTCGCGGTGGCTGCTGGCGCCCCATCACGGCAGTCGCACCTCATCCAGCCAGGCTTTTATCGATGCGGTCGGTGCGCAGCACGTGCTGATCACCCGCAGTCGCCACAATGCCTTTGGACATCCTCACCCGCAGGTGTTGGCGCGCTATCAGGCAGCAGGCGTCGAGGTGCATGACACGGCGTTGCGCGGTGCTTTGCATTTACGTCTGGGCGAACAGGTCGCGCCTCGCGGGTTGCGAAGCGAGCCACGTTTCTGGCGGGAAAAATGAGAACGGCGGCGGTCGGCGGGCGTTACACCCTGTGCTAGAGTGGCGCGACTTTTTCGAGGGGGATTCTCTACCGTGTGGGAACTGGTCAAAGCTGGCGGCTGGATGATGCTGCCGATCATTCTCTGTTCCATCGCTGCTGCCGGCATCGTTGCCGAGCGCCTGTGGACCCTGCGGCCCGCCCGCGTCACCCCGGCCAATCTGCTGGCTCAAGTGTGGCGCTGGATCAAGGACAAGAAACTCAACAACCAGAAGCTCAAGGAGCTGCGCGAGCATTCGCCGCTGGGGCAGATACTCGCTGCCGGCCTGGCCAACTCCAAGCATGGTCGCGAGATCATGAAGGAGTGCATCGAGGAGGCCGCGGCCCGCGTCATCCACGAGCTGGAACGCTACCTCAATGCCCTCGGCACCATTGCCGGCATCGCGCCACTGCTCGGCCTGCTCGGCACCGTGCTGGGCATGATCGAGATCTTCAGCTCCTTCATGGGCTCGGGCATGGCCAATGCGCCGATGCTCGCCGGTGGTATCTCCAAGGCGCTGATCACTACGGCAGCCGGCCTGATGGTGGCGATCCCGGCACTGTTCTTCCACCGCTACCTGCAGCGTCGCGTCGACGAGCTGGTGGTCGGCATGGAGCAGGAAGCGATCAAGCTGGTGGAAATGGTGCAGGGTGATCGCGACGTCGACCTGGGTGAGGGCAAGGCGTGAAATTCCGGCGCAAACCGCGGGAGAACGTCGAGATCAACCTGGCCTCGTTGATCGACGTGGTATTCATCCTGCTGCTGTTCTTCGTGGTCACCACCACCTTCACCCGCGAGACCCAGCTCAAGGTCGACCTGCCCGAGGCAGCCAGCGGCACGCCGCCCGAGCAGACCGAACTGAAGCAGGTCGAGGTGCTGATCGGCGCCGATGGCGCCTACTCGGTCAATGGCAAGGCGCTGCTGGAAAGCAACCTGAGCAACCTGATGGCGGCGTTGCAGAAGGAATCCGACGGCGACAACAGCCTGCCGTTGATCCTTAGCGCCGATGGCAAAACCCCACACCAGGCGGTGATCACCGCCATGGATGCGGCCGGCAAGCTGGGCTTCTCGCACCTGCGCATTACCACGGTGGAAGCACAGGAAAATCCTTAAGTGAGCGCTGCTGATCGCTTGCTCGAGTCCTGGTACCGCGGTCACCCGGCGCTGGCGCTGCTGCGCCCGCTGGAGTGGCTGTACCGTCGCGTGGTGCAGGGTAAGCGTGCACGCTTTCTGGCCGGCGAGGGTGATATCTACCGCGCCCCAGTGCCGGTGCTGGTGGTGGGCAACATCACCGTCGGCGGCACTGGCAAGACGCCGCTGATCCTCTTTCTCATCGAACATTGCCGCGCCCGTGGCCTAAAGGTCGGCGTGGTCAGCCGTGGCTATGGCGCCACGCCGCCGAGCCTGCCGTGGCGGGTGCGTGCCGAGCAACCTGCGACCGAGGCAGGTGACGAGCCCTTGCTGATTGTCCAGCGTACGGGCGTGCCCTTGATGATCGACCCGAATCGCAGTCGCGCCGTGCGTGCGCTGCTGGCCGAAGAAGCATTGGACCTGATCCTCTGCGACGATGGCCTGCAGCACTACCGCCTGGCGCGCGATCTGGAACTGGTGCTGATCGATGCCGCGCGCGGCCTGGGCAATCGCCGCTGCCTGCCGGCCGGACCACTGCGTGAACCGCTCGAGCGTCTCAATGAGGTGAATGCGGTGCTGTTCAACGGCGCCGAAGCCGACCGCGCCGATGGCTACGCCTTTCGCTTGCAGCCGAGCGCACTGGTCAATCTGGCCAGCGGTGAGCGCGTCGGCCTCGATCATCTGCCGCCTGGCCAGGCGGTGCATGCGGTGGCCGGTATCGGTAATCCGCAACGTTTCTTCAATACCCTCGAAGCGCTAAACTGGCGGCCGGTTCCGCACCCCTTCGCCGACCATGCCCAGTACGATGCCGCGCAGCTCAGTTTCGAGCCGTCGCTGCCCCTGCTGATGACGGAAAAGGATGCGGTGAAATGCCGGGCCTTCGCCGCCGCCGACTGGTGGTACCTGGCCGTCGATGCCGCGCCCACGCCGGCATTCGTCGACTGGCTGGATGGAGAGCTGGCCCGCCTCATACCGGGGTCCTGATGACCCCAGCAAGGATTCCACCATGGACCTTAAACTGCTCGACATTCTCGCCTGCCCGATCTGCAAGGGCCCGCTGCAGCTCTCCGAAGACAAGACCGAACTGATCAGCAAGGGCGCTGGCGTGGCCTACCCGATCCGCGACGGCATTCCGGTGATGCTGGAAAGCGAAGCGCGCACCCTGACCACCGACGAGCGTCTGGACAAGTAAATGAGCGCAGCCTTCACCGTCGTCATTCCTGCTCGTTATGCCTCCACCCGCCTGCCCGGCAAGCCGCTGCAGGACATCGCCGGCAAGCCCATGGTGCAGCATGTCTGGGAGCAGGCGAAGAAGAGTTCGGCCCAGCGCGTGGTCATCGCCACTGACGATGCACGTATCGTCGAAGCCTGCCAGGCCTTCGGCGCCGAGGTGCTGCTGACCCGCGAGGATCACAACTCCGGCACCGACCGCCTGGCCGAAGTCGCCACGCAGCTCGGTTTGCCGGCCGATGCCATCGTGGTCAACGTGCAGGGCGACGAGCCGCTGATTCCGCCTGTGATCATTGATCAGGTGGCAGCCAACCTGGCGGCCAACCCGCAGGCCGGTATCGCCACCCTGGCTGAGCCCATCGAGGACGTCACCTCCCTATTCAACCCCAATGTGGTCAAGGTGGTTGCCGACAAGAGTGGCCTGGCCCTGACCTTCAGCCGTGCGCCGCTGGCCTGGGCGCGCGATGCCTTTGCCAAGAGCCGCGATGTGCTGCCGCAAGGTGTGCCATACCGTCGCCACATTGGGATCTACGCCTACCGCGCGGGTTTTCTGCATGACTTCGTCGCCTGGGGCCCGTGCTGGCTGGAAGACACCGAGTGCCTGGAGCAGTTGCGCGCGTTGTATAACGGTGTGCGCATCCATGTCGCCGATGCCCTTGAAGCGCCGGCTGCTGGCGTGGATACCGCCGAAGACCTGGAGCGGGTGCGCCACCTGCTGGGGGCCTGATGAAGGTTCTGTTCGTCTGCCTGGGCAACATCTGCCGTTCGCCCACGGCCGAGGGCGTTCTTCGCCACAAGCTGCGCGCGGCTGGTCTGGATGATCGGGTACAGGTGGATTCCGCTGGCACCGGCGACTGGCATGTCGGCAAGGCGCCGGACAGTCGCACGCGCCAGGCTGCGCTGCGCCGTGGCTATGATCTGTCCGCGCAGCGTGCGCGCCAGGTCGAGGCCGCCGATTTCCAGCGCTTCGACCTGATCCTGGCCATGGACCAGAGCAACCTGCGCAATCTCAAGGCGCTACGCCCGGCCGCCGCGCGTGCCGATCTGGATCTGTACTTGCGTCGGTATGAACTGGCGCTGGATGAGGTGCCCGATCCTTACTACGGCGGCGAGGATGGCTTCGAGCAGGTGCTGGACCTGATCGAGCAGGCCAGTGATGCGTTGTTAATCGAGATCAAGGGGCGCCTGTGAGCCTGAATCTGCAGAGCGAGGTATCGCTTAAGTCCTTCAACAGCTTCGGTGTCGAGGTGCATGCACGGCGTTTTGCCGAAGCCCGCGATGACGACGATGTGCGCGAGGCGCTGAACCTGGCAAATCAGCAGGGCTTGCCGCTGCTGGTGATCGGCGGTGGCAGCAACCTGCTGTTGACCCGCGATGTCGAAGCGTTGGTGCTACGCATGGCCAGCCGTGGTATTCGCATTCTGGAGGACGACGGCGAGCAGGTGCTGGTGGAGGCCGAAGCCGGCGAGCCCTGGCATCCCTTCGTGCAGTGGAGCCTGGCGCAGGGCCTCAATGGCCTGGAAAACCTCAGCCTGATTCCCGGTACCGTGGGCGCTGCGCCGATGCAGAACATCGGCGCCTATGGTGTGGAGATCAAGGATCTGTTTGCCGGCCTGACCGCTCTGGATCGGCACACCGGCGAGCTGCGCGACTTCACGCTGGAAGAATGCGCCTTCGCCTACCGCGACAGCCTATTCAAGCGCGAAGCCGGGCGCTGGTTGATCCTGCGCGTGCGCTTTCGTCTGAGCCGTCTGGCTTCGCTGCGTCTGGATTACGGTCCGGTACGTCAGCGCCTGGCTGAGATGGGCATCGAGGCACCGACTGCAAGCGATGTCAGCCGGGCAATCTGCGCCATTCGCAGCGAAAAGCTGCCAGATCCCGCCGAGCTGGGTAACGCCGGCAGCTTCTTCAAGAATCCGGTGGTGCCATTCGAACTGGCCGAGCGCATTCGCGCCGAGCATGCCGATCTGGTCAGCTATCCGGCTGGAGCTGGCCTGGCCAAGCTGGCCGCCGGTTGGCTGATCGAGCGGGCAGGGTGGAAGGGAGCGCGTGAGGGCGATGCTGGCGTGCATCGTTTGCAGGCGCTGGTACTGGTCAACTATGGCAACGCTACGGGCGCGCAACTGCTGCAGCTGGCGCAGCGTATCCAGAGCGATGTATTCGAACGCTTCGGTGTTGAGCTGGAGATCGAGCCCAACGTGCTCTGATCTGTAGGCAGGGCGTGATCCGCTGCCTGCCGCTCCCGGATTGCATCCGGGCTACGCTTCTGCAGCGCCAGACACGGAAATGAAAAAGGGGATGCCTAGGCATCCCCTTTTTACTTACCGCAGGAGGATCAAGCCTGAGGCTTGACCTCCTCCTTGTCGGCTGGCGTTTCTTCTTCCGGCTGCGCTTGCTCTACCGCTTCGCTCACGCTTTGCTCGCTGACGACAGAGGTGGCTTCGGCTTCAGCGACCGGCTCGACTACAGGCGCTGTTTCGACTACAGCGGCTTCGGCTTCTGCCGGGGCGCTTGCTTCAGCGACCGGAGCAGCGTCGACTACTGCGGCAGCCTCTACAGCCGGGGCTGCAGCGGCGGCCTGTGCAGCTTCGCGCGCCAGGCGCTCAGCTTCACGCTGACGACGACGCACTTCGCGCGGGTCGTTCGGCGCACGGCCAGTGGCATTGGCCGGAACCGCTGCGGCAGCAGGTGCTTGCTCGACCGGTGCCGGAACAGGCTCCTGGGCGACTTCGACAGTCGGCTCAGCTTGAGCGACCGGTTCGGCAACTGGCGCTTCAACGGCAGCAGGGGTTTCGACTGCGGCCGGTTCTGCCTCAACTGCTTTCTCTGCGACCGGAGCAGCTTCAACCACTTCACTCACAGCAGCCTCGGCTTGCGCCTCGACCGGTTGAGCAGTAGGGGCTTCTTCAACCTGAACAGACGGTGCTTCGACGGCCGGGGCTTCGCTGACCGGAGCCTCGCTGGCAATGGCTTCGCTGCTGTCGACGCTTTCTGCAACCACGGCGGCGGCAGTAGCCACGGCGACCGGGGTGACTGCCTGGGCGTCGTTACCGGCAGCTTCGCTGTTCTCGGCGCTCTCGATCAGGTTGCCATCGGCATCACGCTGACGTTCGCGACGATTGCTGCGACGACGCTGACCGCGGGAGCGGCGACGTGGACGCTCGCCATCGTTGCTGTCCTGCTCGTCGTCCTGCAACTGCTCTTCGTTCGGCAGTGCTTCGTCCTGCAGGGCCTCGGTTTGCTCGGCACGCGGCTGACGCTCTTCACGCGGTTGACGCTGACGCTCCTGACGTTCACCACGCGGCTGGCGCTCGGCACGCTCTTCGCGTTGCTCGTTACCAGCATCGGCATCGGTATCGGCTGCGATAGGTTCACGCAGTTCACGCACGCGCTCTTCACGCGGGGCACGTTCTTCGCGCGGCTTGCGCTCACGGCGATTTTCCTGACCTTCGCGCGGCTCACGTGGGGCGCGCTCTTCACGCGGTTGACGCTCTTCGCGCGGTTGACGCTCTTCACGAGGTTGGCGTTCTTCACGCGGTTCACGGGCCTGACGTTCTTCACGCGGGGCGCGCTCTTCACGAGGTTTGCGCTCATCATCGCGGCGACCGCCACGGGTACGGCTCTGCTGACGACCGTTGCGGCGCTCTTCGCGCGGCGGACGCTCGTTGCTCTTCTTCTCGACTGCTGCGGGCTGGGCTTCTTCTTCCTTGCCGGCGAACAGGCTGACCAGAGACCTCACCAGGCCCTTGAACAGGCTCGGTTCAGGCGCCTTGGTCGGAGCCAGCGGTGCTTGAGGCTCGGCAGCGACCGGGGCGCTGCTGCGCGGTGCGGCCTTGATCGCGGCTTCCTGGCGAACCAGAGTGCGCGTGGCAGCGGCCGGCTGGGCGGCGGTTTCTTCGGTTTCCGCAGTGGCGGCGATTTCGTAGCTGGTCTGGCCGCTCAGGGCTTCCGGGCTATCGTCACGCAGGCGCTGCACTTCGAAATGCGGGGTTTCCAGGTGATCGTTGGGCAGGATCACGATACGCGCACGGGTGCGCAGTTCGATCTTGGTGATCGAGTTGCGCTTCTCGTTGAGCAGGAAGGCGGCGACCGGGATCGGTACCTGAGCGCGGACTTCGGCGGTGCGATCCTTCAGCGCTTCTTCTTCGATCAGGCGCAGGATGGCCAGCGACAGGGATTCGACGTCGCGGATGATGCCTTGGCCGTTGCAACGCGGGCAGACGATGCCGCTGGTCTCGCCGAGGGACGGACGCAGGCGCTGACGGGACATTTCCAGCAGGCCGAAGCGCGAGATGCGGCCGACCTGTACACGGGCGCGGTCGGCTTCCAGGGCTTCACGCACCTTCTCTTCGACGGCGCGCTGGTTCTTGGCCGGGGTCATGTCGATGAAGTCGATGACGATCAGGCCGCCGATGTCGCGCAGGCGCAGCTGGCGGGCGATTTCCTCGGCCGCTTCCAGGTTGGTCTGCAGCGCAGTTTCCTCGATGTCGCTGCCCTTGGTGGCGCGCGCCGAGTTGATGTCGATGGAAACCAGGGCTTCGGTCGGGTCGATGACGATGGAACCACCGGACGGCAGTTTCACTTCACGCTGGAAGGCGGTTTCGATCTGGCTTTCGATCTGGAAGCGGTTGAACAGCGGCACGCTGTCTTCGTACAGCTTGATCTTGCTGGCGTACTGCGGCATCACCTGCTGGATAAAGGACAGCGCTTCTTCCTGGGCTTCGACGCTGTCGACCAGCACTTCGCCGATGTCCTGGCGCAGGTAGTCGCGGATGGCGCGGATGATGACGTTGGATTCCTGATAGATCAGGAACGGGGCAGGGCGGCTGGTGGAGGCTTCCTTGATGGCGCTCCACAGTTGCAGCAGGTAGTCGAGGTCCCACTGCATTTCTTCGCTGGAGCGGCCGAGGCCGGCAGTGCGGACGATCAGGCCCATATCGGCCGGAGCGTTGAGGCCATTCAGCGCTTCACGCAATTCGTTGCGCTCTTCGCCTTCGATACGGCGGCTGATGCCACCAGCACGTGGGTTATTCGGCATCAGCACCAGGTAACGACCGGCCAGGCTGATAAAGGTGGTCAGGGCTGCGCCCTTGTTGCCGCGTTCTTCTTTCTCGACCTGGACGATGACTTCCTGGCCTTCCTTGAGCACGTCCTTGATGTTGACGCGGCCGCCTTCAGGAGACTTGGAGAAATATTCGCGGGAGATTTCTTTGAGGGGGAGGAAGCCGTGGCGTTCGGAGCCGAAGTCGACGAAAGCGGCTTCGAGGCTGGGTTCAACGCGGGTGATGCGGCCTTTGTAGATGTTGGCCTTTTTTTGTTCACGGGCGCCGGACTCGATGTCCAGGTCGTAGAGTTTTTGGCCATCTACCAGGGCAACACGCAACTCTTCAGGCTGAGTCGCGTTAATTAGCATTCTTTTCATGTGGTACCAATGGGTTCCGGGGCTAGCGGAAGCCACGTTAGGCACACACGACTCTCAGGGTCGGTGTCAGGCGCGTCAGAAACGGTCGTAAATCGTTCCACTGTCTAGCGACGGTCAGCCATTATCAGGCCGCGGTCGCGACGGACGTCTCCTGCTTGCTGTGGTGACAGAAAGCACTCAGTCAGGAAGAGGAATCAACTGGCGGTAGCGGACGAGATGAGGCGTCTTTGATCAAGCGGTGTGCTACGCAGTCCGACAGTTGTACATCTCCACCCTACACGTATCGCTGAAAATCGGGTGCCGCGCGCGGATTCCGCAGCGGTTGTCATTTATCGCGACCGCCCGGCGGGCGAATCGCGCATCATACTCAAGGCTTTATTTCCGAAGTCTTCGTAGCCAATGGTGGCCTTTCTAAGCTGAAGAATCCGTCGGACGGCCTCACGTCCCAAAAGGTTTGCGCGGGCAGGGGATGGCAAGTTTGGCGATCATCCGCAAGCCAGGCCGCTTTTGGCGGCGTTCGCGACTATAGCAGCAATGATTAAGTGCTTCAATTCCATAAAAAATTGTTATGATTGCGCGATGACTACTCCTGCCTCTCCAACCTCCGGCGTTCAGCTGATCGAGGTTGCACCGGAACTCGCCGGCCAACGCATCGACAACTTCCTCAGGACACAGCTCAAGGGCGTGCCCAAGACCCTGATTTACCGCATTCTGCGCAAGGGTGAAGTGCGGGTTAACAAGGGGCGGATCAAGCCCGAGTATAAGCTCCAGGCTGGTGACGTGGTGCGCGTGCCGCCGCTGCGTCTGGCCGAGCGCGATGAGCCCGAGCCGCTGGCGCAGGGGCTGCTGCAGCGCCTCGAAGCCGCCATCGTTTATGAGGACAAGGCGCTGATCGTGCTGAACAAGCCGGCCGGTATCGCCGTGCATGGTGGCAGTGGCTTGAATTACGGTGTGATCGAGGCGTTTCGCCAGTTGCGTCCCGATGCCAAGGATCTGGAGCTGGTGCACCGCCTCGATCGCGATACCTCCGGCCTGCTGATGATCGCCAAGAAGCGCAGCATGCTGCGCCACCTGCACGAAGCGCTGCGCGGCGATGGCGTGGACAAGCGCTACATGGCGTTGGTGCGTGGCCACTGGGCGACCGCCAAGAAGCAGATCGCCGCGCCGCTGCTGAAAAGCAACCTGCGCTCCGGCGAGCGTATGGTCGAGGTGAATCCCGAGGGCAAGGAGGCGCTCACGGTATTTCGCGTGCTGCGCCGTTTCGGTGAGTTCGCCACGCTGGTTGAAGCCAGGCCGATCACTGGTCGTACCCATCAGATTCGTGTGCACGCCCAATATGCGGGTCATGGTATCGCCGGCGACAGCAAATACGGCGACGACGACTTCTCCCGCGAGATTCGCGAGCTGGGCGGTAAACGCCTGTTCCTGCATGCCTATGAGTTGCACGTGCCGCTGCCCGATGGTGGCGTGCTGAAGCTCGAGGCTCCGGTGGATGAGATGTGGGCGAAGACCCTGGAGCGTCTGAGTGCCTGATTATCAGCTACTGATTTTCGATTGGGACGGCACGCTGGTGGATTCCATCGGCCGTATCGTCGAGGCCATGCACCGTGCTGCCGATGTGGCATGTGTGCCGCGCTGCAGCGATGTCGCGGTGCGCGGGATCATTGGTCTGGAGCTGGGTGTGGCGATTCGCACGCTTTACCCGGAACTCGATGAGCCGCTGCGAATCGAAACCATCCGGCGTGCCTACAGCGAGCAGTATCTGGCGCTGGAAACCGAGCCGTCGCCACTGTTCGAGGGTGTGCGCGAGTCGCTCGAGGTGTTTCGTGATCAGGGTTATCGTCTTGCCGTGGCCACTGGCAAGGGGCGCAAGGGGTTGCATCGGGTGCTGGCTGACAAGGGTTGGCTGGATTACTTCGATATCACCCGTTGCGCTGACGAGACGGCGAGCAAGCCCGATCCGCTGATGCTGCATGAGATTCTTGCGCATTGCCGGGTGCAGCCCGAACGCGCGCTGATGGTGGGGGATTCGACCTTCGACCTGCTGATGGCGCGCAATGCCGGGATGGATGCCGTGGCGGTAGGTTTCGGTGCGCAGCCGTTGTCGGTGCTGCGCGAGTGCTCGCCGCGTTTGGCGATCAATGAATTCAATGAGCTGCGTGCATGGCTGGAAGGCCGTCAGGCGCAGTGTCCTGCAGAGGTGAGTGAGCATGTCGGATGAGTGGAAGTCATCGTCTTCGTCTGGCGAGGATGCCAAAAGCTGGAAGTTGCTGGAGAAGGCGCTGTTGTCCAGTGTTCAGGAGCAGCGTCGCTCGCGGCGCTGGGGCATCTTTTTCAAGCTGCTGACCTTCATTTACCTGTTTGGTGCGCTGGCGTTGGTGTTGCCAGCGCTCAACCTGAAGTCGGCCTCGACCACCACTGCGCATACGGCATTGATCGACATTCGCGGCATGATCGCTGATCGTGAAGAGGCCAGTGCTGACAAGGTGGTGGGCAGTCTGCGCGCCGCCTTCGAGGACACCAATACCAAAGGTGTGATCCTGCGCATCAATAGCCCGGGCGGCAGCCCGGTGCAGTCCGGCTACATCTATGACGAGATCCGTCGTTTGCGCGGCGAATATCCGCAGACCAAGGTCTATGCGGTAATCAGTGATCTGGGTGCCTCCGGTGCCTACTACATTGCCAGTGCGGCTGATGAGATCTATGCCGACAAGGCCAGCCTGGTCGGCTCCATTGGTGTCACGGCGGCCAGTTTCGGATTTGTTGAAACCATGGAGAAGCTTGGTGTGGAGCGCCGCGTTTACACCTCGGGCGAGCACAAGGCGTTTCTCGATCCGTTCCAGCCGCAGAAGGAAGAGGAAACTCGCTTCTGGAAAGGGGTGCTGGACACCACGCATCGCCAATTCATCGAAAGCGTGAAGCAGGGGCGCGGTGAGCGTCTCAAGGCTGACGAGCATCCCGAGCTGTTCTCGGGGTTGGTCTGGTCGGGTGAGCAGGCGCTGCAGTTGGGTTTGGTCGATGCGCTGGGTAGTGCCAGCTATGTGGCGCGCGAGGTGATTGGTCAGAAAGAGATGGTCGACTTCACTCAGCGTGATACGCCATTCGATCGCTTCGCCAAGCGCCTGGGTACCAGTGTGGCGGATCGTATCGCGCTATGGATGGGCTTTCAGGGGCCGACGCTGCGCTAAGAGCAGCCGCAAGCGACAAGCCGCAAGCTACAAGCGCAGTTGCCTGTGCTTCTACTTGCGGCTTGTCGCTGTTGTCAGGGTATCTCGACGCCTTCGTTCAGTAGCATGTCCACCAGGCGAATCAGTGGCAGGCCGATCAGGCTGGTGGCATCTTCGCCTTCGGTGCTGCTGAACAGGCTGATGCCCAGTCCTTCGGACTTGAAGCTGCCGGCGCAATCGAACGGCTGTTCTCGCTGCAGATAACGCAGAATCCGTTCATCGCTCAGTGGGCGAAAATGCACGGTGAAGGCTATGCAGTCGACCTGGCAATTGCCGTTGTGGGTGTTGAGTAGTGCCAGGCCGGTAAGGAAGGTGACACTGCTGCCGCTGGCGGCACGCAGTTGTTGCTGGGCTCTTGGCAGGTCGTGAGGTTTGCCGAGTATCTGCCCGTCGCTGAGTGCGGCGACCTGGTCCGAGCCGATGATCAGGTGATCGGGATGGCTGGCTGCGAGGGCGCGGGCCTTTTCTTCGGCCAGGCGTTTGACCAGGTCGATGGCTGCTTCGCCCTCGCGGTGGGCTTCATCGATGCTCGGCGATTGCCAGGTGAATGGCAGTTGCAGGCGTTCGATCAGCTCGCGGCGATAGGGTGAGCTGGAGGCGAGCAGCAGCGCTGGCATGTTCTCTTCCTTTATATAGGTGGGCGGGGAATTCTACTGATCGCCGTTGCTCGAAAACAGGCTGAATTTTCTTTGACACGGGCAGGGCGCATCCCTAGAATGCTGCGCCTATGTTGAATGGGCCGATTCCACCTCACGTTGATCCGCGCAAGCTCGCCGACCGCGAAGCTACCCTCCAAGGGCAGCTCGAACTGGCCAGCCTGCAGCGTCTCTGCGACCCGCTTGCCGATACGGCTGGCGTCGTGCAGGCGAAATTTCATTTCGCACGTGACGAGCAGAAAACTGTGGTTATCCGCAGTGAGCTCGAGGTTGAGGTCAAAATGGTCTGCCAGCGTTGTCTGGAGCTGGTCGCGCTACCCATCCGCAGCGAATGTGAATACGCCGTGGTTCGGGTTGGAGCGAACACTCAGTCCTTGCCTAAGGGCTACGACGTGCTGGAAGTGGGCGAAGAGCCGCTGGAGCTGCTTGGTCTGGTCGAGGAAGAGTTGCTTCTCGCCTTGCCCATCGTTCCTGCTCATGCCCCAGGTGATTGCCAGCAGCCGGACGGTCTCGATGAGCCCGAGCCAGGCGAGGACGAGGTATCGCGGTCCAACCCGTTCAGTGTATTGGCGCAGTTAAAGCGTGACCCAAACGTTTAGGAGTTAATCAATTATGGCTGTTCAGCAGAACAAAAAATCCCGTTCCGCCCGCGACATGCGTCGTTCGCACGACGCCCTCGAGGCCAGCACCCTGTCCGTAGAGAAGAGCACCGGTGAAGTTCACCTGCGCCACCACGTTTCTCCGGAAGGCGTGTACCGCGGTCGCAAAGTGATCGACAAGGGCGCTGACGAGTAATCCTTGTCTGCCTCGATCATCGCGATTGATGCAATGGGTGGGGACTTCGGTCCCCACTGCATTGTTCCGGCCTGCATTTCTGCGCTGGCCGAATTCCCCTCGCTGCACCTGGCACTCGTCGGCCAAGCTCCCCTTATCGAAGAACAGCTCGCTCGCCAGTCCGGCGTCGATCGCTCGCGCCTGCAGGTTCATCACGCCAGTGAAGTGATCGCCATGGACGAACGTCCAGCTCAGGCCCTGCGCGGCAAGCCCGATGCCTCGATGCGCGTGGCGCTGGAGCTGGTGCGTCAGCGCCAGGCGCATGCCTGCGTCAGTGCCGGCAATACCGGTGCGCTGATGGCGCTGTCGCGTTACGTGCTGAAGACGCTACCGGGTATCGATCGGCCAGCGATGGTCAGCCCGATTCCCACCGAGCGCGGTCACTGCTACCTGCTGGATCTGGGCGCCAACGTCGATTGCAGTGCCGAGCACCTCTATCAGTTCGCGATCATGGGCGCCGTGGCGGCCGAGACGCTGGGCGTTTCTCGGCCGCGGGTCGCCTTGCTCAATGTTGGTACCGAAGACATCAAGGGCAATCAGCAGGTCAAGCTGGCGGCCAATATGCTGCAGCAGGCGCATGGGCTGAACTTCATCGGCTACATAGAGGGCGACGGCATGTATCGCGGCGAAGCCGATGTCGTGGTGTGCGACGGTTTCGTTGGCAATATCCTGCTCAAATCCAGCGAAGG
>Ga0228664_1000902_pt1 | contig 16281 bp, 17 predicted proteins | sample 78DmetaG_FD_183029 | JGI IMG/M metagenome (GOLD analysis project Ga0228664, IMG submission 183029) | Seawater microbial communities from Monterey Bay, California, United States - 78D | ecosystem: Environmental > Aquatic > Marine > Coastal | place: USA: California | collected 2016-09-26 | reverse complement strand
AATTTTTTTAATGAATTGAATGTAAATAACTTATCTGATAGTAATACAAATAATACAAATAATTTATCATATTCTAGTTACTAAAGTATAAGTAAATAAAATAAATAAAGATAAATATTTATAAAATAAATTAAAGAAAAGGTCATAATTTACTTTATTATGGTAAATAATGAATATATATTAAATAAATTTCCCGAAATTAATCTTTCCTATGATAAAATTTTGCATAGAAAAGTTTACTCAGATTTATATTTTTTAATACCAAAGGGGAAAAAAGGGTTTTTATGGTTTACATATAAAGATAAGCATAATATGTGCTATTTTTTAGAGTTAAACAAATATAATAAAATTACAAATATAAATAATTATATTGTTTCTTTTGATAAAGAATTATCATATAATACAATAATTTATGGAACGTTATATAATAAAACAGGTGTAAATTATTTTTCATGTGAAAATATTTTTTACTTTAAAGGAGATTATGTTGGTGAATCATTATTTATTAATAAATTTAAAATAATGCGTGATATTTTTGATAATTATATTAATCAAAAAATTTATACAAATAATTTTTTATATATAGGTATTCCATATTTTACTGATAATAATAAAGAAATATATAAGAATATTCCTTTCATGTATTATGAAGTTTCTCATATTACATTTATAAATTTAAATGAAACAAATAATTCTGGTATTATATTAAATAATAAAGATATACAAATTAAAGAATGTATTTTTAAAGTCAAAGCATCAATTAAAGATGATTTATATGAATTATATTGTAATAATAATTATTTATATGGACATGCATTAATTATGGACTACAAAAAAAGTATATTAATGAATACATTATTTAGAAATATTAAAGAGAATTATAATCTAGATTTACTAGAAGAAAGTGATGAAGAAGATGATTTTGAGAATATTAATATAGATAAATATGTTGATGTCAAAAAGGAAATATATATGAAATGTAAATATAATATGAAATTTAAAAAATGGGAGCCGATTGAAAAATGTAATAAAGAAAAATTATTTTCACATAAAGAAATACAAAAATTAGAACAAAATTAATAATATTATTATTATATATAAATGTCATTAGGTTTAAATCATGCTACATATGGACATGATATTAAATTACAATATGCAAATCCTACAGCTGCTCATAATCCAAAAAATTTTGGCTCAATTCAAGGAATAGTAAGAGGATTTACAGGTCCTATTAATTCGCAGCAAGCAATAAGTTCTTCTGCGCCAGGAGTAACACCAAAAATAGTTTGTGGACCAATGAATCAAAGAGGTGGAACACAATCAAGATTAGTTCATGGTTCTAGTGCTTATGGTATGGCTTTAAATCCAGGAACATATGAACAACAAGTTCCTTATAGTTCAATGTATGCTCCTATTGTTCCACGGGGTGCGGATAATACACAAAGAACAAGTGGTATGGGAGCTGGTAGAAGATTATTACCAGGTAATTTAAATAATTATGAAAAACCAAAATTAAGAGGTGGTGGTAATAATAGAATGACATTACCAATACCAACTGGAAGTAAATATTTTACAACTAAAATAGAAAATGGCATGGATTATTCTATATATGCTGGTTCTGGATATCCTCCTGTAAAAGGAAATTTATCTCATGGAGATTGTAGTAGAAAAGTATTAATAGGAGGTATGGGATGTAAATCAAAAAAACATAGAAAACATAAAAAAGGTAAAAAAGGTGGTGATAGCACAATTAATTTTAGCGATAAAATACAAGCTGCCAATCAATATGGTGGATTTATTATAGATCCTCCAATAGCAAAATGTAATAGTCAATTAGATAACGCATTATGGTTAAATAATCACAATATCAAAAGAAAACAAGGTGGAATAGGACCCAAAAAAACTGTTACATTAAAACAAGCATCGGGACCAACAGCATATGCTAAATTTTTTAGATTTGCGAATCAACAAGTTGCTGGAAAAAGAAATAAAAATAAATCTAAAAAATATAAAAAATCAAGAAAACAAAGAAAATCTAAAAAATCTAGAAGACAAAAAAGATCGAGAAAAAATCAAAAAGGTGGATTAAGTGGAAACCCTTTATGGAAAAATGAATATCAACTTTCTTATCCACCAAATGAAATTAACCATTGGCCTCTAGTAAGAAATATTAGACCTTTTTAATAATAATATTTAATTAATATTTAAATTTGTAAAGTTTACTAAACATTTTTTTTCTTTTGTAGAGCTCTTCTTTTCTTTTTTGATTTCACACCAAATACCATCATTGCTATAATTATTTTTTATAAAATCTTTTGTATATAAAATTTTATAATTATTTTTAAGATAATATGCTTTTCTTTTATCCCATTGTTTTTTAAATACTTCATGGTTATCAACAATATCAATAACAAGAGGTTGTTCATGTTTTTCTCTCAATATTCTACCAACAGCTTGTTCAATATCTGTTTTTGGTGTAGCTAAAATTAATGTTGTTAATGTTTTAATATCTAGTCCTTCAGCTGCCATAGAATATGTAGCAATTATAATTTGCTTTAGTTCACTTTTTTTCAATTGTTCTTCTTTCATTCCTCCAATATAATATCCAACTGTTCCAATATTTCTATGTTCAATTGCTTTGTATAAATATGTTAAAATGTTTTTGAATTGTCCCAAAATAATAATTTGTTGTTTATTATTTAATTTTAATTCATTTTCTATAATACTTAATATCATTTCTGTTCTATTGTTAAAACTACATAACTTAGAAATCATAGTAGAATATTTAACATTCCCTCTGAAATCATATTCAATAGTATTAAATTCTTCATCTTGTGAAACAAATTTAACCGCTTTAATAAGAACTCCTTCATCCTTATCTCGTTTCATTTTATAAATAATATCACCAATAAACATTTTAAAAACTTTTGTTAGTCCATCTTTGCGTTCCATAGTGGCACTTAATCCAAGAATATATTTAGTTACTATTTTTTGTAATGATCTTACAAATATCTCAGCAGATATATGGTGACACTCGTCAATGATAGTGAATCCAAATGAATCAAAAGTATCTTCAGGATATTCTTTCATTGATAATGATTGTAACATTCCAATAACAATATCTTTATCTTCAATGTCAATAATTTGTCCTTGAATTTTGCCTATTTTAGCATCTGGTAGAAACTCATTTATTTTTTCAATCCATTGATTTAATAAAAATTCTTTATGAACAATAACTAAAGTTTTTAATTTTAACTTAGATATGATATACAATGCCATAATTGTATTATGTGTAACTGTAAAGTCACCTAAAACATATCTACGATTTCCATCTAATTCAAAACCATAATAATCATCTTCTTCCTTTTTAACAACTTTAATTCTTGTAACAAGAGCATCTTTAATTTGTTTTCGCGGTGGGCATTTTTTTCTTTCACATCTAACTGGTATTTCTTCTAATCCTTTACCATGAATAAATGTTCTATAATATGTTCCTTCTCTTTTCTCTCCTTTATAAATACAATTTTTTTTACATTCATTTTTATAAGCAGCAAAACCAAGAGACCTAGCTAAATAAATAATATCATCTAATAATTTTTCATTTTTTTGAATTATATCATAACCATTGCCCATTAATGACCCATCAGAATCAATTAAACCAGCTAATAATTCTAGTCTTGTTTGTCTATCATTACATTTAAAATCATGTGGAATGTGTTTATTATTTATTAAATTATATTTTCTTAAATTATTTAATAATACATTAGGTGTTCTCTTATTATTTATTTGTTTTCCAGTTATTGAATAATGAAGTGAATGTCTGGTAGTTATACTATCTTTATTTTGAGTAATATGGCAATTTATTTTTTCACAATATTGTTTAAAGTAACAAACAACTTCTGGTTCTTCACTTGTAATACCAGCATTACCTGAATTTCCATCGCCTAACCAATATCCTAATATATATGGGTCTATAATAATATCTTTTTTTGGAAAGATAATAGGAACACGATATCCTAGTAAAGGTCCTCCTCTACCATGAAAACACTTAGGTAAATTTAAATAATCTTTAACAGAAATATCATATATTTCTCCTTTTCTATATTTTTTAGAATGATTTGTTGAACATTTAAAAGATAAAATATGTGATTCATTTACAGTATATTTATCTCCTTTATTAGGAATAATATCATACATCATTTCACGCCCTCTTGCTAAACTTAAAACATTTCTAGGTGTTGAATCATCTCCCATTAATTGGTCTCCAACTTTTATATCTTGAACCATTTTAATTGAACCATCATACATCATAATTGGTGTGTTTTTACTTGTACACTTGCCGAATCCGCATGGGATATCAAGCAAACCACCAGGCAATAATTTTTCATTAATATGCTTGAAAAATTCATCAACAATTTTAATTTGGTAATCTCTTGGCATACCTTTAAAATTTATATTAATTGAGTCACCATCTGGTAATTTATTATCATTAGGTATACCAAATTTTTCAATTCCATAAAATCTAGGTAAATATAATTTTTTGGGTGATTCTAAATAAACAGGATATGATTCAGTAACATTCATAGGAGAACCAGGAACATATGGTTTAACATTTAATTCATCGCGTATCATTTTTTGTTCATCAATAGTTAGTTTAGATTTTAATATACTATAACCTTTTTTACCAATATAAGATTGATAATCCATTAATTAATATAATTAATTATTTTTGTGTTTAATAAAGTTCAATTTTATATAATATATTATTATGAATTTTAATATATTATATGAATTTAGATTGGATTCTATATTTTCATATATTTTGTCTATTATACTAATATTTTATATATTTAAAAATACACCTATACCTAATAATTTGGATTTAGATAGCAATATAAAAAAAATATATTTTTGGATTTCTGTTATAACTATTTGTATAATTATTTTTTTATTTTTTAATACTATTAATGTAATAATATTTTTGTGTATAATTTTTGAAATTCTTGATAAGATAAATACTAATAATATTTATAAAGAAGAAAAAAGGAAAAAGAAAATAGAAAATGAAGAAGAGAGAAAAAATAGAGAGAATAAAAATAATAAATCTGTAACAATAAATGAAAGCAATAATGTAACTATTTCAGTAGATAAAGATAAATATAAAAATCAAGAAAATGTCAATGGAGATAAAGATACATTATTTACTTTAGAAGAAGGAGTAGTAAATCACTCATATATATTAGCACAAAGCAAACAATTAGCAAATCCTACACCAAAATATCAGGCTATATTACCAGAAATAAATTGTTCATATTTAAATTAATCAACTTCTTCCATATCATCTTCTTCCATATCATCTTCTTTTTTCAATTCAAAGTTAGCATCATCACCAAGATTTAGTTGACTAAGACCATGGTCGTTATTTTTATCAGTTACAATATCGTCGCCTTCAAATAATTGTTTTCTAATAGTTTCATCGGATACTTCTTCACCATTTTCTAGTAGATTCATTTCTGTTGTATTAAGATTTTTAATATTAACTAATTCACCATCTTTTGTAATAGTTTGTGTTAGAACATTACCACTTTCTTCAGCCTTCTTTCTATTTTCTTCCATTGCTTTTTCTTTTGCTTCGCGGACACGTTTATCAAACTCCATTTTAGCAGTTTTTTCATTTTTTTGTTTTTCATTCATTAGTTGGTTAAGTTCGTCTTCTAAATATTCGACACGACCTGTTTTATAAGCTTCGGGTTCCCAAGGGACCCACATACCAACTGGTCCAACATATACATCGTGATGAGGGTCTAATTCTCTAAGCATTTTACATCTAAGTTCGGCTTCTTCTTGATTAGGTTATACTCCTCTAATTTTAAGTCCTCTTGTAGATGTTTGGAAACCATAGTTTTCTTTATATTTTTCTTCAAGTTTTTCTTCATGGGCATCGATAAAATTTTTATATTCATCATCTAATGTTGTTTTATGTAGATTAGCTTTTTCTTCTTTTACAAATTCTTCAAGGTCTTTAGTCATTTTATCAAAATCAACATGATATTTGAATGAAATAAAGTTAAGAAATTGTGTAAATTTTTCAAGGGATTTATTTAAATCAAATTGTTTTAAAAACTCTTCAAAAAAGAACATATCTTTTTGTCTAATAATTTTATCAGGAGATATAAAAGAAATACAGGCGAATTTTTGTCCAGCGATTGGCTTATCTTCATCAAGTAAATCAATATATTTAGGATTTTTAGATCCATCTAAATTATTTTTATATTCATCATGAAGATTTCTTTCATATTCTTTAGCCATATATAGAGAATTATTTCATTTTTATTTTAAGTTTTTTAAAAATTATATATTTAATTTTTTTCTTCTTATTTAATATAATGAATTTTAGTGAAATGTTTGATTTTGGCGAATTAGTAAGAAGAGCGATTAAATACTTTGTTGAAGGTTTAATGGTCGCTATTGCGGCTTTCGTAATCCCCCAAAAACGTCTTAGATTAGATGAAGTTGCCCTTATTGCTTTAACTGCGGCGGCCACTTTCTCTATCCTTGACACATACCTTCCAAGTATGGCGGTATCAGCCCGCACTGGTGCTGGTTTTGGCATAGGCGCGAACTTGGTATCATTCCCTCATTAAGTGATTTATAAACAGAAATATATACTATTTTTATAGAATAATATATATTTATAAAATTATTTTAAATAATTATGGAATAAAACGGAATAAAAAGGTATATAAGTAATAATGTATATAATTAAAAATATGTAAAATCATAGTATAATATTTATTTATAAAATTGATTTAAATATACATTGGTATAAAAAGGTATTATTTAGTATAATGAGTAAATATATAATATATAAAATTTATTGTGATGATTGTGATTTTATATATGTTGGTTCTACAAAAAATTTTACAAGAAGAAAACAACAACATAAAATAAATTGTAATCAAACGGATAAGTCTAATATGAAGCTTTACAAAAACATTAATGAATATGGTGGTTGGAATAATTGGAAAATGATTTGTATTGAAGAATGCGATGAAACAATAATATCAAGAAGACAAGCAGAACAAAAAGAAGAAGAATGGAGAGTTAAACTAAAACCTCAAATAAAAATAGAGACAACAAGTATTGTGGAAGAAAAAAAAATAGATAATTCTAAATATATTATATATAAAATTTATTGTGATGATTGTGATTTTATATATGTTGGTTCTACAAAAAATTTTACAAGAAGAAAACAACAGCATAAAATGAATTGTAATAAAACTGATAAATCTAATGTGAAGGTTTATAAAACTATTAATGAATATGGTGGTTGGAATAATTGGAAAATGATTTGTATTGAAGAATGTGATGAAACAATAATAACAACAAGACAAGCTCAACAAAAAGAAGAAGAATGGAGAGTAAAATTAAATGCTCAATTAAATTCACAAAGAGCATATATTTCAGAAGAACAAAAAATAGAAAATAAAAATATAACAACTAAATTATGGCGTGAAAATAATGAAGAATATTACAAATTACAACGCAAAGAATATCGGACAGAAAATAATGATAAAATTAAAGAAAAAAAATTAGAATATTATGAGAATAACAAAGAAGAAATACGAGAAAAACAACAAGAATATAGAAATGAAAATCGTGATAAAATTAATGAACAAAAGAGAGAACATTATCACAAAAATAAGGAAGAACTTTTAGAAAAGGTAAAAAAATATAGAGAAGAAAATAAGGATATTATTAGTGAAAAGAAAAAATTAAAGGTAAAATGTAATTGCGGTGTTATATTTAGAAAAGAAGATAAAGCAAGACATTTTAGGTCTGTTTTTCATCAAAATTATATTTCTTCAAATCCAAATGTAGAAATTAATTTAGAAATTCTAGAAAATTAATTAACTATAATATATTTATTGCAATCCTTTTTTATACATTTCAATTGCTTTTTCTCTCTGCGTTTTATAATCAACAATAGGTTTATAATATTTAATTTTCTTATCTTTTAAAAATTCTTTATAATATTCATACCATTTATGTATCTTATCATTTGGAATATTTTCTAATTCAGGAATCCATTTTTTAATATATTCACAATCTGGATCATGTTCCTCTGATTGAGACCATGGATTAAAAATTCTAAAATAAGGTTGACTATCGGCTCCAGTAGAAGCAACCCATTGCCAATTACCATTATTAGATGCTGGGTCATAATCAGTTAATTTAGTAGCAAAATATTTCTCTCCTTCACGCCAATCAATTAATAATGTTTTAATTAAAAAGCTAGCAACTATTAATCTACCACGATTATGCATATAACCAGTAGTATTCATTTGTGTCATAGCAGCATCAACTATAGGAAAACCAGTTTTACCTTTTTTCCAAGCATCAAAATTTTTAACAGATTTAGACCAAGAAATAGATTTATATTGTTCTTTTAAAGGACCTTTTAATACATATGGATAATCATTAAGAATTTGAGCATAAAATTCTCTCCATATTAATTGTCTAAATAGAGCATTATTTTTTTTAAATTTTTCAGCTACTTCTCTCACTGAAACACAACCAAATTTAATATATGCTGATAGTTCAGTTGTTTTATATGTTAAACTATCTCTATCTTTTGAATAGTTTTTATATTTATCTATATTAGATAACATTTTTAAAGCATAACCTCTACCACCTTCAACTAATAATTCTTCATTTGTTTCTATAAGTTCACTCTTTGCTTTGTTGAGAGAATAATCTCCACTATAATTTGATTTTGTAAAATTTATTTTATTATATCGTAATGGTTTGTTATAGCCAATTTTAACAACTTTATTATAAAAAGGCGTATATTTGGTATAAGCTTTTCCAGTAGATTCAACTATTATACTTCCAGGATTATATAAATAATAATCATTGAGAGAAATATAATCAACATTTTTTTCATTACATATTTTTATATAATCTTTTTCGCGTTTTTTGGCAAATGGAGAATAATCTTTATTTGTAGCTAAATAATTAATATCAAATTTATCAATTAGTTTTTTAACTTCACTTTTACTATTACCATAAAGAGTTATTAATTTTCCTCCCTTAGATTCAATTTCATTTTTTAAGTTTTCTAAAGATTCAATCATAAATTGTATGGCATTATCACTTTTATATTTATTTTTATTTGTTACTTGGTCTGGTGTAAAAATAAAGCATGTATAAATATTATTACAATGTTTATTAAGTTCAAGGAGAGAAATATTATCTACAATACGAAAATCTCTATGAAAAATAAATAATCCATTCATTATAATTATATTTTATAAATAATATAATTATAATATTTTAATTAAATAATTAATTTACTGATTTTTTCTTCTGTTCGGGTTCAGGTTTAATATATGTAATTGGATTACCTAGATAGTCTTTTCCATTTTTGTCATTAATTTGAAAAATATTATAAATAGACCCTGGATAATGAGTTGTAACAGGTATTTTTTTTTGAATTAATTCCCATCGCTTCATTAAATCCATAATGTATTTTAATAATAAATATTATTTAAATTATTATTAAAATAAATAAAATATAATTAAATATGCTCAAATAAATTATACCAAATTCCTCCTACAAAATTAATTTCATTTTTAAAGTAGAAAATACTTGAAGGATTTTCAAATTCTAAATCAAAAAATTTAAAAGAAATATTGTTAAATAATGGAACAATTATTTTATTATTGATGAGAGAACTATCATAATATAATTTATCATATATTCCATTCATATAGAAAATTTTATCTGTAAATAAAACAATATCATTGCTTAGTTTATTAAAGTTATGTGTTGATTCTACATCAAAATTCATATTTAATTTTATATTTGCTGAATCAGCAAAACCATGTATATAATGTTGATATTTATCGTAAATAAAAGAAATATTATCTGGTAATTTAAAAATATTAACAGGATCCATAGAGAGATAATTAGAACAATAATCCATAATAACTGTTCCTATATTTTTATTAGAATCTGTAACATATGTATTGATTTCGCATCTTGTAACCTCAGCTTGTGTAATAGTATTAAAAATTGGACTAGAACAATTGTAAATATTAACACTTAAATAATAATCTTTATTTTCATCTTGCAGTGTATTAGTAAATATAGGAAACAGATTATTACTTTTGCTATCTAAAATATTTTTAATATAAGTATATTCTTCAAAATTAAGACGATAATTAATATATGTGCTGAATGGTTTAATAACAACAGGAGCATGAAATATATTATTATTTATAGGATTATATGTTACACTGGGTATACCAGTTAACATTGCTGAGTAAAATAATTTCAATAAATTATTATGAAAAAACATTTGTAATTTTATAAATTATTTATTTTTAACTATTTAAATATATTTTAAATAAGTAATTTATAATAATGAGAATTACCTTAATGTTAATGTTAATAGCATTAGTAGAAGGATTTCTAGTTAATACTCCTATCCGAACATATAAAAAATTTATAGATAATAATGTAGTAAAAGTTTTTGAACCATATAATATTGAAAAAAATCAAATATCTTGTATATTATTTTATACAGGAGCAAATAGTTTAATTCCAGGTGAAATTTATAGCGATTTTATAAATAAATTAGCTAGTAAAAATTTTTCCGTTCATGTATCTCCAAATAATCAAGAATTATCAGAAGATTTAGTATATCAATTATGTGATGAATATAAGGAAGTTGTTCCTCTTACACATTCATCTGGTTGTATTAACGCAATTAAAAATTGTAATAAAAATAGAGGAATTAAAAAGGCAATATTTATGGATCCCGTAGATAATAGAGAATTACTAAAAACATTTGGTGGATATTTTAATCCATTATCTTTTATGAATAAAAAAGAAGAAAAAGCAGAAAAATTAAAATATATGGATAATATTTTATTTTTAAATGCGAAAAAGTCATATGAATGGAAATTATACCCATTTACAATTCCCTTTATTCCTGGTTTTGCTTTAAAAGAAGAAGAAATAGCAAATAAAGATAGCAATATTGTAAAAATAGAAGCCAGTGATTTTGGACATTCAGATATTTTAGATAATTTATGGAGTGATTTAATGCATGGAACAATAAGTAAAGGTTATGAAACAAGGGATGAAGAAAAATTATCAGAATATAGATCATGGTTAACAAGTATAATTTATGATTTTGTATTAAATGAAAATATAGATGATGAGAACATTTTTGAAGATATTAATTATAAATATTTAAATTAGTATATCTATCTGTCTATATTTAATTATAAATTTTTGTTATAATTAAATAAGATTATATGTTATAAGTATGTATTATAAAAATTTTGCTGAAATGTATAAATTGAAAAATTATTGTAAAAATAATTGTATTTTTAAAATAAATTATAGTAAATAATAATGAAATTTTTGCTCATATGTTTTATCAAATTTTGAATGTAATAATATTTCTTCCTTAGTATAAATATAATCTGTATCTATTTTAAATTTATCTCTAACTAATTTACCTCTACCATAATAAGTGGTAATTTTTTTTGGATAACTATTTTTTGTTGAAAGATTAAATTGTTGTTTTATAAAATTTAATGTGTTTTCATAATCATCTCGTAAATCTTCATATTTAATTAATATATAATTTTTAGCTAATAAAGGTAATTTATCATGTAAAAATTCTAATTTAACTTTTCTTAATTCAAAAATATTTTTATATCTTTCTTTTGTAAAAATATTTCTATCTTGTGTAATTTCATTATTACCGTCTTGAGACCAAAATTCATTATTTATAAATTTATGTTTATTATTTCGAATAATTTTATTTACAAAATATGGATATTTATAAAATGAATTAATCCATGTATATGGATGTCTTACTATACCTATATATAATATATTATCTTCTTTAGGTAATTCTTTTTGACCAAAAAAATGTTTATTTACTTGATGTTCATGTATTTGAATATGAAAATTTTCCAATAATGCTTGTTCTAAGAAGTTTGTTCCACTACATCTTTCTCCAAAAATACAAAAGTAATCTATTTTACTATTATTTTTTGTAACTATAGGATGATATTTGTTTTCCATATATAATAATTTATTATAATTATTATATATTTATTATATATTTTTGTAAATTTATATTATGTAATATGTTATATTTGTAGAATTACTTATATTGAATGATAATGGAAGAAAAAATAATCCCAAGTTTTGAAGTAGATAAATATCATTAATTATTAAATTATTATGATAATTTTCATTTGTAAATATTAATAAAGAGGATATTATAATTGAAATATAACTAATTATTATAGCATTTTTTATTCCAAATTTTATAGGAATTGTGAATATAGAATTATTATAATCTTCTTCTATATCTTTTATATCTATTAGATTACTTGAAGCAAATAACGTTAAAAAACAAGGTAAATATATTTCAGGATGTAGAACTATATTATAATTATTTTCATATAAAACACAAGGAATTATTATAGATGATACTGTCCAAAGAATACCTATATATATTGGTTTCAATAAACTATAGTTTAATTTAAAATCTTTATAAAAAAATGTAGATAATAATAAAGCAATAAAAGGATAAGTTTTTTCATTACTTAATAATACATCAATATCATAAAAAAAGGCAATAATTATTGTATTTATTATAAATAGTTCATTATTTTGAATAAAATTATATAAATTATATTTATCATAATTAGTATTATTATAATTAGGGCTTGTTATATTATTAATTTCATATGAATCAATCAATCTATCAAAACCATAAGAAAAATATGCAGTTGTAAATTGAAATAATATTGTTCTAATATTCATAATGTTAGTATTATAAAATAAACGGGTAAACACAAATTGAAAAATATTTAATGGAATACCGATTTCTAAACCAGGAAAAGGATGTAATATAGGTTTTGAATTGTTATGAGTATTCATTACTATAAAATTACTAGTTGTTTGTAAGGTTCTACTAATTAGAGGTTTATATAAAACAGGTTTGAAAGTATTATAATTGATAAACATATAAATTATAATATTTATACTTTTTTAAATCATAATAAGCAATTAACAATATCATAATATAAATCTAATATTTTACCACCTATAGCATCACCGTTCATAGTTTGTTCGATTAACCATAAAATAATTTGTTTTTTATGAGCTATATCAATAAAATTTATATCTAATATATTGTGAATTAAATATTCATTTGCTTTTAATATATAATGACCAGTGAAATCTGCGTTTGGTAAACTAGATGTGGCAGTTTTAATTATTTGGTCTCCATATTCATCTTTTAAAGGAACAACATATTTTTCTAAATATTCAGGACATTGTTTTATAGGTTTTTCTATAATAGAATTTTGAAGGAAGTTAATATTGAACCCAGAAGCAAAAAAGAGCGACGAAAAAATTAAAAAAAGTTTCATTATAAATGATTAATATTATATTTTTTTAAATTTATAATTAAAAATTTAAAATGTTGGAATAATTTTATTTATTTTGTTATTTATCTTGCTATAATCGTTTCTTTAAATAATATATTGTTTTATTCGTTTTATAAAAAATTGATATAAATATAAATAATAAAATTAATTTATATTTATCATGGAGGAAGAAAAAGTAATCTGGAAAACAATTAATGGATTTCCCAACTATCAAATATCTAACGAAGGAAATATTTGGACAAATAAAAGAAAACAAATTTTAAAAATTATTAATGGTGATGTTAAATTATATGATAATAACAATAAATTTTATACTAAAAGTGCTGATAAACTTAGAAGGGAACATTTTACTGAAACAAAAGAAGAAGAAATTTGGAAAGATATAAAAGAATTTCCAGATTATCAATTATCAATTTTGGGAAATGTTTGGAGTAAAGTAACCAGTAATATGCTAAAACCAAATAAAAATCAAGTAAGACTTTATACTAAAGAAAATCCTAAAGGTAATTGTAGAAGTATTAATAAAATGTTAAAACAAATATTTGCTGAAGAAATAGAAGAAGAATTTAAGCAAATTCCAAATTGGGAAAGATATTCTATTAGTAAATGTGGAAAAGTAAAAGATAATGAACAAGGAATTATAGTGAAACCTTATTTAAAACCAGATGGTTATTTAACAGTAACATTAATGTCAAAAAGTAAAAAGGGTAATATGAAGCATTTACATGTTTTATTAGCAGAAACATTTATTCCAAATCCAAATAATTTACCACAAGTTCATCATAAAGATGTAAATAAATTAAATAATAATTTATCTAATTTAGAATGGGTAACAATTATGGAAAATACACAATCTAAAAATCAAAATCGTTCAATTGGCTGTGTATTTGAGAATAAAGATGGATGGAAATCAGAAATTACCGTTTATGGAAAAAAATATCAGTTTGAGTGCGCTAAAAAAGAGGTTGCTGAAGGTTGGTTAGAGAGAAGAAGAAATGAAATCGCTAATGAAGTTGATATTGAATCAACTGGTTATATATTTCCATCTAGAAAAAGTTTTAAAGTAAGAATTAGAATTGATGGTAAAGTTCATAGCTTTCTAGATAAAGAGAAATCAGCATGTGAAGAATGGATGAAAAATATTATTGAAAAAAATTCTAAAAAAAGCGAAAGCATAATAGATAATTAGACAGTAGGAATAAATGTCCAATTTAACTCTTCACATATTTTTTTCCATATTTCATCTTGTTCAATTCTCTTGACTTTGTCTTTCAACATTGGAAAATAAGGCAAAAATTGTCGTTGCTCAAGTAATTCACATAATTTATAAACAGTATAATAATAATTTAAAAAATTAACTCTATCTTCAGGGCAAAATTTACTATATGGTCCTTGTATATCAATAAATAAATTACATAAACGCTCTTCTAATTCAGGTGTCATGATAGGAGGTTTAATACCCAATTTATCTTTAATAAATGGAATATGTTCATAATATTTATTATAACCTAATTTTTTAAGAATTTCCTTAGCCTTTTTATTTGTTAATTGTTCTATAGTAATTCTTTCCTTTTTAATTTGAAATTTAACAGCTTCTAATACTTGATTAGGTATTAACGTAGTTTCTTTTGCTTGAAATTGTGCTAATATCTCTCTAAAATGATTAATTCTTTTATATGCATAGAAACATACTTCTTTTGGTGGTTCTTTATATGTAGGCTTGTCTGTATCAACTAAAAATTTAATATATTTACTACAATTATTACAAACTAGAATTCCTTCATTATCAATCGGAATCATTTCTCCCTTATTACAATAATTACATATATCAGTTGGATAAACGAAATTATTTACATTTAATAATTTATTGTCAACATTATAAAAATATTTTTGTATATCAGTTAATGTTTTTTCTTCATATTCATTAATTTCTGGTTTTTTAATATTGAAAAAATTATCTAATACTTTAGTTTTATTATTACACTCTGATATATTTTTTTTATTTTCAAAATAATCAAATATATATTCAGAATTATTTAAGAAATAATCCTTTTTCTTTTTTTTAATTTCTTTTATTTCAGAATCTATTTTATTAATCTTCTCTTTTATATTAATTTTTTCTTCTATGTTTGATGAACTATCCATAAATTTATTATATAATTCTTTACGTTCTTCTATTATTTTAGGTAAATAACTGCTTTCATTTTCTGTAAATTCATTTATAAAACTTTCATGTTTTCCATCTAATTGTGGTTGAATTTTTTTTTCATTTATAATTTTTTTGCTATTTTTTTGCTTAAAATTACTATTCATTTTATATTAAAATAGTAATTTTTATTTAAATTTAATATTAGGAAAAAATTAATTTTAATTTGTAATTATTGTAAAACTAATTTATTTACAAAAATAAATGGAGCATACTATTTATTTAGCACCTAATAAATTAGATGCTGATAATTATTTTATTCAAAAAATGAATTTTATAAATAATGCTTTAGAAGATGGATGGACAATTAAGAAAAATAAAGATAAATATATTTTAACAAAAAATCATGAAGGAAAAAAAGAAATTTACCTTGAGAACTATCTAGAAAAATTTCTAGAAAAAAATATTTTTGGTAATAACGTTTTTTTAAATTAAATAGTTAAAATCAAAATTTTTTTCTTTAGCAATATTATATAAAAAATATGGGAGGAGGACTTATGCAACTCGTAGCCTATGGCGCCCAAGATGTCTATCTTACTGGAAATCCACAAATTACTTTCTGGAAAGTAACCTATCGCCGATACACT
>Ga0228664_1000901_pt1 | contig 16285 bp, 18 predicted proteins | sample 78DmetaG_FD_183029 | JGI IMG/M metagenome (GOLD analysis project Ga0228664, IMG submission 183029) | Seawater microbial communities from Monterey Bay, California, United States - 78D | ecosystem: Environmental > Aquatic > Marine > Coastal | place: USA: California | collected 2016-09-26 | reverse complement strand
AGAAAAATGTCGCCTCGGCCAGAAAAATTGAGTCCCCGGGGGAATTCGCGGTAGGGCCCGATGTAGGCCAGCGCAGAAAATTTGGGGCCCCCTTTTTCAGTAGCTCCAGGGGTCGCGCGCTCGCTCTTGGGTACTCCTAGTTCATCTTATGCAGATTACTTAGATTGCTTAGAGTGCTTAGAGTGCTTAGAGAGCTGAGAGTATTAAAGAGAGAGATTGGAGTCTTAAAGTCTCGGCCTGCCGAAGTCCTTACTTCCCCCTTCGAAAAGAGGGGGCCTGAGGGTTAGGCCAGTCTTGCCATCCGGTACTTTAGGGGAGTCTGGTACTTTGGGTACTCTGGGGCCAGTGGCAATAAAATTCCCCGCGAGGCGAGAGTGGCAAAATTCCCCTGCAAAAAAAGTTCCAAAATCCCCTTAAGTAACTAGAAGACTTTGAAACTTTGAGCAGTAGGCTAGTATAATAATAAATAGAATTAAGAATGAAGAAAAGTAAACTAAGGAGTAGTAAAGACAGAAGCTTAACTCCAATGAAGTGCATGAACTCAAATCCAGATGAATCTAAGTGGGGTCAATTTGCACCGAGCGGCGGCTGCACTGAAATTGTCATGGTAGACTCTAATGTAGATAAAGTTCTTTGTAGCTACTGCACAATGAGAACTACAAATATAAAAATGAAATAGAATGAAGTTAGCACTTATAGCTCATGATGGAAAAAAGGCCGACATGGTTGCCTTTGTAATGAAGCGAATGGACTTCTTTAAAAGGGACTCGGTCGAGCTTGTAGGAACTGGAACCACTGGAACTATGATTCAACATGCTGGATTAAAGGTTCAATTGGTAGCAAGTGGCCCGATGGGTGGTGATGCAGAAATTGGAGCAATGGTAACTCGTGGTGAAATAGATGGAGTGATCTTTTTTAGAGACCCTTTAGACAAGCATCCACATGATGTAGATATTAGTATGTTAATGAGACTTTGTGATGTTCATGAAGTTCCACTAGCCACTAACTATAAGTCCGCACACATATTAGCAAAATATTTTAAAAACAAATAATTATGAAATTTACAGTTAAAGATTCACCCTACATTAGATATCAACAAACAACGTATGAGGGTACATTTAATTTTGAAGGAGAAGAGGTTACATTTAGATTTTCTGAAGATGACAACGGTTCTGAATTCTATATTTTAGAAGAGGATGGTTTTAATCAAAGCGATTTAGAAGATCCAAAACATATTGCTATCTATGCTGCAATTATGGAATACGGAAACCCTGAGAATTTTGAAGAGGGTGAAGAAGTTGAATTAGACGAAGAGACAATTGCAATGTATTCATAAATGAGTAGTATAGAAGAACAATACCGTGGACTATTAGGTTCACTCTTGCATAATTCAAATAAGAAGGCAGATCGTACCGGCACTGGAACCCATTCTATTTTTGGTAGACAGATTAGACATGATATGAAACAGGGGTTTCCTCTACTAACCACAAAGAAGATGGCAGTCAAAACAATGATGACTGAATTAAAGTGGTTCTTAAAAGGAGATACCAACATCAAGTATTTGGTGGACAATGGTTGTAATATTTGGAATGGTGATGCCTATAAAGCATTTAAGAGTACATTTTCGCCAATGCCCGGAATTCAATCATCTTTACCCAGTCAAGATGAATTTATCAACAAAATCAAAACCGATAATGGGTTTGCTCAGAAGTGGGGTGAGTTAGGGCCTATCTATGGTAAGCAATGGAGACTTTGGGGAACGGATGCTGTTAGTATTGATCAGATACAAGACCTAATAAGCGAGATAAGAACAAACCCAGACTCAAGACGTTTGATGGTGAGTGCTTGGAATGTAGGAGATTTACCAACTATGGCTTTGCCACCTTGCCACTATGGATTTCAGTGTTACGTAAGAGATGGTAAATATCTTTCATTAATGTGGAACCAAAGATCTGTAGATACTTTCTTAGGTCTTCCATTTAATATTGCAAGTTATGCGGCATTACTTTGTTTGATCGCAGAAGAAGTCGATATGATTCCAGATCAATTGATTGGTAATTTAGGTGATGTTCATTTATATTCAAACCACGTTGATCAGGCAATGGAACAGATTTCTAGAGAAATTTATGATTTGCCTACAGTTTCATTTAAGAATATAAATATATTAGATGGTGAGTTTGATTATGAAGTACATGACTATAAATACCACCCAAGCATTAAAGCACCTTTAAGCAATTAATATGAGTTTAAAAAAGATACAACAAGAGTTTAGACAAACAAGCACTTCTGAACTTTCTAGTGCAATTATAGATAATTTTGTATTTGGCCTACTTGGCGCAATCTTAGTAGTCTTTATTGCAGAGCGAGTAGATATTTTAGTTCTATTAGGTTATATGATTTATTATTTCTTTTTAGGAAGAGTAGTTAATCGACCTAAATATGTCACAAGCCTTGGTAAGTTTATTGTCTTCCCAGTTCCAACAGCACTTGGAGCATTTATAGGATATAAGTTAGCTTATTATCTTACCATGTTATTTTAATAATATAATATTTTAATTATGAAATTAGATTTAGAAACTTTAGAGCGCGAGTATATGATATGGACACTATCATACGGCGCAAATGCAAATGTAGATGATTTTTATTTTGGACCATTTATGCATGAGAAATATGATACCTCACATTTAAAGACAGATGTTAGAGAAGAGAAAGATACCAAGACAGCATTTATAGCTCTTGTAAAAGAACTATATGAAGAACATTCAGAATCACCACAATCTTAAATTATATGAGCTCGCAAAGAAATAAAGCAGAAGACGCTTGGCAAATCCTAAGAATTCAAGGAGAATTCACAAAGGGGTTTGATACATTTAATGAATTAAAAGGGCCTTGTATTTCTGTATTTGGTAGTGCAAGAACCTTAAGTACTAATCCTGTATATAAAGATGCAGAAAAGCTAGGTACACTTCTAGTTGAAGCTGGATTTGGAGTTATCACCGGAGGAGGGCCTGGTATTATGGAGGCTGCTAACAAAGGTGCTCATAATGCAGGTGGAAAAAGTATTGGTGTTGGTATTGAATTACCCTTCGAGGCTAGTATGAATGAATATGTAGATCTTGGAGTAGAGAATAGATATTTCTTTACTCGTAAAGTAATGTTTCTAAAATACTCACAAGGGTTTGTAATATTTCCAGGTGGTGTTGGAACACTTGATGAATTGTTTGAAGCCATTACTCTTGCTCAATGTGGACATAATGTAAAATACCCAATAGTCCTTGTAGGTAAAAAATACTGGAGTGGTTTAGTAGATTGGATGCAAGATACTTTATGGACTAATGGTGCAATTAGCCAAGAAGACTTTGATTTATTTAGAGTTGTAGATACTGCCGAAGAAGCCGTAGAAAAAATTACAGATTATCATAACAAATATAAAGATAATAAAACAAATACAAACTTTTAATATGAAGAAGAATAAACAATTTTTATACGATTACCTAAATGCATACGCTCCAGTAGCACAAGAAACCGAAGGACAAACAATATGGTCAGATTATATTAAACCTTATTGTGATTTTTTAAAACAAGATGCGTATGGTACTAGCTATGGAGTTTTAAAGGGCAGAACCGGTAGTAGAAAGAGTGCAAATAAAGTTGTTATCGAGGCTCACTGTGATGAGATCGCTTGGATTATTACATATATTGAAGACAGTGGAATGATTAGAGTTAAAAGACATGGTGGTAGTGATAACATGATTGCACCTTCAAAGACTGTAATGATTCACACTCACACTGGAACTAAAGTAAGAGGTCTTTTTGGTTGGCCAGCAATTCATACCAGAAAATCTTATGTTGAAAAAGGATATGAGCAAGAAGAGCTTTGGATTGATACTGGGCTTAACGATAAAAAAGAAGTTCTAGCAGCTGGAGTTGAAATTGGTAATCTTGTAACCTTTGATACTAAATTAGAAGAGATTGGAGACTATTATGTAGGAAGATCTTTGGATAATAAAATTGGAGGCTACATTATTGCAGAAGCTTTAAGAAAAATATACGAGAAGGGTGTTGGTTTACCTTATGACTTGTATGTAGTAAATTCAGTACAAGAAGAGGTTGGTTTACATGGAGCTAAAAAAATTGCTAAACATTTACAAGCAGATTTAGCTTTAGTACATGATGTTTGCCATAATACCAATACACCAAAAATTAATAAAGCCAAAGATGGTGATAATAAAGGTGGAGAAGGACCTTGTTTAGAATATACAGCACAGAATCATAGGGATATTAATCACATGCTAAGAGAGGTTGCATTAGACAATAAAATACCAGTACAACTAACTGTTGGTTCTTATGGAAATGACACAATGGCTTTCTTTATGGAGAATACTCCAACTGCCATTCTCGCAACTCCACTAAAATATATGCATACTACAGTAGAAATGGCGCATAAAAAGGATGTAAAAAATTGTATTAAGTTATTTGTTAAGTTTTTAGAGGCTTTAACGCCTGAAAAAATTAGCGAGATAAACAACTTATAATGAAATTCCAGAAATTAACAGGAAGGCCAGGATTCGAATTAGCTCCGTATGTAAAAGATTACCTATTATTACACAAAGATCTAGATGTTAAACTTTATTTAGGCTGTGATAGTCAAAATAAAGCTACGGAAACTATATATGCTACAACTTTAGTATTCCATATATCAGATTCCGGTTGCCATGTCATTTACCAAAAGAAAAGAATGTCTAAAATTACTGACATGTGGACTAGGCTTTGGAAAGAAACTGAGTTCTCATGTGATGTTGCTCTCTATTTAAGAGACCACGGCATAGAAATTTCAACAATCGATTTAGATTACAACACAAATCCAGCTAAAAAGTCTAATAAACTAGTTAGTGCTGCGGTTGGTTATGTAGAATCTTTAGGTTTTAAAGCAAGATGTAAGCCCGATCTACTTCCAGGTGCTTATGCCGCTGATAATATAGTAAACTAAATAAGATTAATACATATAACATACATAAATATTTAAAACAAGCATACAATATATGTCATTAGCAGCAGACGGTTACGAAAACGAAAAAGGTAGAAAAGGTTCTGGAAAGAAAAAGGCAACTCCATTCTTAGATGAATTTGGAGAAGACTTAACGGCTCAGGCTACAGAAGGTAAATTAGATCCAATTATCGGAAGAGATAAAGAGATCTATAGAATATGCCAAATCTTAGCTCGTAGAAAAAAGAACAATCCAATTATATTAGGAGATCCAGGTGTGGGTAAAACTGCAATTGTGGAAGCTATTGCCCAGAGAATTGTAAGCAAGAAAGTTGCTAGGGTACTTCTTAATAAAAGAGTTATCTCTATTAATATGACTACAATTGTAGCCGGTACAAAATACCGTGGAGAGTTTGAAGAGAGAATGAAAAACATTGTAGATGAATTAAAGAGATCTGATAATGTTATTGTCTTTATTGATGAGATTCATACGATCGTAGGAGCCGGCGGAGTTAGTGGAGCATTAGATGCTTCAAATATTCTTAAGCCAGCTTTAGCAAGAGGCCAAGTACAATGTATTGGAGCTACAACTCTAGATGAATATAGAGAAAACATTGAAGATGATGGAGCATTAACTCGTAGATTTCAAGAAGTATTTATAGATCCACCGTCAACTAAAGATGCAATAGAAATTCTTTCAAGAATTAAAACGGCTTATGAAGAGCACCATTCAGTAGAATATTCAGATGAGGCTATTGAAGCTTGTGTAAAATTAAGTGAACGTTATATTAAGCAGCGTGAATTGCCAGATAAAGCAATTGACTTATTAGATGAGTCTGGAGCTAGAACACATTTGATGGAAGTTAAAATGCCTGCAAAAATAAAAGATTTAGAAAAGGATTCAGAAAAAGTTAGACTTGAAAAAGGACTTGCTGTTGAAAAGCAAGATTATGAATTGGCTGCTAGATTGAGAGATGACCAATTAAAAATTGAATCAAAAATTTTATTTGAAACTGAGGCTTGGGAAAAGTCACTTAAATTAAAACGTAGAAAGGTAACACTTGATGACATACTTGAGACGATCTCTATGCAAACCGGAATTCCAGTTAATAAATTAGGTTCCGATGATATGAAGATGATTAAGGCCATGGCAGGTACGCTTAAGGAAAACATTATTGGACAAGACGACGCAGTAGATGCTTTAACGCAAGTTATTAAAAGATCTAGAACTGGAGTTGCTAGTCATAATAAACCAATCGGAAGCTTTATGTTTTTAGGGCCAACTGGAGTTGGTAAAACAGAAACCGTAAAGGCTCTTTCTGAATATATGTTTGGAGAACCAGACGCAATGATTAGAATTGACATGTCAGAATATCAAGAGAAATTTAATGTTTCTAGATTAATTGGGTCTCCTCCAGGATATGTTGGACACGAAGATGGTGGTCAATTAACAGAGGCTGTAAGACGCAAGCCTTATTCTGTAGTTCTATTTGACGAGATTGAGAAAGCTCACCCAGATACATTCAATACACTCCTACAAGTACTTGATGAGGGTAGATTAACTGACTCTCTAGGAAGAGAAGTTGATTTTACAAATACTATTATTGTAATGACCTCTAACGTTGGTGCTCGTAAAGTACAGGATTTTGGAACTGGTGTTGGATTTTCTAGCACATCTCAAATTGTAAACGAAGCAGCAAAGACTGATGCCATCATTAAAAAAGAACTTAAGAATAAATTTAGCCCTGAGTTTTTAAATAGATTAGATCAAATAATTTTATTTAATCAATTGTCACATGATAGTATTTTAAAGATTGTAGATATTGAATTAAATAAATTTAATGAAAGAATGTTAGAAGAAGGTTATTCTTTTAAATTTACAAAAACAGCAAAAGACTTTTTAGCAATTGAGGGTTATGACCCTTTATATGGCGCAAGACCAGTAAAGAGAGCAATTCAAAAATATATTGAAGATCTAATTGCCGATGCAATACTTGATGAAAAATTAAAGACAGGCAAAACTTATACTATAAATAAAACTAAAACAAATAGTAAACTAACTATAAAATAAACATATAACCTTTATACTAAAAATAAAAGAATGAGTTTTTCAAAAACATTTATTGACATAATTAATCATATTAATTCAGAAGGTGTAGAGTCGCAGCCAAGAGACTTAAAAGTAAGAGAAGTTTCTTTAGCTGATTTTGACATAGATCCAAAATACCCAATAGCAGATTTTCCAGCACGTAAATTTAATTGGAAATACTTAGCAGGTGAATTGGCATGGTATTTACATAGAGATGCTGATGTAGATTATATTGGTAAATATTCTAATATGTGGTCAACATTAACTAACCCAGGTACCAATGAAGTTAATTCTAACTATGGTGCTCTTGTTATTAATGACGAACAATTTTCATGGGTTATAGAATCTTTAAAGAAAGATGTTAATAGTAGACAGGCTATCATGTTCTTTAATCAACCTAAATTTCAATTTGAAGGCAACAAAGATTTTGTATGTACAATGTATGCTAATTTCTTTATTAGAAAGAATACGCTTATGATGAAACTTCAAATGAGATCTAATGATATATTTTATGGTCTTACATTTGATGCACCATTCTTCTCTTTCTTAATGCAATCGATTTATCAGATCTTATTAAAAGATATGCCAGATTTAAAGCTCGGTGGATATTTTCACTATGCTGATAATTTACATTTTTACGAAAGACATTTTGAATTAGCAGAAAATATTGTAGCATTAGAACCAAATAAAGATAGTTCTTTTATTTTAAAGAAACCTTTAATTGACTATAAAGATGGCTCTGTATTTTTATCAGATGCCGGTATTGAATATTTACAAAGATTAGATAATGCACAAGGATCTAAAGAAGTAAATTATAAATCAATTCTTAAGGATTACTTTACAATAGGATAAATGAATGCACCTAAAATTTACATTAAAGATCCAACAATTCTAACAAGAACGGATTTCGATATGCTCTTAATGTCAAAGTACGATATATTCTATAGAAGAATTGTTGAGTTTGTGTTAGAGGATTATGAAGGAAATCAAGAAGATGATTTACTAGCAGTAATTATTGATGACGAAGGAAACGAATTTGCTATGCATTTACCAGAAGCTGGTTATGTACAATCTCTAAATAAAGCAAGTGAATATTTTTTAAAGATAGAAGAATATGAAACCTGCAGCTTAATTAAAACACTTATAAAAAATTACGAATAAATGAATTACTATAATAAAGAGAAAGAATTTGAAAGGTTTGCTAAAAGCGAATTTAATATTGGATCAAACAAAGTAGATATGTACTCGAAACATATTGAAGGCTCAATGACACCATATATTCTTGAAGAGAGAGAAATGAGAGTTACTCAAATGGATATATTTTCTAGATTGATGGCTGACAGATTATTATGGGTTGCAGGTCCAGTAAACGATCAAATGTCTACGGTAGTACAAGCACAATTAATGTTTATGGACACCACATCAGATGCAGATATCACAATGCATATTGATTCACCAGGAGGCTCTGTTAAGTCTGGTCTTTCTATGGTTGATGTAATGGAATATATAAAATGTGATATTAGAACAATTAACACCGGCATGGCAGCATCCATGGGATCAGTTCTTTTAGGAGCGGGAACCAAAGGTAAAAGAATGTCACTTAAACATTCAACAACAATGTTACACCAGTCTTCGGGTGGGTTTAGTGGTAATATTCAAGATGCTGAAGTTGATTGGGCAGAATGGCAAAAAGTTAATAAAGAATTATTTAACTTGCTTGGAAATTACTGTGGAAAAAAACCTGAACAAGTAATGAAAGATGCCACTAGAGATTTTTGGTTAAATGCTAAAGAAGCTTTAAAGTATGGTATTATAGACGAAATTGTAACAGGATCTAGAAAGTAACATAAGTATAATTATTATGAATAAAAGAGATAAACAAAAACAAGTATTTATTAAATTAGTAAATAAGCAACTGGAACCACATGGTAAAGTATATGAAGATGTGGTTAATGACCCTGAGTGGTATATGAGATATAAGACTACAAAGAAGGCAGAGACTTCATTTATAAAATGGGGAGTTAATCTAATTAAAAAAGATTTAAAGCTTTCAGTTAAAGCATCCGAGCGTGAAATGAGCTGGTTTATTTTACAGTGGGGACTTACAACAAACAACTCCGTTGCTGTTACTAATTCTAAAAATTCTAAAAAAGGTCAGACCGAAAAATAATATAATATGACCTAGTAATCTGTATAAAGTGCTACACTTAAAAGGATAAATAATTCATGAAGAATATTAAAACACCTTCTTGGATATTAGAAGGTCCTTTAGATTACGAATACAAATCTTATAAGATGTTTTCAGAGCTAGAAGACTTAGGCCGCCAATTAAATATTGGTCGGCTTTTTTATGTATTAAACACTGTGGACGATACACTAGATTACTTATATAGATATGATGCTGAAAAAATGCATTCAAATGAAGATCTTTCTAACTATGAATTAACAGGGATTGATTGGCAAACGTTTTCTTTAGAATTTTCTGATGACCCAAACATAGAACGAGATGATGTTATGGATCGACTCTGTGATTTAGCAATTGATAAATATGAAGAGCTACATGGAAAGATAAGAAATATTTGGAGAGATATAGATTTAGGCCTTTCAATTTCATACGTACCTCATAAGCCTTATTTCTTAGCTGATGGTTTTGTTTTTATTCAAACACCAGATAATATGCTACACTCATATTATTTTACAAAGCCAATGAAATATTTTGTTGACTCTTGGAAAGATTTTAAAATAGAAAGGCTCAGTGTAGAAGAGTTTAATGAAGAAAATTACTTTAAACATATTGACGAGTTAATTAAAAAGGACTCAAACCGTATAATATTTAAAGTCAAATGTGACAACAATGTGCGAATAGAAAATAATTCTATAGCTATAATTCAACATAATATATACAATAGATTAAAACAAGACTTTAGTTTTTGAATGCTTGATTAAATGATTTTGATATATAAAAAAAGAAAAAAACATTTTAAAATATGCCAACTGTAAAAAGACAAGACTACTTTTTAGTTTCACCAGAGATCAAATCTGTAGTAAGGGGACAATCACAATCGTTTCTATTAACCATACATAAAGGTTACATAGGACAGCAAGTAGATTTAAATACTGTAGATAATTTAGAAATTACTATAACAGATTCAAACGGTAATAATGTAAAAACTGCATCAAGACAAACTGGAGAATTAATTGTGGGTACTGGTGATAATGCCGGACAATTTCAAATTAATCTATCAGGTGCTGAAACATCAAACATCGCTGCTGGTGATTTAGATTTAACTGCAGTTCTTACTAATACTGGTGGTGTTGGTTTTGAAAAGAGAATAGAATTTACTAAACTTAGATTGGCTAGGTTATCAAACCAAGGAGATACATTACTTGATGGTACTGTTCCTGGTAGGTTTGTAACTCCAAATGTAATATACAAAATTAAATCATTTAATGGCAATACAGATCTTCCGGGATCTGGAGAACTAGTTCTTAGTTCTGACTCGCCATCATTTATTAATAAAATTATATTTAATAACACTGCTGAAAACGGCTTAAGAAATGCTTTATTAGAAAGAACCTTAATAGAGAGGTTTAATAATGAGGGCAGTAGATTAGATATTACATTAACCAATGTAAACAATCCTACAGAATATGCATCATATAAAGTAATCTCTTTTACCAGAGTTAATATTAGTGATTTAGGTGCTGGTAATGAAGAATATGGAGATGGTTTACAATTAACAGTTCAACCATTAGGTAATGCAAGATCAGAAAGTGAAGATTTAAAATTTAATGCCGGTGAGGTATTAGGTTTAACACTTGATGTATATTCTAATAACTCAGTTATTGTAAATGCAACCGAGGCTAAAGAAATTGTATTCGTCGGAGGTGGAACTGTTTCTACAGACGGTGATAAAGTTACAGTTGCGATTCCAGTTTTAGATGCCGACGGTATTATCAATGGTATTGATGGAACAAGTGGAACTTCAGGTGTTGATGGACCAACTGGAGCTGACGGTCCCGCAGGTGCTGATGGAGCACAGGGATTAAGTGCATTTACAATAGCCGTAAATGCTGGATTTAAAGGTACTGAAGATGCATGGTTAGCTTCATTAAAAGGTGATAATGGAACAAGTGGTGTTGATGGAACAAGTGGACGTGATGGTGCTAATGGAGCAGCCGGAGCTGATGGTGAAGATGGAACTTCAGGTAGAGATGGTGCTAATGGAACTAGTGGAACTTCAGGTAGAGATGGTGCTAATGGAACTAGTGGAACTTCAGGAACAAGTGGTGTTGATGGAGACCAGGGGCCGAGTGGTCCTACTGGAACTTCAGGAACAAGTGGTGTTGATGGAGAAGCTGGTGATGATGGAGCTGATGGATTAAGTGCATATACAATAGCAGAAAATGCTGGATTTAGAGGTACTGAAGCTGAATGGTTAGCTTCATTAAAAGGTGCTAATGGAACTAGTGGAACTTCAGGTAAAGATGGTGCTGATGGAGCAGCCGGAGCTGATGGAGCTGCTGGAACTAGTGGAGTTAATGGAACTTCAGGAACAAGTGGAGCTAATGGACAAGATGGTGTTAATGGAGCTGATGGAGCAGCCGGAGCTGATGGTGAAGCTGGAACTTCAGGAACTTCAGGAACAAGTGGAGCTAACGGAACTTCAGGAACAAGTGGAGAATCTGGAACCTCAGGAACAAGTGGAGAAACTGGAACCTCAGGAACAAGTGGTGAAGATGGAACTTCAGGTGAAGATGGAACTTCAGGTGTAAACGGAATTAATGGCGAAGCTGGAACTTCAGGAACAAGTGGAGCTGATGGAGCCAATGGTGAAGCTGGAACAAGCGGAACTAGTGGTGAATCAGGAACATCTGGTATAAATGGAGCTAATGGAACATCAGGAACTAGTGGAACTACTGGAACAAGTGGAACTTCTGGTGAAGATGGAACTTCAGGAACAAGCGGAGAAGATGGAACTTCTGGTGTTAATGGTATTAATGGAGAGCAAGGTGAGCAAGGTGAACAAGGTGAAGCTGGAACTTCAGGAACATCTGGTAAAGATGGAACTTCAGGAACAAGCGGAGTCGATGGAACTTCAGGTGTTAACGGATTGCAAGGAGAACAGGGTGAAGCTGGAACTTCAGGAACATCTGGTATAAATGGAACTTCAGGTATTAATGGAGAGCAAGGAGAACAGGGTGAAGCTGGAACTTCAGGAACATCTGGTATAAATGGAACTTCAGGAACAAGTGGAGAAGATGGAACTTCAGGTATTAATGGAGAGCAAGGTGAACCGGGTGAAGCTGGAACTTCAGGAACAAGTGGAGCTGATGGAACTTCAGGTGAAGATGGAACTTCAGGAACAAGTGGAGCTGATGGAGCTGATGGAGCTAACGGTGGAAACACTTATGTTGCAAGAGCAGAATTTGGATCAACGCAGGATTTAGAATCTGTATTCTTTAGTGATTTTACTGGAAACGGAGGTCACTTAACTTCAGGAGCATCTGTTTCTAAATCTGGATATATTGCTACATTCTCATTTACTGGAGAATCTGCACCACCAAAATCAATATTAATATACGCAGCAAATACAGCAACTAATGAATATGTGATTACACACTTAAATGCAGGTGGAGATAATGTTAATTATAGAATTAAAGGAATTACATTCGCACCAGCAGATACAGGCACAGGTAATCCGAATCAATATGACGCTAATATATTTGCAAACTTTGCCGGTGGAGCAACAGTAGATATTGATTTACAAAAAGCAAACTTTGATTGGAACAGACAAGGTTTCCCGGCAGCTAAAGAGGCCCACCTTTTTGTGGTATTCTCATTTTAATAAGTAATAAATAAGAGGTGGCTTCGGTCACCTCAACAAATAATAAAGAAATAGACTCATACAATTATGGCTAAATTTACACCGATAACTTTAACTGGAACAGTTTCATCAATGGTTGGATCTCTTCTATATGGAGAGACTGATGGAACAGGTTTACAATCAGAGTATAAAACATATAATGTAGTATTAAGTAATATATCAACACAATCACATGCCGACGCATCTACAAGAGAACCATTATTATACAATGGACTTGATATAACAGCTGGTATGTTTATTGCAGATGATAGTGGAAATACTATTTTAAAAGTCACAGCTATTTCTGCAAAATCTGAAACAAGCATAACATGTATATGTGAAGATATAGATATGTTATCTTTTAGATTAAATAATACTAATACAATTTCACTCGGTGGTTCTGTTGTACTATTTGATTTAAATCCAGAAGGAGAACCAATTATAGCTGGAAGCCCATTTTTAGCTGGAGCTATAGATAAGGTACAATCTAGATTTAACTTAAACGAAAAAGATGATAGAGTTAAATTTATACATTCGGTTAAACCAATTATTGAAATAGGAGATATTGCCACTATTGATGAAAATGGTAATATTGTAAAATACGGAACTCCTGGTTCATCAGAAACTAAAGTAGGTATTGTATTAGACAAATTAAGGAATGGTAAAGATATTTATATTAAACCATTTAACGACATTATTAGAAACTTTGCAGATCCAGAAGCATTAACCGGACAAGCATCAGATATTTATTATACAGATGAATCTATTGCCGGTGCAATTACTACAACAGAAGGTGGTAAGGCTTCGTTTTTACAACTTAATGATGCTATTGCAACAACACAATCAATTACATCGGTAACACAGCCTGGAAGTAATGATATAATTACAATTAATAATTTTACTATATTTGACGGACCAAACGGAGATACTGTAGCTGATGCTACTGCGTTCAGTTCTTTAATTAATACATTTACAGGTGATACTAATGTTTCATCTGCAATTACACAAGCACCAGGAACTTTAGATTCTGAATCAAACAGTATATTATACACTGGATCATGGGGAGACAATGACATTTTTATTCCTCTATATGCAGATGGTGCAAACCCACCTCAAACTTTTCCGGCGATAACTATTTCTGACGGTAATAACACTTCTCCAGTAACATTTGATACTGCAGATTCTGTTGCAATTGGATATAATGTAATTTCACCAGCTGGGATTGCTTCGGCAATACAGGCTGCTGTAACTGCAGGAAACTTAGATATTATTGTTGAAACCTATACTTCAACTGCCCATAATGGTAGTGCTGTAAGATTAACTTCTACTGGCGCTGCTACTGGAATTCAAATAACTAATACTGCTGCTGACCCGTTTGGTGGAAATGTTGCAGGTTCAGGATCAAGTACAGGTTTAGGATTAAATGCTACATTAGGAGCACCAACATTAACATTAACAAGAAACTCAGGTGGAGCAATTGAAATTGATGGAACGCCACTTTCTGGTGGATACTTAAATCAAAGTGGTGCGGTATCCTCTAATTCAGGTAGGGTACCTTATCTTTTATTAATAGAATCTGAAGGCGGTGCTACCGTAGATGATATTGATGGAGTACACGTTATTATAGATCAAGATAAAACACCTAATGTAACTAGTGGAAATTATTCAACAACTGGAATTAAGATAACATTTACTCCATGGAATGATTCAAATATAGAAATTAAAGTTAATGGGATTGGCTGTAATCTAGGTAATGGTATAAAAACTAAGGATTGTTACTTCTCAAATGATGGTGGTACGACTGCAAGACTAATTAAAGACATTGAAGCAGATGATACTCTTTATTGGAACAGTATAATTGCTGGCTATATTCTAGATAGTGCTGACGAAATCGATATTGATTATGAGGCTGCAAGTAATATTATTGAAAATTATGTTGCACCGAGCCCGAGTCCGAGTCCGACTCCATTGACTCCAGCGCCAGCGCCAAAGGGCGGGGGAGTACCAAGTCCGACTGCACCGAGTCCAACACCGACTCCAACACCGAGTCCATTGACTCCAGCACCATCGCCAAGTTCGGGTAATGGCGGAAGTCCAGGTTCGTCACCGAGTCCAGTGGCCCCAGCACCAAGTGCACCAAGTACACCAAGTCCGACTCCAGCACCGACTCCAGCACCGACTCCAGCACCGAGTCCGGGTTCAGCACCGAGTCCTGGAATAATACAAGGTTAAACTATAAATTATTATAATATTAAGAGCCCAAATTGACAAAGTTTGGGCTCTTCTAGTATATATAGTTATGAGGGTGGCACAACGCTATCCTTGCGCGCAAAAATAACCATATAATAAATTATGAGTAAATTAAGAACAAAACAAATTTTGAATTTTGCAACTGACGTAGTATCTGCAATGTCTACAATCAATTCAACTCAAAACACTGCTATCTCTGCAAACGCATCTGCGCTTGCTAACTTAGACAACACTTATGCAACAGATGCTCAAGTATCTGATGCTGTAGCTGTTGAAACAGTAAGAGCTGAAGGTATTGAATCTGCTCTTGATACTAGAGTTTCTGACAACGAAGATGCTATTGCTGCTAACGCAACTGCTATTTCTAATTTAGACGACACTTATGCAACAGATATTGAATTATCTGATGCTGTAGCTGTTGAAAAGAAAAGAGCTGAAGGTGTTGAAGCTAGTTTATCTGCTGAAATCATTGTTGAAAAAGGTAGAATTGATGCTATTCTTTTAGACAGTACTGAAGCTTTAGACTCTTTTGCTGAAATTACAGCATTCATGGACGGAGTTGATGGTTCAATCGTTGCTAGAGTTTCTACCAACGAAGATGATATCTCTGACAACAAATTAGCTATTGCTGCTAACGCAACTGCGATTTCTAACTTAGACAACACTTATGCAACAGATGTTGAATTATCTGATGCTGTAGCTGTTGAAAAAGGAAGAGCTGAAGGTGTTGAAGGAGCTTTATCTGCTGAAATCATCGCTGGTGATGCTGCAACATTAGCTGCTGCTCAAAGTTATGCTGACGGTCTAGTATTTGAGTACACAGAAATAGAGGCTATTAACGTTGCTGCAACTACTTTTGAAACTACAGTATTATTTGACGAAGGTAGTAAAGCAGAAGTTGATGTATTCATTAACGGATTACAGATTCACAGATATAATCCTAGAGCTGTTGAAGGTGAAGAAGTATCTGACCACGGATGGCAATTCGGTCTAGATGGTTCTAAGTTTGAAATAGTAAACTTAGGTTACACTCTAGATAAACAAGATCACGTTATCGTTTCTGGTAAATTAGCATAATTCTATGTTAAACAA
>Ga0228664_1000899_pt1 | contig 16308 bp, 29 predicted proteins | sample 78DmetaG_FD_183029 | JGI IMG/M metagenome (GOLD analysis project Ga0228664, IMG submission 183029) | Seawater microbial communities from Monterey Bay, California, United States - 78D | ecosystem: Environmental > Aquatic > Marine > Coastal | place: USA: California | collected 2016-09-26 | reverse complement strand
AGTAAAACAACACTACATTTATTAACTGATAGAGTAAAATGGAATAATGTTACCATTGATCCTGATACAGGAAAAACAGTTAATAAGTCAGGAAAAGTTAAAAGTAAAGATCCTAAAAAGAAAGGAACACTTGTAGAAAGATGGACTCAAATAATGAGTCCAAGTGCAGGTATTACTACACAGGGAGTAAAAATAGATACATCTGAGGTCACCACCCCAGCCAAGCGTAAGCAGAAGGACGACGGGCCTGTAGAGCCAAAGATTGACATCAGAAATTTGAAGAAGAAGTCTGATAAGAAGATCAAGGAGACAAACAAAGGTAAGGGACCTATACTTAGAAGACTAAGAAGAGGATTGTTCGACAGACAGAACGACATAAAGAGAGTCATAAAGGACTTTGTTCCTAACCCTAAGAAGGTTAGTAAGATCATAAACAGGATAGTAACAAAGGCTGGTGCGTCTGGATATGCAAACGAACTGTTTACACAGCAGGATAAAAAAATATTTAAGAAAAAAAATCGTCTAGGTATAATGGTTAATCTTTCAGCTGAAGAGATGACAAATCTTGAAACTATTATATACGCAAGACGTATAGTTGCGATAAATGAAAATAGACGTGAGAGGGGAATGAGTCCATACACAGGTATGGATGGATTGACGGAGCAGGACGCCTTAGACAACCTCAATATGATGGAATCATTACTTGGTAAAAAAGAGTTTGATTCCCTATCAAAAAGGACAGACGAATACTTTGAGGCATTCAAGAACAATCTTAAGATGCTCAGGGATTCTGGACGTATAACAGAGGAGACTTACCAAAACCTTAAGGATGTGGAGTACTCTCCAATAAAGACTCTAAAGTATATCATACCTCAGGACACCATGACTGACGAGGATATAAACAACGCTGTGTCTACGCTTGGTGTAAACAAAAAGGATATAATGAAGCTCTCAGACATGAACGAGAATGAGATCCTATTCGATGCAAGGTTCCTTCTTATGATGAACACTAATATAGTTGTAAGGAGATCATTTGAAAATGAAATGCTAAATGAGTTTGCTCAGGGATATGAATCAATAGACAAGGCAGGTAAGGAAGCTCTATCAGACTTTATAATTGATGGTCCTGTAAAGAAGGTACCTCCTGGTTTTAGAAAGGTTGAATACTTCCAGGATGGTGTTAAGAAGGAGATGGTTATGAGGGAGGATTATGCTAGGCAGCTTTTAGACATCAAGAATCAAAATAATTTCTTAAAAGGTCTTGGAAAGATGACAGGTGCAAATATATTAAGGTTCTTTGCAACGGGTGGCAACCCATTGTTCATCGTTGGTAACACTGCGGTTGACTTTGCAAACATAGCGTTATTTTCAGACGTATATTCAGCCTTCAAGCCATTAGCAACAGTACAGCTGGCATATGATTTCGTAAAAAACTTTTTAAGAAAAAGTGGAAATACAAAGAATTATAATAAGATTAAAATGGAGTTTATGGAGCACGGAGGTGCTATGGATTTCCTGTCCACAGACGGTCTTAGGATGGTTCAGGACATGAAGCTTAAGAACAGGATACTTAACAATGCACAGAAGGCCCTGGCTGCATATGCAAGGTTTATGTCATACGTTGGGGAGACTGGTGAGATGTCATTCAGGCTTGCCGTATATGAAAGAATCAAGAAAGCAGAGATTAAGAAGTTTGAGAAGGAGAATGATAGATCTCCAAATCAGCAGGAGATGGAGGACATAATGTTTGAGGCAGCAGCACAGTCAAGGGAGACCATTGACTTCTCTCAGGGAGGTACATGGGTTAAGCAGATGGATCAGGCACTGCCATACTTCAACGCTGCAATGCAGGGACTTAGAAGACCGTTAGACTTTGCAAGAAAAAATCCTGTTGGGTTCACATCTAATGTGGTTCAGTATGCGATGATGGCCGCAGGTATGACTGCGACTTCTTTAGGAACATTACTTAGAGCGATAGGAGACGATGAGGAGGAAAAGAAAAAACTTCAAGACATATTGGATTCAATATCTATGTACGAAAAGGCAAACTATCACATAATATTTACAGGGAACAAGGATAAGGACGGAAACTATCAGTACGTGAGGATTAAAAAACTTCCCCTAATTTCTATACTTGGAACAGCTACGGAGCAGTACACAACAAAGTACTTTTTAAAGTATAAGGGAATTGATTATAAAATAGATGATAGATCTATAAAGAAATCTATAGAGATGTCTGCACCATTAGACGTACTAGGACCTGTTGTGGGAGATGAGTCGGTTGGTCAGGCACTTGGAGGTATTGTAAAAAGAAATCCACTTGCTGCCGCTTGGCTTACATACACATACAACGAGGATACATTTACAGGAGATAAGGTTTTTTATGAGCCTAAAGATAAAAAGATAAAGCCGTATGCAGAAGGTCTTTACGATGACCGAGTAAATGATATATACAAGGTGGTTGCACCTGCACTTGACATGTCTCCAAAAAGAGCCCAGGCTGCCGTAGAAAAACTTATAACAAGTGAAAGCACCAATCCAAGTATATCTATATTTTATGCTCTTACAAACGGATTATTTGATACACAGGCAGATGCATTTAAAGAAAATTCTGATACGTTTGATAACGGCATGGGACATTTCCTAGATGTGGTTAGTAAAAAAATGGTAAGGCATACAAATCCAAACCTATTAAGATACAAGAACCAAGATAGATTAGAGGAACTTGAGAAAAGGATAGATACAGATGCGTACCTTACTAAGATAAAGATAAAGAAGGATATCAATAAAAATGTAGACTCAGAGATACTTAGAAATGGAGACTACAAGAGCAAAGAGTATCAAATAGAATTAAAAAAACTTGAGGATATACTTGACAAGAACGATGTCAATACAAAGGACAGACCTTACTACGGCTCATACACCGTTAGAAAAGATTTAAAAGGTCAGGAGATGTTTAAGGAAATGACGAATATAATTTACGAAAGATCTCCTAAGATGATGGCGGCAAGACTATACTCAAGGTATGGCGACAGCCTAGATGATCAAGAATTAAAAGAACTATCTCAGTCATTTAAGCTTGCAAAAGTAGGAAACAAAATACTCAAAGAAGGATACCAGATATACTACAAGAAAAATTATCTTGACAAGTCTCAGGAAGAGATAGATAAGTTTGAAGAAACATTTGGTAAGATAAGGTAACTAGAAAAGGTGAGTAAGCCTAGCAACCTGACCATGATCAGGGCTATGAATAAAGGCTTCCACCGCCTTTGGAGCGTGCTGATAGCCTTTGCGGTGATGCCATGAGTCACTGCCAGACGGGCTTCTAAGCGTCTCTATACAGACCGAAAATACATCCTTAGATGTCTTGTGATGTATATGATGCCCATAAATATATCTGTGCTTGCAATCGTTCCAGTGCTCTGACGCCTCGTGTGCCATAAGCATCGGAAGGTCTTGAGACTTGGCACCGTCCATGTGTGTGCTTCCAATAAGATTCTTGCCATAGACCGTGTACTTCCTGTGAGACATGTCGTTATCAAAGCTTACGTTTTTAGATTTACGGAACCATGACTCTATACACTGAAGCAACATGAAACCACTCATGTAGTCATGATTACTGGGGTTGTAAACCACCTCGACATCAGCGACAGACATCAAGGTCTCTATAATATCAATAAGAAGACGCTTTGCTGTCACAAAGTTCTCGTACCACATACCATCGGTATCCTGTGGGGTTTGAGAGGTCGTCTGTCTCCTGGGATTGTCGGTGTGTAGTATGTCGTTACCAGCTATGAATATTATCTTGTCTATGTTCCATGACTCAGACTTTGATAGGATACCCTCAAGTCCTTCCTTAACCCTCTGTACAGCGATCTGGCTGTTATACTCCTCACCAGTCTCAAAGGATGAGCAGAGCTTTCCTATATGGATGTCTGCAGGATCAAATACAAGGCAGTGAGGATCTTTTGTCTTCTTCCTCTTGATCTTCTTATACTTAGGACTCCATTTTGATACCTCTTCAGTAAGCTCAGATATGAATGACTCTGGATCAAAATCATCCTTTCCTGACACATTTATTGAGTAGTGCTTACCCTTGTACCAGTAGTGCTTAACCTTAGCTGGATCTATACCAACGGACTCGCACTCGTCATCAATCGCTCTATTATTAATTATTTTTCTTACCTGCATCCTTACGGCATCAGGATTTGAATCAAGGTCAAACTCTTTAGTTATACGCCTAGAAATTTCTGTCTTATTTGTCATACCGTTGTCATACAACTCCAGTACTCTATTCCGATAAACTCTCATGTGATTTTTGTATATCCTTAAGGATTTTAATTAAATTTTGAATATTGTCTTTCAACTCACTATTATCCTCATCCATCAACGCCTCATATATAGAATCGGTCATGCTATTTATCTCAGACATCACAGCGTTAACGTAGTTTACATGACTCATAATGCCAAATATATGTAATTTATATGTCGTAACAAAGCCCTGAAAGGTATTTTTTGTTAGATATAGAGTAATTCACAGTGTATTTGTGAATATCTTCTCTCTTTATAAACCTATTTATAAACCTCTCATTTAGAGGGTTTAATGAGTCATCAAGTGCGATAGGGATCATGGTTATAGTCTTACTAATCTTACGAAGTCTTGACCTCATGGACACAGGCCTTGCATTGACCGTTATATCCACACAGTATACTCCCCTAGTACACTTCATTTGCTATCCTCCTCTTTATAGTTTCAACATCCTTAAACTGCCTGCAATTTATTATATCTTCAACTAGGTTGTAACTCTTTTTTATCTCTATCTTTTTATAGCCAAAAATATCCATGTATTCAGATACGTCGTCATAAAATAATTCGTCCTTATTCTTAGTCCAGTAATCGTATCCATTTAACCCATGTATAACTGTAGCATGAGTTCTATTAAATAATTTTCCTATATAATCAAGGGAGTATCCATTTTCCCTAAGGACTGCAAATAAAAATGCTCTCTTATGAACAAGGAACCTATGTCTGTCCCTGGTTGAAAGCCTGTCTCTGTTTATAATTTCTATAATTTTATCTATCATTCTTAATGTTTTTAATTAAAATTCTAATCTCTCTACCCAGATCTGCATCGTTTGGATACATATCGCATAGGTCACTTATTGTTACATTTTCTTTCTCTTTATTTACATCGTGCTTATACACGCTGTCTTTTACCTGTCTTAATTTATTTAGATTTTCCATCATATACATATACTTTTAGTCCGTGTTTTTTTAACTCTTTTATTCTATATTCCTGTAATGGTCTAGGCTTCTTACCTGGACGCTTGACCTCATAGAACTCAGCGTCTGAGTCTTTGGGTATTGCAATAAGATCAGGGATACCTGGCTTGTTGGTGACGGACAACTTCAAAACGTAGTAGCCATCCGCCTCCAACTGTTTTATCAACTTAGCCTGTATCTTCTGTTCAGTCATCCTCTCTTATTCACAATCATCAAAGTCCATCTCTAGCTGATTCAGCAGCAGGTCCTCGTAATACCTTATATTATTCTTAATAGACCTTTTATCAAACTGATTCTTACTCAGCTCAATATTTACGTTTACAAGCTCTTCCTTAAGATCGTGAAGCTTATCCTCTATCTCTATTCTTTTCATAATCCTTTTTAAATATGTTAACAGTATAACTCTTTTTCTTCTTTACCGCTGTGTATATCTTGTCCTCAATACCACCCTCACTAAATATCCAGTACACCTTGTTAAAGGTCCTGTCCATCGTAGTCATCCTATCCCTGGCCTGCCAGTAACTGACTGCAGAGAAGTCTATGTTATAGAAGACAAGGTGTGCAGCATTACGTAGCGATATACCCTCACGCCCAGAAACGATCTGAAGTGCGATTGACTTTTCGGTTGAATTAAACTCTTCCAGGTCTGTAGTAAGGCTGTCACCAAACACAGACTGAAGTACCTTTAACTCCTCCTTAAACTTGTAAAATATACCGATCTTACTTCCCTTAAACTTGTCCCTGACAAATATAGCCTTTGTTCTGTCAATGGCCATGCTATTTCCTGATTCAAATTTAACGGTTCCGCTGTAAAGTTGGTGTAGCTTCTGCATCAATTTAGCAGGAGTGTCACCTAGTATAACCTCCTCACTTCCCTCAACAACAAGATCCTTAGAAAGCTTGTCACATATCTGGTACGTCCTGTCCTGCATCTTTACATACAGGATCTCTTCCTCTATGTCTGTAGAGAATCCAGCCTCCTTCTGTGTGAAGGATATAACGTATGGCGCAACAGCACCCATGATCTTGTCCTCGATACCACGTGAGTAGTCGTTTACCATGAAGCTGTTTATCTTTCTCTGCCACACATTGACATAGTCATGAGACCATGCATAGAAGTTCTTGTATGACTTGAATGGATTGTCAGGATGCACATAAAACTGGTGATATATCTGGCTGTATGACTCTGGAGTCAGTGTGCCAGTCATGAGTATAAGCTTGGCATTGTTTATGGACAACATCTTTCTTATCTGACGTGTCCTTATGCTTGGCTTAGGAAATGCAGACATGGTGTGTGACTCATCGCACACCACCACGTCAAACATCACATCCTCAATCTTGTGTATAGATTCATAGTTTATGATCGTTATATCAAACCCTGGATCCATCGTATCGTAGTCCGACTGTATGGATGATATGGCCTTCTTCTTTGTCAAGAACAAAACCTTGGTAGCCCCAGCAAGCCTACATATCTCTAAGGATGTGAAGGTCTTGCCAAGGCGTACCTCCATCGCAAGGCAAACCATATTGAGTCTGTTCAGTATATCCACACCTCTCTTGGATATATCTACCTGGTAGTCACGTAGTTTCATATCTTAAAAGTTTAGTTTAACCTGTTCAGGCTCATTTTCTATAAATTCTATAAATTTTCCTTCAGCTTTCCTGGTAATCACTGGATTGGTGTCGTACTTAAACTTACCATAACTATCTAGCCACTTGTAAAACCTACTATGAGAAAGCTTAAACTTTCCGTAGGTTCCGTAGTCTGGATACTCGTCAGTGAAGTTATTGTATAGCTCCATACCAAGACTGGCGGATCCTTTTTTTGTGTAAGAGTTGTCCTTCTGCTCCGACCATTCCCAGAAGTCTGAGTTTGTCTCGGCAATAAAGTTCCTTACCTTGAGGTTCTTAAACTCACAAACAACAAGGCCACTCTTTAGATATAGCTGCAGGTTGTCGATCATGTAGTTGTCAAACTTTGACCACTCAGAATCATTCCACTCACTGAATAGCATGTGACCGAAGTCACTCTCAGGTGTGAAACTCTTTGTGTAGTACTGCTTGAACTCCAGGTCCCACTTACGCCTCTCGAAGCTGTTACCAGCTCCCTTGATCGCATAGTTCGTGGTGATGACAATCTTTGGAGAGTACTCAAAGGGTATGTGTATCTCATCCTTGTTCTTCTTTTCAAGTGTTATACCCTCCGTGATTACAGAGAACAATCTCTCAAAGTCAAAGTTCTTGGCGACGTCATCAAACACAAGAGTCTGAGTGTCTACCTGAACCCTCTGGTACGGGAAAGATTTTTGAAATGAGAATCCCTTACCGTCAATTATTACCATCTTCTTGATGTGGCTTATTGACTTGACAAAGATACCCTTACCAGTACCACCCTCAGGATGGTCAGATATGATCTCGTCATTGAGTATCACAGCAGGGCAGTAGCTCGCTGGCTTGTGTGAGTGCATCAGGTATCCCAGTGTGCTCTCCATAGACCTTGTACTGTCTGACCTGTCTCCAGATATGTTCTTGATGAAGTACCTGAACTCTGAGTCCTTGAACTCGGACTTTATGAAGTCCCTGTCTATCTTTTGCTTCTCCCATACATGCCCCTTAAGGTTTCTGTAAGAAATGGTTTCTACGCTATCCCTTGTTACCTTTACGGCACAGTTCAGGTAATAAAGATAAGCCTCATCAGTGTTGTCCACCATGAAGTTAGGCTCTATCCTTGAGACATAGTTTAGGAATGTCTCCTGAAAAAACTTTGTGTTCAGTGCAAAGAAGTTGTATACCGACATGTCATCGATACCCAAAAGGTAATCAAGGACAAAGTCCTTTATCATCTCCTCATTCACATCCGATATCGTGTTATCAATCACCCTCACGAATACAAAGTTATTGCTACCCACTGGATAGTACTTGTAGAAACCATTATCCTGCAAGTATAGTCTAAATAGATGAGGCACAAGATCAATCTTGCCCTTACTATTCTTTATCCAAAACTCATTGAAGTCTACAGTCTTAGCGACCTCATCGACATCTACGTCCTTGTTACTGTCCTTTATCTCAGCGATGGGAACGCCCATCTTTATATTGTTGGCTATCTCTGATGTCTTATCAATGTCCTCATAGAACTTAGTGTTGTGTCCAGATATGTTCTTGTACGCACTACGCACTATCGCCATTATCTCTGAGGACTTCTCTCCAGTAGAGTCATATGAGTTAAGCGTACTGAACGCCTCATCCTGATTGACACCAAACTCGTTTAGTGCTGATGCCAGGATGAAAAGGTTGTTGTTCTTCTGCCCCTGTACCATGCCATACTTCTTGTCCCACCATAGAGATAGTCTACGTATGATCTCGTTGCTGTCTGATATCTTTATGGTTGCCTTTGACTTGGTTACAAACTCAGTCTCCTTCTCCATGTCCTTCCATACAGATGAAAGTTCATTGATATAAATGTCTGGATCGTAACTCTCGTAGCATACCCTGGAAATGTTCTTGCACGAGGTGTCAAACTCATCGCATGCGTAGTACTTCTCTAATGCCTTGAAATACTTCTTATGATTCTTAGCATCCTTAGGTATCCTAACGAGCGTCTTAATACCATCCCCAGATGGAGATGTGAATAGGCAGTACGTGAACTCGTCCTCCATCAGCTCCACCCTCTTTGAGTGTAGATGCTGCTCGTCCCTGAACCCATCGAAGTCCAGGCACATGATTCCGCTGTGCTCTATGATAGAGCTGTCACGCCTGTCAGAAAAGGTTCCAGAGAAGCAGATAGCAGGAAGTTGTTTCTTTAACTTATTCCTACTATCCTTATCTCCCTCTAACCTAACCTTACCTATCAAGTCCTTTGAAGATCCGTCACGGATCCTATCTATAGCCCTATCGATGTCTATATGGTAGGGCTTGTCTGTGTCGTTTATTGTCTTAAAGTACGTTATCATCCTTTCTCTGCATTAGAAGTTTAGTAATATATGCCGTGGCATCCATCAACTCCTCAAGCAGATGCACAAGGAAGTCATCGTCATTGTTGTCGTGTAGTGTTGTGTTGTACTTAATGATACCCTTCCTACTCCTTTCGTCATAGTGATCCTTTAGTTTCTCTATGACCTTATCTCTCTTCTCAAGTTTATCTGTACGTGTGATGTGGTATTTCATATGATTAAATTAAATTGGTTAAAAAAACACCGACCACCATACAGTCGGTGTTATAGGTTTTTACTGAGTATGGTCAGCTAACCAGCAGAACCCTAACTGCTTTCATCATGAACACACAATGCTTAGAACGGAAGATCTCCGTCCTTCTCTTCAGTTGTAACTGGCTGTGGAGCTGATTGGGTTGATCCCTCTATCCTCCATGCCTCAAGTGTGTTAAAGTATTTGACATCTCCCTGAGGTGACGTCCATTCACGTCCTCTTAGGTTAAAGGACACCTCAACCTCTTGTCCCTCCATGATGGAGTCAAGCATGCTTACCTTGTCCTGTACCGTCTGGAACGATATGGTTTGTGGGTACTTGTCTGCCTGATCGTTCAGTACAAATGTTCTCTTCTTAAACTTTTCGTTTACGTGTTCTGTGTCTAAGATCTTTTCTACGACACCTGTCATTTTAAATTGATTACTCATTCTATTTGTTTTTGGTTGTTAAAAAATTTACATATTCTTTTGCATACTTCTCTGCGGCAAACATCCTTGCATCCATGTGCTTGATGTCATCCTCAGTCAGCTCTATCTTTACTATGGTTGCACGAAGGTTGTCCTCCAGTGCGTCCATGTAGTGCAGGCTGTCATCCTCATGCTCAGGCATAAGCTCCTCAGGTGTGGTGGTGAGCATGTATGCAATCTCACCATCAGCCCAGTGCTCACCAGTCTTCTTGGTAAGCATGTATAGGTACATCTTTACCTGCCACTCGTATGCTGGGTTCTTTGGCGGACGTTTGGGGAAGGTTTTCTTGGACCAGCTGGACTTTATGTCGATCACCTTTCTTCTTTCACAATCAACAATGTCAGGATGTCCTGACGCAAAAAGAAAGCTGAGTGAAAAATGATCATCCTCCTCCTCCATCTTCTTGTAGTCCGTGAAGAAGATTCGGTTGTATATCTCTATAGACTCGTCCTCAACATCGGTGCCCTTGGTCATCTCCCTCGTGTTGAAGGATACCTTGTAGTCGTAGATCATCTCATCTATGGCCTCCTCGATCAGTGTCCTGGCACCCTCACCCAAGGTAATCGGTGCGTCACGCTTGGCTATCAGCTCATCACGTCTGGCCGCCTGGTTGTCTGTAAGCTTGACCTTGGTCATCAATACATGAAGTGCCTCAATCTGCTTCTGAGTGAGGCCGTCCGTGCCCGTGAATAGGGCTGCACACTTACTTGCTCTTACTCTCAGCATCTTTCAGGGTTTTAGTTTGTGAATCAGTTAGTTCGTACACGGCAGATATCTTTGCCAGTGTTGACCGTCCGTTTGATACAGACTCAGTAGCCTTCTCCATCTGGTCGTCAGTTAGTACCTTCTTGGTCTTCTTTGGAAGAGGTCTGGTGCTGAAACGCAGTGCGTCCACCATTCCCTGAGGCGACTTGACCTTCTCGGTGTTGAGGACGATCTGCTTACCGATGTACTCGTTGTAGTCGAAGGTTCCAAAGAACTTCTCCAACCTCTTGAAGTTTGATCGGTTGCAAACCATCGGCTTGTTAAACTCCTCCATCATGAGGAAGACCTTGTCCTCCTTACCCATCTCGCCTACGAAGACGTCCTGGTATATTTTCTTGATGGTTACTAGCTTTGGCTCATACTTTCCATTGACCTCCAAGTCCCATGAGCCGAGGTACTTGTTGTCTTTCATTAAATTTCTCCAGTGCATATAAATTAAATTAGGGGTTACAATATTAATTAATTTTTGTCAATAAGTTACGGTATTTGTTAATTTTTTTTTGAAGAACTTCTCGACGTCTCTTGAACATGTCGATCATTCTCTCGTTACCATTTGACAGTGAAATCCTTACCAACTCGTTGGTCCTGAGTAGCTTACGGTTATGTACATCAAGGTTTAGTTTAAGGCATCCTATCAGCCATCCCTCGGTCTCAAAAACTTTTAGCATCTCTCCATCGACGTCCTCAAACTTGTCTGTAGAGGTCATAACGTTCTTTATCTCGATCCGTCCGTCCTCATGGAACCTCTCGATCTTGACACCCATGTCCAGGTACCAGTCGCTGTCTTCTGTCCAGTACAATGACTTGTCTACGTCATTGACTAATTCTTCCCAGGCCTTCATTGTTTGAAGTATTTAAGGAGGTATGTCTGACCATCGTAGTCCTCAAAGCTGAACATTACCCTGTCCTTATTCTTTATCTCGTTCAATGATATGTCATACATGCCGTCGAAGTGTATGGCGTATAGTACAATCATGTGATTCTTTTTTTTAGAATCTATGCTCTTGAATACAATGATCCTGGACTCTTGACTCACGATAAGATCAAGACTGTTTAGGCCATAGAACTCAAACACATCAAGGCATTCAGAGACCGCCTCATTCTTTGTCTTTACGGTCTTGAAGTAGCCCTTGTACTCACTGTCGTAATCAAAGCCATCTGGTACGTCGAACTTCTGAGATATTACATTGGTGCTGAACATCAACACCATCATTAGAATTAAATTTTTCATAGTATTAAATTTAAGATTGATAAAAATAATGCGATGCATGAGCCGAACATACAAAGCATTCCGATTGGAATAACTATCGACCTGACGGCTATACTTACCAGGTGATCCATCGACAGATGTACCAGCCATAGTGATAGGCCGAATGCTATTATTGAAAGTATTGATATCATATTAGTTTTGGTTTATTTCCTCAATTAAAATCTGGACCTTACTCTCCTTGATGTCTACCAACAATGCCTCTGGGAAGAAGAAGTTGAAGTAGTTTAGGGCTGTTAGGTCGTCCTCGCAGTGTATCTTTGTGTACGACTGTTCTCCATGCTGGATGAATGTCAGTACGAATGATTTTCCGTGTGTCATAACTTGCATATGTATATAATGTTACATCTCCTACCGAACTTTCTAAGTGCGTCTCGGTAGCTTGACGCTTGTATTGTGTCGCCAGTGCATAGGTTATCGCCTATCATGTAGCAGATGTGGAAGCTACTCATCTCCAACCTCCTCATCAATTACCTCGATTGATTGTAGTTGAATCTCTCCTCTGTATTCACACTTTGTGCAGTTCTTGTACGTCTGTGGGTGCTCGAACTCATATGTCTCATCGCAGCTATTACATCCGTATGTGTATATCTTTTTTTCTTTACTCATCTCCTTTGTTTTGGTTTAAATCTTCAATATTACATTTCTTACACACTAAAAACCCAGCCTCAATATAAGGAATTGAGTATATCCTTCTTGTCCATATACCACACCATTCACATTTTTTCCACCCTTTATGATGTAGCTTCATTATCCTCCAAATATTCTTTATAATTTTACTCATCTTTGTTTTGGTTTAAATAATAATTGCATTCCATACGTACTGTCCATTACAGAACAACACAGCACTAACTAAATAAATAACCAGTATCGCTGCTGTAATTATTCTTTCTGATTTATTGTTTGACATATTGTTTTGTTTATGATCCACATGACAGACACTCATCGTCGTCATCTAGCTCTGGGTTGTTAACTATCTCTGGCTTCAGTATCTTCTTCAGCTCGTATATCGCACTGTGCGTGTCGGCATCCTCAAAAAGGTTGCCAGTCAGCGTGCTCCTCAGTGCCATTATCTCTGCATTAATCTCTTTCTCTTTCATCTTAGGTATATGTTTATATGGTTTGTAATCATCACGTCATCGCCACCGATCCTGGACATCATGTCGTCTGTCCGATTGCCTATCAGGATGATGTGCCTCCTGGATATCTGTATCCTATAGAAGTGGTCGATGTCTATCCCCTTCCTCATGCAGACATACATCAGGTATCTCATCATCACGCTCATCTCTCTGTGTTTAGGTGGTTAGTAATCTCATCCTTAAAGGTATCAAAATTATGCTCGCCATACGAATCTATAACTATCTCTGATACAGAGCGAGCGAAGTCCTTTATACTCATGTTCTCGTCAATCTCTCCGATTGATTGGTATATCTTGGTCGCTAGTTCATTCATCTTCCTCATCTTTATTATTTAAGTTTGTCTTCCACTTGCTTATTATCTGCTCGTCTGTACTATCATCAATGTAGTACGTGTGGTCTCCTATCTCTATATATACAGACCTGTCTGTCCTTATGTCTATCTTCATATCTATTTATTTAATTCCTTCTCTATTAGTTCTCTCAGACGATTCATGTTGATATCCCTGTCTCCATCTACCCTCTCTATCAAGGTAGGGCGAAGGTATGTGATGTAGTCGTAGTCGTACTCAGTGTCGTCATTCAGTCCGTTGAAGCTTACTGGGAACTGCTCACGACTTAGTTCCCTATCGACACACACATTAAAATGGTCAGTCCCTGATACGCATACGCATATGTTTGCGTCGTCTATGTAATCTATGTCTATGTTCATTGCTATTGGTTTTAGTTTGTAAACTTCATATCTTCATATGAGGAGAACATTATGTTGTTGTCCACCTGGTAGGTGTTCATTATATCCTCATCAATGTCTAGGCCCAGGCTATTACATTCCCATATAACGCTCTTAAAAAATGCCTGAATCTGGTTCGCCTCGAAATGAATCGCCATGTTAACCCTATCAATGTTGTAGTGTAGGTTTGATATCTCCCTCATCTCATCGTCAAGTTCAGCACGCTTTAAATTGCCTGAAAGTACCTGCTTTCTGTATATCTCTATCGTCTTAATGTGAGAGTCAAGAAGTTTCTCATACTTCTCCTCATTTCGTTTGAGTGTACTGGTCATGTGTACTATCCCATCGACGTCCCTCTTTACCGATGGAGCTACGTCGATCTTGTTGTTGTTGATTAGTTGTTGTAGTGTCTCGATTGTTTTGATTTGATTTTTCATTTTGATTTGGTTTTTAATTGTTATAAGAATTTCTTTCCTGAATCCATTCAGACTTGTATGTCCCGTCAAGAACAGACTTCGTGTGATCGTCATCGTCATCTACCTTTAGGTTGTTTATGTCTACCTCGTTATCATCAAGGACATCACGAGCATTATTGCCCTTGCCGATGAAATCGTCGTTGATGTATACCGAATGAATCGTAATCCAGTATCCCACCCATTTACCGTATATGTCTTCAGACTCTATCTTTAGTGTGTTCATTGCTATTGATTTTATTTAAGTGTTATTGAATAATGATTGTGCCCTATCTCCAGGATGTCGTCGTCTGACATCCGTTCTATTGACCTTCCGTTCAAGAGGTCTTTGTCTCCGATTAAAATCGACTTGATGAGGTCTATCACCTCGTCTCTGGTGTACTCCATGCCGAGTATCTCGGCTCCGTTGTCTATGTATTCTTTCATTTTGTGTTGGTTTATTTTAATATTTTTTAAGTAAATCCCACAATAACTCAATAGCACCTAAATTCATCACTCTCTCTTGCTCTATGACTAAAATCTGTCTCTGTGTACTTGTGCTTTTACTATCGCTTAACTCTCTATTTTTTTTAGTGAGTTCGTGTATCATATCCTTAACATTAATGTTTGTTAAGTTTAACTTTCTCTCTTCTCCTCTTTTGTTCGTAGGTATAATCATTTTGTGTTGGTTTGTGTTGGTTTGTGTTAAGAAATGTTGGTTTTTTTTTGGATTAACATCTCTGAAACCCTTGATATTACTATGTTTTTTTAGTGAAATGTTAGAATGTTAGTTTTTTTCCTTCTGTGAGAAAAAAATAAATAATATATATATATAGTACTATTATGGGGGATATATATTCTCCCCACAATTTGTAATATTTCTAACATTCCAACATTCTTCCGTTCAATCGATTGATTTACAGACAGTTAGATAATGTTGGTCTGTTTTAAAACCAACATCGCTTAACATTTTATTGGCTAATTGATTGATTGTCAAGCAACTAAACCAACATTGTCTATTGGTTTTTATGGTTACTAACTAACTCGTCTATCTTCATGTTAAGGTAACTCGCCTTCTGAGTCATCGTACCAGCACCCTGACCTTTCGGTAGGTAGATGTCCTTGCCTGACCTGAAGTCATGTATCGCCTCCTGTCCGTTGCGTATGCCTTGCTCGATTGCATTGCGTAGGTCTGACTCCACGTTTGTGATGTCGAGAAAAAGTTTGCCCTCCTCAAACCACCCACCAAGATGATTGTGAACGGAGTACAGCTCCACACCCTTTTCTCCTACGAATGTCTTGACTGCTTGTTCTACCTCTGATAAGACAGATACATTGTCATGTATCTTCTCGTGCCCGAAGATCGAGTATGCGTATCCCTTGAACTCATGCTCTCCTGATACAAGGTTGAATGTTGCACCACCATTCTCAAGTAATGCTCTGCTGAATTGTTTTAAGTTTTTCATTTCGTTTTATTGTATTGGTTTATAAATTCTACTACTTGTGCGTACACTATGTCTATATCACAAGTGAATAGCGTGTCCATAATGTTATCCCATTCGTATGTGTCATCTCCTGTCTGAAAGCATTTCTTTACAACAGGCATCAACCAATCCCACGAGGTGTGGTATCCTTTGTCATAGTCAAAATAGTTTGAAGAACCATCGGGGAATGCTCCATATCTACCTTCAATACCTTCATCTTTCCAAAAGCTGTGTCCCTTTGTCTTATCAGTAAATGTTATAGGTCTAGCACCCATAAATTCTGCTATCATCTTATTAGCATCAATATGGTGCATCCTACCATTGTCTTTTGCCCATATCTTTCTATTTAAAGATTGTTGTTCTAAAATTTTTTGTCTTGTAGTTTTCATAACTATTTATTTTTCTTTGGTTAGTAATAATTCTATCTTGTATCTCATCCTCAGTAGGAAGTATCCGATACGACTCTCATCATCTCTAAGAAGGTTGTACTTGTCTGATGCTATGATTTTCTTTAAGTCT
>Ga0228664_1000896_pt1 | contig 16357 bp, 10 predicted proteins | sample 78DmetaG_FD_183029 | JGI IMG/M metagenome (GOLD analysis project Ga0228664, IMG submission 183029) | Seawater microbial communities from Monterey Bay, California, United States - 78D | ecosystem: Environmental > Aquatic > Marine > Coastal | place: USA: California | collected 2016-09-26 | reverse complement strand
ACCGATCTACGTGATGACCCAATAACCTAATGACCACTTCAGTCGGCAGCGAAAGTGAAATTCTCTTGTTGCGGGAATACGCCGAAAAGCCCACCGGTATGAATAAATACAATATCCTTCGCGCCGGCAAAGCAGCCTTGATCGCCTTTCAAAATTTCATTCACCATGCCGTAGAATGCCTTGCCCGTGTAGACGGGATCGAGAAACAGTCCCTCACTCGAGGCCAACGCCTTAATAATGTCGAAAACCTCGGGGTAGCCGATGCCGTATCCAGGACCCAGATAACCTTCCTGAGTGAGTACGCGCAGAGTTGCAGTATCGATCTCGGCGCCGGGAGTGCCTTTGAGCAAATCGGCGTAGCGCGTTTGCCAGTGCGAAATATCCTCACGCGCGCGCTCGGCGAAATAGTCAGCGTTGTCAGAAACATTGAAGGCAACGATTTTTTCAGCAAGGCCAAATATTTCATTGCCGGCAATGAGCCCAGCTTGGGTTCCACCCGAGCCCGTCGCGGTCACTATCGCGCTTGGCTGCAGATTTAACCTTTTGAAATCGGCAGCAAGTTCTTCGCTCGCAGCGATGTAACCCCAGAGTCCAACTTCGTCACTTGCGCCAGTCGGGATGAAATACGCTTTGTGACCAGCTATCTCGGCTTCGGCTTGGAGCTGCTTCGCGTACTGCGGATGCGCGGCTGCCCAGCCCTCCGCAGGCAAGTAACTAATCTCGGCCCCTGCTAATAAATCCATGAAAAGGTTGCCGCTAGGGATCTGTGGCTCCTCTCCGCGCAAGATCAATTGCACTTTCAACCCGAGCCGTGCGCCCATAATGGCAGTGGCCCGGCAATGATTCGACTGAATTCCGCCGCAGGTAATCAGGGTGTCGCAGCCTTGGCGCTGCGCTTCGGCAATGCAAAATTCGAGCTTACGAATTTTGTTGCCTGACACCTCGACGCCTGTCATCTCGTCACGCTTAATCCATAGATTGACGCCGCCAAGGCGCTCAGAAAAGCGAGAAAGTTTAACAAGCGGGGTAGGCAACGTGGCAAGATTTAGTCGCGGCGGATAAATCATTCGCAATAGCTCTCTTGAGGCGCCGCTAGTTTGCAGCGTCGTAGGTCTGGACCGCGCTAGGCGTCGCGAGGTCTTCGGCAGTACTTGGCTTGAGCACTTCGCTATAAAGAAACAGGTCTGTTAGCACCGCGCGCAGGTGAATCGACGCATTTAAATTATCGACCATCTCAGAGCCGATTTTATTCTGCTTCAAAATAAAATTCAGCGCCGCGCTTGCCTTCGCGCAGTCCTCAGCAATGACCTTTTCAAACGCATCGCTGCTCGACTCGAACGCAGTAATAAGAGCTTGCATCGCCGTCGCCATGCCATGAATTGTCGGCTGAGCGTGAGGTCCAGGGCCCGATTCAACACCGGCGGGTCGACCCTGCGCCGCATAAGCGAGTAAAAATTCGTAGCCGGCTTCGATCGTCTCGATCGCGCTCTCTAATGTGTTTTTGTCGGTCACTTTATGCCCCTCAACTACTTTCTGTGGTGTCACTATTAAATGGGGCCAGACCCTCGTTGCTTGCGCAGGAAGAGCTGACCCCGTTGTGTCTCATTAACTTGCGCGAAGTCGATAAACTCGCGCAAGTCGTTTAATCGGCTTGCTTAGGCGACCATAGGTTTGGATCGTGGTTCGCCTTCATCTCATCTTCTGAAATCCAACCCTTAAACATCGACCGCGTATAGAAGAGTTTTTCCGGACGAATAGCGAAGTAGATATGCGTTGCCGCAAGGGCAACAAGCGCTAACGTAGAAAGCCCATGCAACAAAAACACGAGGCCAAGCTGGCTCTCGGGCATGCTGTTAGTGCGCTCCCAAAACGGAGAGTCGATTTGCAGGAACATGAGCAGGCCCGTAGCGATAACCGTCATCACAACGACGGTGACAGCCCAGTGCATGCCTTTCTGTTCGAAAGAATATTTGCCCGGAAGACGCGTAGAATCGAAAGGCTCTGCAAAGTCGCGAGGACCCAGAATCATCGACTTAAAGTCTTGCCAAAATAAAGAGCGAACAATATGAACGACGGTGATAAAGCTCAATAGTAAGCCGGCCATCCAGTGCCAGTTCAGCCAGGCAAATCGCAGCCCAACAATCGGCGCGATACCTGTGAGGATCAAAGCGAAAATTGACAGCGCCATAACCCAGTGAAACCAACGGTCAATAGACTCATGGCGCACGACGCGTTTGCCTTCACCCGAAGGCATGTCCATCTTTTTGTTGGCCAACACCGCCATCACTATTGCGTGCGCGGCTAAAAGCACGAGCACCGCAACGGCCACAACCCAGAGTAGATCCCATGAAACGCCGAGTATGACTTCCTCACCCCAGACGTCGCGTTTATAGCGGACTATTTCTCCCACCTTGCACCTCTCAAAGTTTATTCTTTTTAGTTAGCTTAACGAAGCGGCGCCTCCTAAGAGGCGGCGCCTTCGGGTAAATAAAAGGTACCTACCTGTTCGTCAAGCCGCGCTGTTCTCGATCGAGGAATGTCGCTCTCGTTTTCCGCTACAAAGGCGGCAAAACAAAAGTCGCACTCCTTCTTTAATCCCTAGATTTTACTGTTCTACAACTGCGAGTCGGCTTTTGCGTTTAAGCCCTGACGGCGGTAATACCCGCACAGGACTTAAATCGCGCAAGACGACTAGCCGCGCACCGCGCGCTTAACCAAATTCTCGATCAGTGGAATCTTGAAATGGTTGTAGTTAAGTGGCTCTGCGCCTTCAGATGCGATGGCAGCAACTTGTTCGGCCAATTGCTCTGAGCGCTGCTGGCCGCGTAACGCATTCTCAACATCGTCGAGTCGACGCGGCACACATTCGACGGCGCCGCACGCAATGCGCGAATCTTCGATCACGCCGTTCGACACTTTCATCGCTGCCGAGATGCTGACGAGCGCGAAGTCCCACACGTTGCGATCTGCGACTTTCTCGAAATAGTACTCAGCGTTCGCCCACTCATTAGGGAGACGCACGGCGGTGAGGATCTCACCCTCTTCGAGAGAAGTCATGCTCGTGATATTCACGTCTGGGCCAACAAAGAAGTCTTGCGCTGACACGAGGCGTTGACCTTTTGCGCTCGTGACAACCATTGTAGCATCGAGTGCAACCAAGGCAGGCGCAGTATCCGAGGGGCTTACCGCTACACAGCGGCTAGCACCAAAGATGGCGTGTTCTCGATTTAAGCCTTCGGGCGAATCCGCGTAGCAGATGTTGCCGCCGGCACGGTAGCAGTCGAGACCACGGCGGTAATACCAGCAGCGCGCATCCTGAGCTAGGTTACCTGCGAGGGTTCCCACATTGCGGATTTGCGGGCTAGCAACAACGCCAGCGGCTTTCGCGAGTAGAGCGAATTTTTCTTTAACCAACGGGTTCTTCGAAATTTCGGTCAGCGTAGTCACTGCGCCGATTTCGATTCCATCGCTAGTCTCTTTAATGCCTTTCCAGGCGTCGACCTGAGTCAACTCGATCATGGCACTCGCGGTTTTGTTTCGATCTTTTAACCAACCGTAAGTGTCCTGACCACCGCCGAGCAACCATCCGTCTTTGCCAAGGCTTGCAGCCAAGGCGATCGCGTTAGCTTCGTCGGTAGGCTGATAGAGCTCAATGTCGAGCATTACGTCATGTGATGTGGCTACCATATCAACCTCGGAAGTTGTTTTGAGCCAGAGGAACGGCTTCAGACGTTACCCCTGCTACGTGGTTAATGATCATGTCTGCTGTAACTGGCGCGGCGCTAAACAGGTGGCCATCGAGCGAGTCGCTAATTGCAGAGGCAAGTGCCGCTGCCACTGCGCCCATCGCAGGCTCACCGATACCGCGCGCACCGACAGGGTTTTCGGGATCCGGAAGATCAACCCAGCCGGTTTTAATTTTAGCCGGTGTGTCCATCATTGTTGGGATCTTGCTCTGCCAATAACCCGTGCTTGCTGGGAGTCCGTTTTGCGGGTCATAAAGATGACGTTCATAACCTGCAAGACCGATGCCCCAAACTGCGCCACCGACCAACTGGTTTTTCAAACCCTGTGGGTGAACGACCGTTCCGCAATCGCCTATCGTGACCATCTCAACGATATCGTATTTGCCCGTTTCAATGTCCATCTCGATCTCTGTGAAGGTCACAGTGAATCCAGGAGGATTATTGTTGTGAGGCGTATCGTGATAGATACCCATAAGCGATTCGCCAGCGAGGCGATTCACAGAGATCTTAGTGAAATCGTTAAGCTCTTCGGGAAGATCTGAGGCACCGGTAAACTTGCCACCGAGTGCAATTCCCTTCTGCGCGATTTCAGCAAAGGTCATTCCTTCGCTTGGCGCTGCAGTCTTAAACACACGCTCGTCTGCGAAGTCGTAGTCGGCTGCATCACCGCCTAACTCCATGGCTGCGAGTTCCTTCATCTTATTGAGAAGATCCATCGCTGCGCCGTAGTTTGTACGCGTGTTAGTAAATATCGAGTTGCTGCCATCTTGCGGCGAAGTGATCGGCAGGTGACGGTCGGTACGACCCGTAACGATATCAACGTGCTCCCAAGGCATTTGCAATACTTCTGCAGCCGCACGCGAAGTCGATGCGTACGAATAAGTACCGAGGTTACCAACACCGTTATGCACTTTCAGGCGACCGTCTGCGGTGAGGCGAACGATACCGTCCATGCCGCTACGACCCGCATTGTGATAGCCCTGACCGATTCCAATACCAGTAACCTTCGTGCCGTTACGCTTGCGCGAACGCGCCATGCGCTCTTCAAGGTTAAACTGTTCGGCGCCCATTTTAAGGGCCTCTGGCATATAGGCACTGGTAAACGGAATCTGCCGTGCGCCACCCACATCGCCATTTTGCGGCGTGTTGATCTGACGAATCTTCAGGCGATCGATGCCGAGTTCCTCGGCCGCTTTGTCGAGGATTGGCGCGATAATCGCGGCAATCTGATTCTGGCCTGGTCCACGCTGCGCGCCACGGTGTCCGGTATTACTACCGATAGACGCGCCGCGGAAACGAACTGCTTCGGTCTGATAAAGAATAGAGATACAGTCGGCTGCTGAGTAGGCATCGCCGCCGCCGCCTTTACCGCCATTGTCGGAAATAATGTAGAGGTCTGCCGCCGCCATCGTGCCGTCGGCTTTAAATCCACACTTGATCCAACCTTGGAAACCCTGGCGCGCGCCACCGATTGCCGTTTCTTCGTCGCGCGTTACGCGCATCATGACGGGACGGTTAATCTTCTGCGACATTTTCGCAGGGATCGCCATACTGGGAATGCTGTTTGCGCGAGCACGCTGACCGAAACCACCGCCTGTCGCTTCGTTAATAAACACAAAGTCTTCTTGCGGAACACCAACGATGCTCGCCATGCCATCGGCGAGAGCCGACAGTGACTGCGACGTACCGTGGAGATACAGCTTGCCGTTTTCCCAATAAGCCATCGCGCTGCGAGGCTCCATTGACTGGTGTGGGTAACCCGCTGTTGTGAAGGCAGTCTCGTAAACAAACGCAGACTCACCGAGTGCTGCATCAAGATCGCCGTACGCGAAAGTCTGCTGTGGTTCGGCTGTCGGCTCGTTGCCCGCACGGAAGCTAGCCACCTGATCGGCGCTCCACTTCTCAGAAGCAAAGCCTTGGCGGAAGACGTAGGTATTGCCGCCGTTGTAAGCATCGGGGCCGCCTTCGGCGAGACTGTCGAGCGGATCTAATACGAATGGTAGACGCTCGAACGTCACAGAGATCTTGCCAATTGCAGTCTCTGCTGTCTTTTCGTCGATTGCAGCTAACGCAAGAATCGGCTCGCCGACTAGCGTGGGCTCGTTTGTAAGCACCTTAAGACCAGTGCTCTGCGGCTCGCCGTCGGGATAGACATCGTCTGCCGTGAGAAGGCCAAAAACACCGTCCATCGCCAGTGCTTCAGTCGCGTCAATGTTGACGACGCGCGCATGGGGAATCGGGCTCGTTAATAGGCGCGCATAGACCATGCCTTCGCGCGTGTAATCTTCGGCATATTTGATGCGACCGGTGACTTTACCGTTAACATCTGGTGGCACGAAGTCTTTACCAATGTGCATATAAGCCATGTTGATTATCCTATTTGCGCGGCGCGCATTACGCCATCGAGGTAAGAGTCATAAGAACCACAGCGGCAGATATTGCCCGACAGTCCCTGTCGCGCTTCTTCACGCGTAGGATTTGGGTTCTCGCGGAGTAGTCCTACAGCGGCCATGATCTGGCCAGGCGTGCAGTAACCACATTGCGGCGCAAGCTCTTCAACAAAGGCCTGCTGCACAGGGTGCAACGTGCCATCGGCAGACTCGAGGCCTTCGACTGTTTCGACGCGCCCGTTTTTAACCGAGTGAGTTAGAACCGAGCAGGCATAGGTCGACACGTCGTCGACAAGCACAGTGCAAGCGCCACACTCGCCGCGATTACAGCCAAGTTTAGTGCCGGTAAGGCCGAGCTTGTAACGCAGTGTCGACGCTAGCGTCTCTTGCGGCGCTACATCTACTGTGCGCACTTGACCGTTGATGTTGATGCGGATCATACGTTCGACCGCGCCGGCGGGCCTCGCGGCACCATTCGCTGCAACCCAGACGCCAGTCGTGGTTGCCGCTGCGCCAGAGGCGATTACGCCCTTGATAAAGCGTCTACGGGTTAGGTTTAGGTTCACGGGTTACATTCGCCTCCGTTGTTGGGAATGAGAGTTGCATCGCCGAAAGTCTGAAAGTCTGAAAGTCTGTTAGGCGCCGGTTGATGCAAGCGAGTCGAAACACCTGCCTTTAAGAGGCGTAGCTTCGCACAAGCATAGTAAATACGACGCTAGAGAGTAATCCACCCTATGTGTTTTATCAAGCAAGCAAAGCGTGTATCTCTCTTTGGTCAAACCGCAGAGCAATTGAAAAACTGTTAGCCGCGTGACGTCAGGTTTTGAAAAATTTTTGCGACACAACCTGTGACATTTGAGGTTGAAAATTCGTCGCCTCCTGCCAGAATTCTGTCATTAATTAAAAGGCGGTATTCGACTACTGACAAACCCTTGTCAGTTTGCTTTCCCTAAGCGGTTTCCGCACAGCCGAATTCTTGACAATAATTAGTGCAATGGTATTGTTGTCGGCCGTTTCCGTGCTGCTCACCAAGCACGCGACCGTGCAAACAGGGACGCTGCAGGCTGCACAAAATGCCGTAGCAGCACGAACTAGACGACCTACCTTGCGTCAGTTCGACACCTAGTTCAGGCCGCAAAACAAGCTGCAGAATAAGCATAGTTGGCTCAATATATCCGATTCACTCACGTGTCGGACGCTAGAGCTTCGATGTAAGAAACGCGCTCATTACCACACTGCTGTGGAAAACACAGGCAGCGTGCAAGCGATGTTAAGTGCAAGAATTTTGAGAGATGTAACCATGAGCAATGACAACCGAGTGCCCTTAAAGTTCGGCTTTCCCCCCAAGCAGGGTCTGTACGATCCTGCCCAAGAGAAGGACTCCTGTGGCGTTGGCTTCGTCGCCAATATTAAAGGCAAGCCAAGCCATCAAATAATGCTCGATGCGTATCATCTCAACTCACGCATGGACCACCGTGGCGGTTGCGGTTTCGAAGCCAACACGGGCGACGGCGCGGGCATACTCATGGCGCTGCCACACAGCTTTTTTAGCGAGATCGCTTCCAAGTCGTTTGGCGTGACGCTTCCCGCAGCGGGCCAATACGCTGTGGGTAACATTTTTCTGCCTCAGGTCGATGCCGAGCGTGAGACTTGCCGCACGACAATTAACCGCATAATCAGCGAGGAAGGCCAGACTTTACTGGGCTGGCGCGACGTCCCCATCGACGCGGTTGGCGCCGACGTCGGACCTGCAGCGCTCGCAGCACAGCCGCGTATTGAGCAGCTCTTTATAGGCGCTGCCGAAGGCCTCAGCCAAGAAGAGTTCGAGCGTAAGCTGTATGTGATCCGTAAGCGCTTCTCACACACGCTGCGCGGCGACACGAGCCTCACTGAAGCCAAACAGCTCTATGCCTGCAGCCTTTCGACCAAAGTCATTGTCTATAAAGGCATGTTAACGCCGGGGCAGTTATTTCCTTTCTATAAGGATTTGATGAGTCCGAAATTTGAAACGCATCTAGCGATGGTTCACTCGCGCTTCAGTACTAACACCTTCCCGTCTTGGGACCGCGCGCAGCCAAACCGCTTCATGAGCCACAACGGCGAGATCAACACCCTACGCGGCAACGTAAACGCAATGGTCGCCCGTCAGGGCACGGCGAAAACCGACGTTTTTGGCGATAAGCTTGAATCATTGTTCCCCGTTATCGACGCGGATTGCAGCGACTCGGGCAGCTTCGATGCTGTCCTAGAATTTATGCTCATGTCAGGTCGCTCACTGCAAGAGTCTGTCATGATGATGATCCCCGAAGCTTGGCAATCAGATGCCAATATGGATCAGCAGAAGCGCGACTTCTACGAATTCAACTCAGCCATTATGGAACCCTGGGACGGCCCAGCCTCGATCGTGTTCTCGGACGGTCATTACATTGGCGCCGTGCTCGACCGCAATGGCCTGCGACCTAGCCGCTATTACGTGACCAAAGACGACAAGGTAATCATGGCTTCAGAGGTTGGTGTGGTTCACGTTGACCCCGCTAACGTGTTGCTAAAAGGCCGTCTACAGCCGGGCAAAATGTTTCTCATCGACTTCGAACAGGGCCGCCTGATTCCTGACGAGGAACTCAAGCAGACAATCAGCGCCAAACGCCCCTATGGCGACTGGCTCGCCGAACAGAAAGTCACGCTAGCCGATATCGCGAAAAGCGACAATGTATTGTCGTTAGAAGATGCCGAAGGCGAAGATGCCCTGCTGCGTCGTATGCAGGCGTTTGGCTACACCACCGAAACCATGCAGTTCATGCTCATTCCTCTCGTCACTGAGGCGCGTGATCCACTGGGATCCATGGGTAATGACTCAGCGCTTGCCTGTTTGTCAGACAAGCCGCGCATGATTTACGACTACTTTAAGCAGCTGTTCGCGCAGGTCACTAATCCGCCAATCGACTCGATTCGCGAAGAGGTGGTGATGTCGCTCGAATGCTTTATTGGCCCCGAAGGCAATATGCTCGACACAGCGCCGGAGCAGGCACATCGCCTGAGCCTGAGCCACCCTATTCTGTCTAATAAAGAACTCGCCGACATTCGTGATTTAGAGACGCACGGGATGCGCTCGAAGACAATCGACATTACCTTCGACACAGACTCAGCGAGCGGCTATCTCGATGCGCTCGACCGCGCCTGTGCCGAAGCCGAGCAGGCCATCGCCGACGGCTTCTCGTTCATTGTGCTGTCAGACCGCGCAATGTCATCGCAGCGAATGGCGATAAGCGCGCTTATTGCCTGTGGCGCTGTACACCATCATCTGGTCGCCGCACGCAAGCGCTCGCAGATCGGCATCGTGATCGAAACAGGCGAAGCGCGTGAGGTTCACCACTTCTGCCTCTTAACGGGCTACGGCGCAGACGCAGTAAATCCTTACCTCGCCTTCGAGTCTCTGTGGCAAGCGAGCAAGGAAGGCCTGGTATCGAGCAACGCCGAAAGCGAGGAAGCGCTCGTTTATGGCTATAAGAAGAGTGTCGCCAAGGGCATGCTCAAAGTGATGGCGAAAATGGGCATCTCGACGCTGCAATCGTATAAAGGCGCACAGATATTCGAAGCAGTTGGCATCGCCGACGAAATCGTCAATCGCTGTTTCGTCGGCACCGCGAGTCGCGTACAAGGCGTTAAATTCCCTGTGCTTATTGAAGAGACTCGTCGCCGTCATGCGCTCGGTTATCCTAAGCGCGAAAGCCAGCGCATTCCTGCACTCAATAACCCCGGCGACTTCCACTGGCGTTCGGGCGGCGATGCGCACATGTGGAACCCTGATTCCATATTTAACTTACAAGTGGCCGCCAGAAACAATAATGTGCAGGCTTACGCCGCGTTCGCCAAACACACAAACGAAGACAGTACACGGCGCTGTACTTTTAGAGGCCTGCTCAAGTTCAACACCACTGTGGACTCGGCAATACCAATCGACGAAGTTGAGCCTGCTAGCGAAATAGTTAAGCGTTTCGCAACGGGCGCAATGAGCCTGGGATCTATCTCGCAAGAGAGCCATGAATCACTCGCCGTTGCGATGAACCGCATTGGCGCAAAATCAAACACTGGCGAAGGCGGCGAAGACCCTTATCGTTTTGCGCCAATGGAAAACGGCGACTCCATGCGCTCTGCGATTAAGCAGGTTGCCTCGGGCCGTTTTGGCGTCACCGCGTGGTATCTCACTAACGCCGACGAACTACAAATCAAGATCGCGCAGGGCGCGAAGCCGGGTGAAGGCGGCGAGCTCCCGGGCGGCAAAGTAGACGATTACATCGCGAGCATCCGTCACTCGACGCCGGGCGTCGGACTCATTAGCCCGCCGCCGCATCACGACATATATTCGATCGAAGACATTGCACAGTTAATTCACGATCTGAAAAATGCAAACCGCGCCGCGCGCATTAGCGTTAAGTTGGTTGCAGAAATCGGCGTTGGCACTATTGCCGCGGGCGTGACCAAAGCGAAAACAGATCACCTTGTTATTTCAGGTCACGACGGCGGCACCGGCGCGTCTCCGCTCACGTCGATTAAGCACGCGGGCCTGCCGTGGGAACTAGGACTGGCCGAGACACATCAAACGCTAGTAATGAACAACCTGCGTTCTCGAGTGACGCTGCAAACCGATGGTCAGCTAAAAACCGGCCGGGATATCGCAATCGCCGCACTGTTGGGTGCCGAAGAATTTGGTTTTGCCACAGCTCCGCTGATCACGCTCGGCTGCATTATGATGCGAAAATGTCACCTCAACACTTGCCCGGTTGGGATTGCGACGCAGGATCCTGAGCTGCGTAAAAAGTTTAAGGGCAAGCCCGAGCACGTCACCAACTATTTGTTTATGGTGGCCGAAGAGATGCGCGAAATCATGGCGAGCCTAGGCGTTCGCAGCGTCAACGAGATGGTCGGCCGTGTCGACATGCTAGACATGAATCACGCGATCGATCATTGGAAAGCGAGTGGCATCGACCTCACCTCGATTCTTACGCCGGCGAAAGTGGTATTCGAGAACACTGGCTTCTATAAGACAATAGAGCAAGATCACGGCCTCGATAAGGCGCTCGACAACGAGTTGATTAAGCTTGCGAGAGACGGCATCGAGAACGGCAATGTCGTCCATATCGAACACGACGTGGTGAACATAAACCGCGTGGTGGGCACGATGCTCTCGAACGAGGTTGCCAAACGTTGGAAAGCCGAGATGCTGCCCGACGACACGATTAACATTAAACTCAACGGCTCGGCGGGACAAAGCCTCGGCGCATGGCTCGCGAAGGGTGTCACGCTCACGGTCGAGGGCGACGCGAATGACTTCGTCGGCAAAGGTTTGTCTGGCGGCAAGATCGTTCTCTATCCGCCAAAGCAGAGCACGTTTAAGGCTGAAGACAACATCATCGCCGGTAACGTAAACCTCTATGGCGCAACTGGCGGCGAAGCCTATATTCGCGGCATCGTAGCCGAGCGTTTCGCGGTAAGAAATAGTGGCGCAAGCGCTGTTGTCGAAGGTATTGGCGATCACGGCTGCGAATACATGACAGGCGGACGCGTCGTTGTTCTTGGCAGCACGGGACGCAACTTTGGCGCCGGCATGAGCGGCGGCATTGCTTATGTATGGGACCCCAAAGGCGAATTCCCTAAGCAGTGCAATAGCGAAACTTTCGAACTCGAAAGCGTCGCCGATTCAGCGGACAGAGACGAGCTTCACGCCCTTGTGAAGAAACACTATCTCTACACAGATTCGGCAGTGGCTAAACGTTTAATGGACGACTGGGATTTAGCCCTAAGCCAATTCGTTAAGGTAATGCCAACCGACTATAAGCGTGTGTTGGCAGAGCGCGCAGCAACGGCCGCATAAAGTTTAGTGCTCGCGCAAAAAATTTAGAAACAGATAAGTTTGAGGTGCAGGCGATTGGTTAATCGACCTGCCAGCGAAGGAAAGATCATGGGAAAGCCAACCGGATTTAAAGAGTTTACGCGTCAGACTGTGCCCTATCGCAATGCGATGGATCGGTTAATCGACTACAAAGAAATCTACACTGCGCCCGAAGACGAAGCGCTAAAAACTCAGGGCGCGCGCTGCATGGACTGCGGCGTGCCTTTCTGTCAGTCCGAAAACGGCTGCCCTGTTTACAATTTGATTCCCGAGTGGAACGACCTCGTTTATCACGGCCGATGGGAAGAGGCGCTCGAGCGCCTGCATAAGACTAATAACTTCCCGGAATTTACCGGCCGTGTGTGTCCTGCTCCCTGCGAAGGTTCTTGCGTGCTTGGCTCGACTGAGCCACCGGTCACTATCAAAAATATCGAAAACGCCATCATCGACAAAGGCTTCGAAAATGGCTGGGTTGTTGCTAAGCCGCCATTGTCGCGCAGCGGTAAAACTGTGGCTGTTGTGGGCTCTGGCCCTGCGGGTCTCGCCGCTGCGGCGCAGCTCAATCAGGCGGGTCATAGCGTCACAGTTTATGAGCGCGACGATCGCGTTGGTGGCTTGTTGATGTACGGCATTCCTAATATGAAGCTCGAGAAAGACGTGGTCGATCGCCGAGTAAATATTCTGCGCGAAGAAGGCATCGAGTTTGTAACAGGCGCCGACATCGGTGGCGCGGGTGATAACGGTATCGGCATAGACAAACTGGTTGCCGACAACGACGCCGTACTTCTTGCCACAGGCGCAACTACGCCTCGCGACCTACCGATTCCAAATCGCGAAGGCGCAGGAATCCATTTTGCGATGGAGTTTTTGAAGAAGAACACATCGAGCCTGCTCGATTCTAAACTCGAGAACGGCAACTACATTACTGCCAAAGGTAAAAAAGTTATCGTTATTGGCGGCGGCGACACGGGCACCGACTGCATAGGGACGTCGCTACGTCACGGCTGCGAATCGCTAGTGAACTTCGAGATTATGCCAAAGCCGCCGGTCGAGCGAGCCGACGATAATCCGTGGCCGCTCTGGCCTAAAATTTACCGCGTCGACTACGGCCACGAAGAAGCCGCGAAAAAATTCGGCGAAGACCCGCGGGTCTATTCCGTTTCGGGTAAAGAATTTGTGCGCGACGAAGACGGCACCTTACTCGGTATTAATACAGTAAATGTGGACAGCAACTTCAAAGAGATTCCGGGTAGCGTACGCTTCTGGGAAGCCGATCTTATTCTTCTCTCGATGGGCTTCCTCGGGCCAGAGCATTACGTCAGCGAAGCGCTCGGGCTTGAGCTAGACGGTCGCTCGAACTACAAAGCCGAGTATGAAGAATTCGCGACTTCGAGCCCTAAAGTCTTCGCGGCTGGCGACTGCCGCCGTGGCCAATCGCTCGTCGTACGCGCGATCGATGAGGGACGCAAAGTGGCTGCAAAGATCGACGACTACCTCGCGGTCTAGGCTTTCTAATAGCATCGCGGATAAAAAAAGGGGCCTAGGCCCCTTTTTTTTGGCGTTCGCTTTAGGCTACGGTGTTAACAAATCGCGTCTCGTTACAGCTTTGTTAACAGGGGCAATTACTGAGGAAAAACATACAGCGTCTGTCGATCACCATTAGGGTAATAGCTATAATAGTCGTCTTCGTCATCGCCATTTAGATCGCCCGCATTGATAAACACGATCGGGCGTCCCTCTTTTGCGAAAACCGCATTAGGGATTACCGCATAGTCTGCGAGTACCCTGAACTCATATCCAGCGGTTCAGTATCGCCGTCTACCGACAGGATGACCGTCGCGTTGTCGGTAAGACTAGTGTTGTCATTAAAGTAGGCGTTGACGGTATAGACCTCGCTCGCGCCATCGGCGACGGAGATCGACAGGCCTGAGAAGGTAAGGGTGTCTGCACCGGCAGAGTAAGTGCCGGTCACGTTGCTCGCATCGGGGCCATTCAGACGCCAGGTGATCTGACTGCGCTGAGCATCGGTCGCGGTGCCCGACACGTTCACAACTACCTGCGACACGCCCAGCGCCTGCGCGTCTGCAGTGCCGCCGTCTGCGAGAGTGAAGTCAAAGACATCGACTGCCTCGCCATCCGTATCAACTATAGTAGGAATCGCAACAGGCTCTGCCACGCCGGCAGCGGCAGTCAGCGAAGCATCCAGATCAGTATTGTCGACAAGGGGCACGAAATTAGACACGGTCCCGCCCATAGAAAAATTCAACGGCTCAGCATCGTTTGAACCTGCAGAGTCAATTATCGTCGTTGTGCTGGTGCTGGTCCCGCCGCCTACGCCTTGGTCGAGGGTATACCATGCGAAAAGGCCCGCTTCCGCTCCCGTGAGAGTTGCGTCTCTATTCGCGAGAATCTCTGCTGAAGAACGAGTAACCGACCAAAAGCGAACGTCTCTCATCTGACCTTTGAAATAGCTGCTATTAGAGAAACTCGTAGAGGTTAAAACGCCTAAATAGAGAGACAGGGAGGAGTAAGTCGTACCACGGGTTTCTAAATAAGAATCGGTAGCAACCGCGGCGCCGTCAATATACAAAGTAAACACACCTGAACTGGCGAGAGTCATAGCGGCATGGTGCCAGTTGCCGTCGCCATAAGAACTCGTCGAGGCCGCACTTACGTAAGAACTATTTCCTCCGTAGCTGGCTATTACGCTGCCTCCTGCTTCGAGGCGCATGGAATATCGGATTTTTTGTTCAGGGGAAGATGAACTCGAATTAGCACTCTGTACTAAATAGCCTCGGTTTACAGCATCGGATTTGAACCAAAGCTCAACGCTAAAGCTCGTCTTCGCGAAAATGCCTGGGCTAAACGTGGAATCGCGAACTAAGTCGTTATTACCATCGAAAGCTAAGACATTGGCCGCGCTTGCACTTAACGAAAACAACGAACTCATAAGTAGCAGCACCCCGAAGGCGATGCGTCGCAGCCAAGTGAAATAGAAGGTGCCGGAGCTTAACGATTGACGAGAGGCAGAGAAGTCTGAAGTGTCAGCTCCGAAGAGCGGTTCCAATTTTTTTCTTATCAGGGAAAACCCTCGCAAACCTCACCCGAGGGGATGTACAAAGCTTGTGAATTAAAATATTCGGAAAAACTAAACTATTATTATACTTAAAGTTCAAGAGTGGCAGAGGTTACTAGAACAAATGCGTAAATACTAGCAATATGTAGTATGGCATAGTGCAGCCAAAATCCAATTCAGAAAATACACAAGCTGGGCACTAAGGCTTCTGGTGAAACGCTCAATTTCGCTGGCTATATCCGTCCTCACCACAATGCACGCAGCGCTTAGTAAGAAGATTCAAGAGAATACTCTTTACAAAAAACTGCTCGCCGCAACTTGGACAGCGGCGGCGCACCATGTCGATAGCGAACACCGAATAGAGGGCAATATAAATCCACATGAGTGCGCCGACTTCGCGGCCATTGCTGAGCAGCGCCCACACAGCGGCGATGTAAAGAGGCAAGGTTAAAAAACAAACGAGCAGTCTAGTTCTCGACCGCAAGAGTATTGTAACGGCGCGGGAGTTCGACTCCTCTTCTACTTGCCCTTCCATTGTCTTTCTCCTGTTTAGTGAAAGGCTACTGATAACCTTCGGCCTGAAGCTTAAATAACGTTGCGTACTGGCCACCAAGTTCTAGCAGCTCTTCGTGACTCCCCTGCTCCATTATCTTCGACTTTTCGAGCACGATAATGTGATCGGCGCGGCGCACCGTAGAGAATCGATGCGAGATGATGATCGAGATTCGATTAGCGGTAAGCTCGGCAAAATGCGCAAAGATATCCGCCTCGGCTTTGGCATCTATAGCCGCGGTGGGTTCGTCTAGAATCAAGATATCGGCTTTACTGCGCATAAAGGCGCGCGACAAAGCCACTTTCTGCCACTGCCCGCCCGACAGCTCTTTGCCGTCTTTAAACCACGTGCCCAGCTGTGTCTTGTAACCACTCGGCAAATCGCGCACAAACTCGTCGGCCATGCCTTTTTTCGCCGCGATTTCGATTTCATTTTCAGAATCCAAATTATCGGAATCTCCAATGCCAATATTCTCACCGACGATTAATTGATAACGCGCGAAGTCTTGAAAGATCACGCCGATTTTGCGGCGAAGCGTATCGATGTCCCAGTCTTGAAGCGGCAGACCTTCGAGCAGAATCTGGCCCTGCGTAGGCGTATACAGCCGCGTGAGAAGTTTAATCAACGTCGTTTTGCCGCTGCCGTTCTCGCCTACTATCGCAAGGCTTTCGCCGGGGGTTATATGCAGACTCACGTTGTCGA
>Ga0228664_1000888_pt1 | contig 16424 bp, 16 predicted proteins | sample 78DmetaG_FD_183029 | JGI IMG/M metagenome (GOLD analysis project Ga0228664, IMG submission 183029) | Seawater microbial communities from Monterey Bay, California, United States - 78D | ecosystem: Environmental > Aquatic > Marine > Coastal | place: USA: California | collected 2016-09-26 | reverse complement strand
ATGATCGATTGCTTTAAATGAAATAATAAAAGAGCTATAATTATCTATTATCTCTTGGAGCTTTTTCTCGTTGTAATTATTTGATGGGATAAAGGAACTTAGGATATTTAAGTTCTCTTGAAACGCATCAAATCCTAAATCAGCAATTTCTTGTATAAAAACATCTATTATAGGTACTCTTTCTTTTAAAACGAATTGAATCTCTATATAGTCCAAACTAAAAAGAATTTATGATAGTTTCAAAACTTTCAGAATCTAAAGAAGCCCCCCCAATTAATCCACCATCAATATCTTTCATAGAAAACAATTCTTTGGAATTAGAAGGTTTACAGCTTCCTCCATAGAGTATAGATGTTTTATCAGAGATATCTTTACCAAAAGCATCTGAAATAAGACCACGAATAAAAAAATGCATGTCTTGAGCATCCTGAGGGTCTGCTGTAAGTCCAGTACCTATAGCCCAGACTGGTTCATAAGCGATGACAATTTTACTAAAATCTTCACTAGATAGATTACTTAGAATTTGTGAAAGTTGAGACTTTACAACTTTAAAGTGATTTTTACTTTCTCTATCAGAAAGAGATTCACCACAACAGAATATTGGGGTGATGCCATGCTTTAAAAGCATTTCAACTTTTTGAAAAATAAGTAAATCTGTTTCTTTGTGAAAAGTTCTTCTCTCTGAGTGTCCAACAATTGCATAGCGCAAATTTATTGAGGAAAGCATTTCTGCAGAAAATTCACCAGTAAAAGCCCCATTACTATTAGCAGAAACATCTTGAGAAGAGATGCTTACATTTGATGCGTTACTAAAACTATCTAAATATATTGAAGCAGGTGCAATAATAACCTCTACATCATCTGGGTAAGATTTAGATTCTAAGTCATTATATAAAATTTCTGCTTCCGACTTGTTAAGATTCATTTTCCAATTACCAGCGACAATTTTTTTTCTCATTTTTAAAAACTATTTATACTATTTAGAGTTAAGGGATTTAAGCAGTGATTCAGGGTCATAGGCGCTTTCGTTAGTGCCATTAAATTCTTTTAAAATATTACCATTCCACATATAAAAAATACCAGGAGTATCTCTTTCCCATGTTAGAACATCGTAAAAAGTTGAAATATCTAAAACAATATAATGGTACTCACCTCCTGCATATTCAAAAAATTCAGGAATCTTATCTACTTCTTCATCCATAAAAACAATTTCAACTTTAGGAAAATCCTCTACTATTTTAGACAGCGAATCGATAGATCTAACCGCTGCTCTACAATGGTCACAACCTGGTGCAAAAAAACACAAAATAAGTCTTCCTTTATCTGCAAATGGTAAGGTTTGGCCAAATTCGGATTTCATTTGTTTTGGACCTTCAAGAACTAAATCTTCTTGAATTTGATAATTTGAATCAATAGTAACATTACTAGAACTCTTTATAGGAACTAATGCCATAATTCCAATAACAAAAAATAGATATATTAGAAAACCATAAAATATTTCAATTGACTTTGATTTGTCTTTAGAAAGCAATTTATTTAGAATAACCAATAGCCCAATTGCAAAAATATTTTTCAAAATGGCTTCCAGAGGAGTCATTGGTAAAAGAGTACCGAAACAACCACAATTCCCACTATTACCAGTTAAATAAATTTGTAGGGCTAAATGAACACAAAAAGCTGCAAGAACAAAAATAGTTAGTGGAATAACAATTCTTTTCAAATAGAATGGTAATAAAATTAGTACTCCAATAGCAAACTCTAAGGCAATTAAAATTCTCGACAAGTAGGAAGATATTTCGGAACTAAAACCTAATGGTACTAGTTGCTTTGCTTCAAAAGTAGTTATTGAAAAGTAAGCAGAAGGCTCGTGATATACTTTTGCATAGGCTGATACCAAAAACAATAAAGAAATAATAATTCTTATTACCCAGATTCCAATTAATTTGTTATTCATTTTTCTACTAGTTAAGGTGAATCATTGCAAAAACACTATAATTTATCATATCGTAATAATTTGCATCAATTCCTTCTGATATTAATGTTTTACCCTTATTGTCTTCAATTTGCTTCACTCTTAAAACTTTCATAAGAATTAAATCAGTTAAAGAAGAAACCCTCATATCTCGCCATGCCTCACCGTAGTCATGGTTTTTTTGTTGCATTAAGTTCTTGGACATTGATATTTTTTGATTGTACAATTCTACTACTTCATCAGATGGAATCTCCATTCTTTTATCGCTGTTCAAGTCTATTTGGATTAAAGCCATTACACAGTAATTTATTATTCCAATAAACTCAGATTCTATCCCCTCGTCTACTTTAGAATCTCCGGTTTCTTGAATAGTTCTAATCCTATTAGCTTTAATAAAAATCTGGTCGGTTAAAGAACTTGAACGAAGAATTCTCCAAGCAGTTCCGTAATCAATGGTTTTCTTTTTAAAAATCTCAGTACATTTGACAATAACGTTATCGTACTGTTCAGAAGTATTAGACATAAATTTTAAAAATAATTTTCACGCTTGAAAGATACATATTTACTTGATAATTATTCCATTAATTTTAAGGGAAATCTCATAAGTTTGACAAGACCTGTGGTGATGAGTATTTTAAATACTACTCCAGATTCTTTTTTTGATGGTGGAAAATACAATTCCATCGAAAAAGCACTTAAGAAAGTAGAGAAAGATTTAAATCAAGGTGCAACCATTATAGATATTGGAGGATATTCCACAAAACCAGGCGGAAATAATGTAACAATTGACGAAGAAATTAGACGTACAATTCCCTACATAGAAAAAATAGTTGATACTTTCCCAGATATAAATATTTCTATTGATACTTTTAGAGGAAAAGTTGCTGCTTTAGCACTAGATGCTGGAGCTGGAATGATCAATGATGTATCTGCTTGGAATATAGACAAAGAAATGTTTGAGACTATCAAAAAATACAATGTGCCTTATGTTCTAATGCATATGAAAGGAGAACCAAAAAACATGCAAGACAATCCTAGGTATGAAAATGTTACGAAAGAAGTTATTAAGTTTCTTTCCAATAAGATAAATAAACTAAATTCTAATGGAATAAATGATGTTGTAATAGATCCTGGTTTTGGTTTTGGTAAAACAAATTCAGATAATTATAAATTATTGAAAAATATGGAATTTTTAAAAGTGCTAAAAGCACCAATTTTAGCTGGAATAAGTAGAAAATCTATGATTTATAAAACATTAAAAATCAATAAATTAGAGTCTATAAACGGAACTACAGCTTTAAATATGTTTGCACTTTCAAAAGGCGCTAAAATATTAAGAGTTCACGATGTGAAACAAGCTATGGAATGTATATATTTAAGTGAACAAATTAATAGCAATTAAATGAAACTTTCTGTTGTAAATACTGGTTACTTTAAATTAGATGGAGGTGCAATGTTTGGAGTTGTACCAAAAAAATTATGGATTAAAACTAATGTTCCAGATAAAAATAATCTGTGTACATGGGCTATGCGTAGTTTAATTATTGAAGATGGAGATAAATTAATATTAATTGACACTGGAATTGGCAATAAACAGACAGATAAATTTTTTAGCCACTACCACCTTCATGGTGATGATAGCTTAAAAAGTTCTATGATAAAATCTGGGTACTCTTTAGATGACGTAACAGATGTAATTCTAACCCATTTACACTTTGATCACTGTGGTGGAGCTGTAAAATGGAAAAACAATGAGAGAAAAATTTTAGAACCTGTTTTTAAAAATGCTACTTATTGGAGTAATAAAAATCACTGGAACTGGGCAATGAAACCCAATCCTAGAGAAAAAGCATCTTTTTTGAGAAATAATATATCTCCAATTGAAGAGAGTGGACAATTAAAGTTTATTGAAAAAAAGGGTCAATTAACTAAGAATGTATTTCAAAATATAGATGTTTTTTTCGCAGATGGTCATACTGAGAGTCAAATGATTCCTATAATTAACTACAACGGACAAAAAATAGCATTCATGGCAGATTTATTACCAAGCATTGGACATATACCACTTCCTTACGTCATGGGTTATGACACTAGACCACTAAAAACCCTTGAGGAAAAATCTATTTTTTTAGAACTTGCTTTAAAAAACGACTATTTACTTTATCTACAGCACGATTCTATAAACGAAAGCTGCAAACTACAATCAACAGAAAAAGGAATACGACTAAAATCTACTCACCCACTTACCGATTTTCTTTAAATGCTGAATAAAAAAGAAATAAATTCTTTAGCTATTCCAGCAATTCTTTACAACATCACTGAACCTCTTATTGGATTAGTAGATACCGCTATTATAGGTCAAATTGGTGAAGATTCAACCATTGCTCAAGGTGGTGTTGGTCTAGCTGCAGGACTAATTGCAACATTAGTATGGGGATTTGCTCAAATGAGAACCTCACTTTCAGCTATTATAAGCAGACAATTTGGAGCAAATAAGATAGAAATTATTAAATCTTTAGTTCCTCAAACTATTTTATTGACTTTTTTTACCGGACTAATATTATCTATTTTATTAATTACAAACTATAACTTCCTAGCAAATTTAGTATATGGTGAAATAAACACAAATACTTTCAATTACTCTAAGGATTATTTCATAATTAGAAGTTATGGATTACCTATCAGTCTTTCCATTGCTTTGTTTTTTGGAGTTTTTCGAGGTTTTCAAAATACCTCTTGGGCAATGTATATCAGTTTAATAGGTGGATTTAGCAATATTATTTTAGATCTTGTTTTGGTATTAGGGATAGAACATCTAATTTCTCCCATGGGTGTTAAAGGCGCAGCCTGGGCATCGGTTTACTCCCAATTATTAATGGTTGTTCTGTGCGGAGTGTTTTACTTAAGAAAAACCCCGTTTAATTTTAAAATAGATATTAAAATAAGTCCATTTTTCAAGGAAATGCTCCAAATTTTCTTCAATATGTTTGTTAGAACAATGGTTTTAAATCTAGTATTTCTAATCTCCAACAGATATGCCAATAGTTATGGAAGTAGTTCTCTAGCTGCATACACTATCGCTTATAATATTTGGATATTTAGTGCTTTCTTTATTGATGGATATTCAAATGCAGGTAATGCTCTTGCAGGAAAATTTATGGGGGAAAAAAACAAAATAAAACTACAACTATTAGGAAAGAATTTATTAAAAATAAATATTAAAATAGCTATTATTTTAATGGTTATATACACCATTTTCTATCCATATATCGGGAAATTATTTAATCCTGAAGAAAATGTTAATATAATTTTCAAAAGCATTTTCTGGATGGTAATTATAGCACAGCCATTTAATTCTATTGCATTTACTTTTGATGGGATTTTTAAAGGTCTTGGAAGAGCTGTAGATCTTAGAAATACGCTAATAATAGGAACATTTATCTTCTTCGTGCCTTCAATATATTTTCTTGACTTATTTATTCCAGAACTAATTACAATTTGGATTGCCCTTACTCTATGGATGATTTACAGAGGGATATCTCTTCTTATTAAATTCAATAAAATTGTCAATTCTTAAAAAGAATTCTTTCTGAGAATACTTTTCCATTTTCTAACTTCACACTTAAAAAGTATAACCCAGAAGATAGATTTATATCAATTGGTAATTCATTATTTCCACTTTGCAAGGAAATATTTTTTCGAAAAATCACTTCCCCACCAATGTTAGTAATAAAATATTCTATATTTTGAGATTGCTGTAAACTTATTTCACTTATAAATGAACCACTAGTTGGATTTGGGAAAGATTTTAATTTATATATGGAGTTCCCCTCGCTAATTCCAGTATTATCAGCATTTACATAAATAAAAAATGTATAGTCCATTGAAAAAGTACCATTGTAAAATCTAGTAGTTATAATATAAGGTTCGTCTCTTACATCGGTATTATTTGGAATCCAGGAAAGATTGAACTGTTTTTCATACGGATTATTGCTTGAAATAATTGAATAGGTCATAGGGTTTAAGCTATCGTCAAAAATTTCACCTATACCATCAAAAGCAATAAAGAAAGAACTGCTATCTATCACTGTTAAATCTATTGAAATAGGATTATTTGCCATAGACTCAACAAAAGGAATTCCATTTGAATCAAAAGTAAAATTATTTAAATTTGAAAGAGATGGTAAGTTTCCATTTGGAAGTACAATAAACTGCATATCTCTTCTTATTTCTCCTAATTTTAATCCATTTCTATATTCTTCACATATCAACGTATAAACATAGTTTCCAGAAACAGATGCTGTCCATGATAATTCACCTGTATAGGAATTTATTGTCAAATCTCCTCCGTTTAAAGAAGGTGGAAGTGTATATCCAACAATAGGATAGCCATTAGGAAAAGCACCAGGGACATAATCATATGGAACGTCTAATGACCAACTTAAAGAATCTCCTTCATCATCAAATGGCAATGGATTATATTGCCAAGGTGTATTAACAGGAAGACATATTACAGGGGGAGAAAGAAAATACGGAGAGGAAGTAGTAGTTGTTAAATCTACGGTAAAACTACAATCTAAAAACATAGAAAGTGCACCTGGATTTATCAAATTAGAAATAGAGGGATTTCTACAGCAATTATTCCATGTAACTGTATAATTACCTGGTACAAAACAAGGGAAAATAGCAGAATAAAAATAAATATCAGTTCCATAAGAATTATTGGGTAACAAAGACATGTTTGGAATTCCAAAAACAGGATGAAATGCAGAACTGTCTAAAGTGGCTACAATTGTTGAAACTTGATTACCAGCTGAATCAAAAATATTTAAAGTTTGGTCATTATTCAAAAGAATTCCTGAAACATCTCTATAAAGGGTTAAAAGAATTTCATAATTACCAACTTGATCATTTTGAACAACAATCTCTCCCCCCATCAAATGAGAACATCTTCCAGAAAAACTAATTAATAAAGTAAAAATTATAAGAAATACATTTTTCATAATTAACAATATTAATTTACAAAAATATATCTAATTTAAATTTAACTCTTGTTAATTGAGTATTGAAAACCAATTTCTTAATCAATCTAAAATAAGTAATAAACTTTGTATCCATGTAAATAATTTACTGAATTACTATTTTTTCTGTAAAATTATTAACCTTGATTATATAAATACCTTTACTTAAATCTAGATCAATTTCATAAGTTGTATTTGGTTCTCCACAAAAGAATCTATTTTCAATTAATTGCCCCGATAAATTAAAAACTTTAATATCTATGGAATTATTTTCATTATTGAAAAAATTTAAAAAGATATTGCCGGAAGATGGATTGGGATAAAATAAAAAATCATGTGATTTATATTCATTAACACTTACTGAATTCCCCACTAAGACAGAATCGGTAACAGAACATAGATTACCATCTGTTAAAGTTGCTATATAGTTTCCTGGATTAAGTCCTGTAAGTGGATTTAAAGTTCCTCCTACACTCCAAAGAACTTGGTGAGGCATTGGCCCTGAAACAACATTTACAAATGCTTCTCCATTTTGACAAGTTGCACACGTTGCTGGGACAGAACTCATAAGAATTTCTGGATGATCATTTACAGTAACAACTAAATTATTAGTATCCGAACAACCAGTACTATCAATAGCTGTTAAAATCACATTATGAACTCCAGAGGAATTAAATATATAAATCCAACCTAAAGCAGAAGGATTGGGGTTGAAAACTACTCCATTATCTGTCCAAACTAAGCTATCTGCTAGAGTACCTAAATCAATAAAGGAGGTTGGTTCTCCAAGACAATTAGAGCTAACTGAAAGACTAATATTTGCATTGGATGCACAACAATTACCAATATTTAATGAACTTGTATTGGTTTCAAGTAGAGTACCAGCAGAAGACTGATTAACTATTAAAACATAATTATTAGAAGGAATTGTTCCTAAGATAATTGTCTCATTATAAGGTGTTATTACTGGTAAACCTATTCCACCACAAGTAATATTAATATCAATGGTTATAGTATTTCCAGAAATTAAGTAAGAAGAAGTATGAGTACAATTACTTGAAGACATATTCCCGTCAACAACAATAGATACAATATCGCAGTCGTTTGATGGAAATGGAGAGCTTGTAACGCTGGTAATCCAAAATTGAGCATTTGATGAAATACTAAAAATTAAAAAAATTAAAGTGGTTAAAAATAATCTCATAATTTGTTTAGTTATTCTAACGATTATTTTAAACCATTAGAGGGGGTTTAATAATTTTAAGGAAACTTTTTCTTAGACCTATCCCAAATCAAGTCCATTTCTTCTAAACTCATTTTCATAAAATCCATTTTATTGGCTTTTATCTCCTGTTCTAAATAGTTAAATCTTCCTATAAACTTCTTGTTTGTTCGTTCCAAAGCAGATTCAGGATCAACTCCAATAAAACGAGCATAATTGATCATAGAAAAAAGCACATCTCCAAACTCTTTTTCAATTTTCTCATGATTATTTGTTTTTTTAATTTCTTGATGTAGTTCTGAAAACTCTTCTTTTACCTTATCAAAAACCTGTTCTTTATTATCCCAATCAAACCCCACTCCTTTCACTTTTTCTTGAATTCTGGTTGCTTTTACCATGGCTGGGAGAGATTTAGGAACTCCTTGTAAAACAGTTTTTTTTCCGTTTTTTAATTTTATTTTCTCCCAGTTCCTTTTAACATCTTGTTCATCTTTAACAACCTCATCTCCATATATATGAGGATGTCTCTCAATTAACTTATCGCATATTGAATTAATAACGTCGTTTATATCAAAGTCATTGGTTTCAGAAGCTATTTTAGAATAAAAAACTATATGCAAAAGCAAATCTCCAAGCTCACCTTTAATTTCATCCATATTTTTATCAAGAATTGAATCAACAAGTTCATAAGTTTCTTCAATTGTCAAATGGCTAAGAGATTCCATGGTTTGTTTTTGATCCCATGGACAATTTTCTCTTAATTCATCCATTATAGTTAAAAGTCTATTAAAAGGAGGTATTTTATTCATAACAACTTATCTATGTATTTAAAATAGGAATAATCTTTCAGCTTTAAGAAAATATTTGATTAATTTTATAACATGAAAACAATTCTTCTTTCTATTGGGCTATTAGCATTGTGTTTTGCTGGGATAGCAATTAAAATTATTTTAAAGAAAGATGGAGAGTTCTCAGGAACATGTGCGAGCAATAATCCACTTTTAAATAAAGAAGGTGAGTCTTGTAGTTTCTGCGGTGCAGCTCCGGATGAGAAATGTAAAAAGCCAGTAGAACAAAGTATTGCTTGAGTAAATAAAATGAAGATGAAAAAAGGTAAAAGTATAGGAATTTTATTTATCATTCTTGGTCTTTTGTTTTTAGCAAATAATCTTGACTTAATAAAAGTCTCTATTGTAGAACTTATTAGAGTTTACTGGCCTGTAATACTTATTTGGATTGGAATCGATAAACTTATTTCAAATACTTCTGAAGGTAAAGCTTAAAAATTACTCCATTCTTTTAGATAATTTGCGGAATCGTAAACCATAAAACAGAAAATACTATCTAAAGAATTAGATTCTATAAAATTGATAGCTTTTTCTTTACCCATTACCATAAAAGAGGTAGCTAAAGCATCTGCGTTAGCGGCTTTTTCACAAACAACTGTTACACTTAATAGTTTATTATTTGCTGGAAAGCCTGATTTAGGATCAATAGAATGAGAAAATTTTCTTCCATTTATAACTTTAAATTTCCTGTAGTTACCTGATGTAGCTAAACTTTGATTATCCAATTCTATAATTTTTTGAAATTCAAATTCTCCGACAAAAGAACTATCTATTGGTTTTTCTATACCAACTCTCCACAATTTATTTTCATGATTTTTACCAAATGAAGAAATCTCTCCGCCTATTTCAACTAGAAAATTTTCAACTCCCATTAATTTCAAAAAATCAGCAACAAGATCTACACTATAACCTTGGGCAACTGCATTAAAATCTAATTTAGAATTCTTACTTTTTTTACAAATGTAAGTCCTCAAACTATCTTTTGTTAAGGAAAAGTTATTTTTTAAGTCTATAAAACTAAGTAAGGAATCCTTAATAAATAAAGTATCTATAGATGGATTAGAATCGGAATAAAAACCCCAATAATTTACTAGTGGATATACAGCGGGGTTGAAAGATCCATTTGTTTTGTAATATATTTCCTCAGAAATTTTAAAACAGTAAGTAAACATACTTCTATCTTTTAGACTAAGACAAGTATCCTTGGATTTGTTTAAAAGGCAAATAAAGCTGTTAGTATCGTAAGTTGAAAGCTGATTATCTACAATTTTAAGAATAGAATCTATCGAAAAAGAAAAATCTCTTTGTAAACGGTCACTGTAAGTTATAGAGTAAGTGCTACCCTGTGCATATCCTTTAACTTTAAGAAAGTATTTCCTATTGTCATCACCAGTATCGCAACCCAATAAAACAAGAATTAAAAAAAGTAATGTTGTTTTCAGGAATTTACCCGCCAAAGTCATCAAATCTTACTTGTTCTGGCGGAACTCCCCAGTCATCACACATTTTTAAAACTGCTTGGTTCATCATCGGAGGACCACAGAAATAATATTCTATATCTTCAGGAGCTTCATGGTTCGAAAGATACTGATCGATAACCGCATTATGTACAAATCCTGTAAAACCATCTCCGTTAGGATCGTTAATATCTTTTTTATTTACCCAATTATCTTCTGGAAGAGCATCGGATAAAACCATATAGAATTTAAAATTTGGAAACTCTTTTTCTAAATCTCTAAAGTAGTGGATATAAAAAAGTTCAGCTCTAGATCTTCCACCATACCAATAAGAAACTTTTCTCCCAGTTTTTAAAGTTTTGAATAGTTCATACAAGTGAGACCGCATTGGAGCCATACCAGCACCACCACCAATATACAACATCTCTGCTTCTGAATCATTGATAAAAAATTCACCATAAGGTCCAGAAATTATAACCTTATCTCCTGGCTTTTGATTAAAAATATAAGAAGATGCAACCCCTGGATTAACATCTGCCCAAGAATCTTTAGCTCTGTCCCAAGGTGGAGCAGCTACACGCACATTGAGCATGATATTTCTACCTTCAGCAGGATAGGATGCCATAGAGTAAGCCCTTACCACTTCTTCGTCATTTTTCATTACTAGATTTCTTAAGGCAAACTTTCCATTTTTCCAATCATTTTCAAACTTATTAGGTTCTCCTGGATGGTCAGTTGGATGGGCTTTGATATTCATTTCGGAAAATTTAGTTTCCCCCTTAGGAATTTTAATTTGAATATAACCACCTGCTTTGTAATCCATGTCTTCTGGTATTTCTACAATAAACTCTTTTATATATGTAGCAACATTATAATTAGATACAACTGTAGCTTCCCATTCTTTTATTCCCATAATCTCTTCCTCTACCTCTATCTCCATGTCTTCTTTTACTTTTACTTGACATCCCAACCTAAAATTATCGGCAATTTGTTTTCTAGAAAAATGAGGTTCTTCAGTTGGAAGAATACTTCCTCCTCCCGAAAAAACTTGACAAGTACATTGAACACAAGTTCCACCACCACCACAAGCAGAAGGTAAGAAAATACCCTCATTTCCTAATGTAGTAAGAAGAGTTGATCCGCCATCAACTTCAATTGTTTTATCTCCGTTAATAGTTATTTTAACTTTTCCAGATGAAACTAGAAAAGTTTTAGCTAATAATAGAATCGCAGTAAGTGTTAAAACGATAGCTAATAAAAATATGATTGGTGTAATTATTTCCATTTATAAATCTTTTTCAAATTAAATTTCAAAACCCATAAAACCTAGAAAAGCTAAGCCCATTAAACCTGTAATTAAAAATGCCATTCCAACACCTCTTAAAGGTCCTGGTATATTTGCATATCTTATTCTTTCTCTAATTGCTGCAATAAGAACAACAGCTATAAACCATCCCACACCAGATCCTAATCCGTAGACAGTAGCTTGAGTTATTGTAGCAAATTGTTTTTCCTGCATAAAAAGTGCTCCACCCAGAATTGCACAATTCACAGCAATCAATGGTAAGAAGATTCCTAGTGCTCCATATAAAGCTGGAGAGATTTTTTCAACAATCATTTCTACCAATTGAACAGTTGATGCAATTACAGCAATGAACATAATGAATGTTAAATAACTTAAATTGACAGATGAGAACTCCTCTCCTAACCAACTTAAAGCACCTTCTTGAAGAACATAATTTTCAATTAAGAAATTAATAGGAATGGTTACTACCAATACAAAAATTACTGCCATACCTAAGCCAAATGCTGTTTTAACTGTTTTTGAAACTGCTAAATAAGAGCACATTCCAAAAAAGAAGGCAAAGATCATATTATCTACAAAAGCACTTCTAATAAATATATTTACTAAGTCCATAATTTTTTTTAATGAGATTCTATTAAACTTGGGTTTCTAATTTTCTGTACCCATATATAAACTGCTACTAATATTAATGAAGATGGAGGGAGCAGCATTAAACCATTATCCATATAACCCATCGCATAAAGTCCTGTTTGTTCAGTAGCATTTCCAAAAATTTCAAATCCAAATAATTTACCAGAACCAAAAAGTTCTTTAAAAAAGGATACGATTACTAAAACCATCCCATATCCTAAAGAGTTTCCAATAGCATCTAATGCTGATGGCCAAGGTTTATTTCCCAAAGCAAATGCTTCAAGTCTTCCCATTATAATACAATTGGTTATTATTAACCCAACAAAAACTGACAGTTCCTTGGAAACATCAAAAAGATAAGCTTTAAGTACTTGATCTACAACAATTACTAATGCCGCTACTACCACTAACTGAACAATGATTCTAATTCTATTAGGTATCAGGTTTCTAATTAAAGAAATAGAAACATTAGCTAAAATAAGTACAAATAAAACGGCAACTGACATTACAACAGCTGCTTTCATTTGAACTGTTACCGCTAGGGCTGAACAAATTCCTAAAACTTGAATAGTAATTGGATTGTTTTCGTCTAATGGATCAGAGATTAATTTTTTATTTTTCTTAGAAAAAAGTGGTTCTCTTTCTTTAACCTTTATTTTCTTTTCTTCTAAAACTTCTGTAGATTCTGCCATAATTTTAAAATTAAGATCTATTCAAATTTTTAATATATTTATGATAAACAACTAATGTTCTACTCATCATTTCTTCCACACCAACACTAGTAAAAGTACCACCGCTTATACCATCAACTTGATAATCATTTAAAGGATTACCAGGTTTATTAACTTCAACAGACTGGTAAGTATCTTCTTTGGATATAAGCTTACCGATAAATTGATCCTCAAAAAAATCTTGAGATATTTCAGCACCTAATCCTGGAGTTTCAGATTTATGATCAAATACAGTTCCTGAAATTGAATTTCCTAACTCATCTATGGCAATAAAGCCCCAAACCGCAGCCCATAATCCCTTACCCATTACCGGAGCAACATAATACGTTTTACCTTCTACATCACATATAAACAATGGATAATTTCTCGATTTTTCGTCTTTAATAGTTTTATATTCTTTTAATAAATCAATACTAAAAGCATCCCTAGAATCTTTATTATTTAACTCTATTGAATTATCCAATAAAGTATTTTCCTTAATCTCACCATTATAATTTAGGATCACTCTTTGCTTTACAAAATTATTGAAGACAGATCCAGCTTCATCTCTTGTAATGGATTTATTTCCAGGAAGACAATTTAATATATTTTGTTTTTTCTCATTTACAAGATTTTCATCTTGTATAGGTTTTAAACCATTTGCAATTGCAGCTAATAAACCGCCTACTATAATTACAAGAACTATGGCAAAACTAATGGTATAAGTATTACTGTCTTTATTGATAGCCATATTATGCTGTTTTTAATCTTTTTAATCTTCTGTTAATATTATTTTGAATAACCATGTGATCAATTAATGGAGCAAATACATTGGCAATTAAAATAGCCAACATAATGCCTTCTGGATAAGCTGGGTTAACCATTCTTATTAAAATACCAAGAAACCCGCCTAAAAAACCATATATAAATTTACCAGCATTGGTATGAGCAGCAGTAACGGGGTCAGTGGCCATAAAAACCATACCAAACATAAATCCTCCAAGCATTAGTTGATGTATAGCTGGCAACTCAAAGTATCCGTTTCCACCAATTAAATTAAGAATGGTAGCCATTACAAAACCGCCTACAAAAAATGAACTTATTACTCTCCAACTAGCTATCCCAGTCCATAATAATAAAGCTGCACCTATTAAACACATTAATGCAGAAGTTTCTCCAACAGAACCAGGTATGAATCCTAAGAAAGAATCCATTAAAGAATACTTGGCTTGAAAGGCTTGGGTATTTTCCAAAACTGGAGAGTCTTGCATAAAAGAAGCTAAATCTCCTAAAGCTGTTGCACCAGAACTACCATCGACTACTCCTTCAGGGTTAGCACTACTAACTAAAGAGGCATATTTCTCTCCTTTAAGTTCTGAAAAACCTGTAACCCATACTTCATTTCCAGACATTTTGGTTGGATGAGCGAAGAATAAAAATGCTCTAGCAGTAAGAGCTACATTTAAAATATTCATTCCTGTACCCCCAAATACTTCTTTTCCAATTACTACGGCAAAAATTGTGGCAATCGCAACCATCCAAAGAGGAACATCAGCAGGCATACATAAAGGAATAAGCATCCCAGAAACTAAAAATCCTTCTTGAACCGTATGGCCATTTTTAATAGCAAAAATAAATTCCACAAAAAGACCAGCACCATAGGAAACTACAACAAGTGGAAGAACTACTAGTGCACCTTTAAAAATAATCTCCCAAAAAGAAATAACATCTAGTTCGCCAAGTACTCTATAATGTTGGTATCCAGTATTGTAAATTCCGAATAGTAAACAAGGAATTAGAGCAATAATAACCAGCATCATTGTTCTCTTTAAATCAATAGCATCTCTTACATGAGAACCTTTTTTAGTTACATGATTGGGAGTAAACATTAAAGTATCAAAAGCATCTACAAGAGGAAAAAACTTTTTAGTCTTTTCACTTGAATTAAGTGTCTTGTGTGCGTTGTCAAATATATTTCTTAAAAATTTCACTTTCAGCTTAAATTAAATTACATACATTCTTTATAAACAAGATCTAATCCATTTCTTACAATTTCCTGAATATTTATTTTGGAGGTGCAAACAAATTCACATAACGCAAAATCTTCAGGTGAAACTTCATAAATTCCTAAATTTTCCATTTTTTCAATATCATTGGTAATAATTGACTTAATTAATTGAACAGGATAAATGTCAAATGGAAAAACTTTTTCATACTGTCCAGAAACTACAAAAGATCTTTCTTCACCGTTTAAATTGGTATCAAACTGGTAAGTTTTAGATTTAGGCATAAGCCAAGTTGGATAGGATTTAGAAGCAGAAAATCTATTAAAACCTAGACTTAACCAACCTTCACTTAGAAAAAACTTATATTCATTACCTTCGGGAAGAACTGTTAACTGATGGTGGTAGAAACCTAAATAATTGTCTTTTTCTACCTTGAGTCCAGTAAGTGGATTACCAGAAATTAATCTACTATTTTCTTCAACTTCAGCAACTTCTAAAATTGACTCAATAGAACTACCAGAAATTGTCTTAACATACTTTGGAGAGTTAACATTTTCTCCTCCAATACTAATTACTTTATTTGCATCATACGCACCTGTTAAAGAATATCGACCAAGAATCATTACATCTTGAGGATTAATGTACCAAACCACCTCACCTTTATTAATTGGATCTATCTCATGCATTTGGACACCTACATTTCCCGATGGATGTGGGCCTTTAACAAGATGTGTTTTGACGTTCTTGGCATTTAAAAAAACCTCATCAGAATTTTTTCTTATTTGGAGATGAACAGATCCATCTGTTAATATATTTAAAAGTTCCAATCCTGCATTAAATTCTGCAGACTTGTTGTGCATAATAAAGTCATAGTCTGGAGAAAGAGGATTGGTATCAAAAGAAGAAATAAAAATAGACTTTGGATTGTCTTCTGGACGTGCAATTATATCAATAGGTCTCATTCTCAAAAACGGCCACAGACCAGATTTTAACAAATCCGTCTTTAACTCTGCTCTATCTAATTTTGAAAAATCTTTTGCTTTAGAATTCAACTGGGTGAATTTTCCGTCAGAAGTAATTGTAACAGCCAATATTCTTCTTTTATCACCTCTAATAATTTTATCTACAACTCCACTTGCTGGTGAAACAAATACTACAACATCATTATATTTGTCGCAAAAAATCGGGCTACCACATTTTACCGAATCCCCCTCTTTGACAAGTAATTTAGGAGTTAAATTGGGAAAATCGG
>Ga0228664_1000875_pt1 | contig 16614 bp, 9 predicted proteins | sample 78DmetaG_FD_183029 | JGI IMG/M metagenome (GOLD analysis project Ga0228664, IMG submission 183029) | Seawater microbial communities from Monterey Bay, California, United States - 78D | ecosystem: Environmental > Aquatic > Marine > Coastal | place: USA: California | collected 2016-09-26 | reverse complement strand
GGGCGGGTTGATCAGGTAAGTGAGCAGCCCGTCCGCCTCTTCTTCCGTCCACACCTCGCGCGCCGGTCTGGGCCATTCGCTCAACAGCTGCTGCCAGAAGGCGCAGGCCAACTCATCCTGACGGTAGAAACGCAGCAGCCAGGGCCGGCCGTCGCCCATTACCTGCTGTACCAGGGCGCGACCGATGCCCTGGCGACGATACTTTTTCAGGATGAACAGGTCGGCGAACTCCGGCACATCAAGACCGGGTAACTCGCTCTGTTCGATCAGCAGGAAACCGGCAATGAAGCCGTCGACCAATATCAGTTGCGCGCTCCAGCCCGGCTCCTGCCAATAGCGCTGCAGGTGGGGGTGGTGGATGTAGAAGCGACCGTCCGTCTCCACGTCTTCCTGCTCCCAGTCCGAGCTTTCGTAGGCGTAGAACTGGTAGAGGTTGGCCAGTAGCGGCAGCTGTTCGGCGCTGGTGGGTAGCAGTTGGATCTGCATATGAGCATTCCGGGTAGAGTGGCTGTGGTCTGTAAATTTATCCAGTAGTTCGGTATCGTTCCAGCCTTCGCTCAACAGGCAGGACGATTTCCCCATGGCCAAGGCAAAACGCATGTACGGCTGCACCGAGTGCGGCGCCACCTTCCCCAAATGGGCAGGGCAGTGTGGTGAATGCGGCGCCTGGAATACCTTGGTCGAAACCGTGGTCGAGGGCGCCACACCCAGCGGGCGCACTGGCTGGGCCGGCGACAAGGCCAATATCAAGACCCTGGCTGAAGTCAGTGTCGAGGAAATCCCGCGTTTTTCCACCGCTTCCGGTGAACTGGATCGGGTGCTCGGTGGCGGCCTGGTGGATGGCTCGGTGGTGCTGATCGGTGGCGACCCAGGCATCGGCAAGTCGACCATCCTGCTGCAGACCCTGTGCAATATCGCCACGCGTTTTCCCGCCCTCTACGTCACTGGCGAGGAATCGCAGCAGCAGGTGGCCATGCGTGCGCGGCGGCTGGATCTGCCGCAGGACAAGCTCAAGGTAATGACCGAAACCTGCATCGAATCGATCATCGCCACCGTACGTCAGGAAAAGCCCAAGGTCATGGTCATCGACTCGATCCAGACCATTTTTACCGAGCAATTGCAGTCGGCCCCCGGCGGCGTGGCCCAGGTGCGCGAGAGTGCGGCGCTGCTGGTGCGCTTCGCCAAGCAGAGCGGCACGGCGATCTTTCTCGTCGGCCACGTCACCAAGGAGGGCGCGTTGGCCGGCCCGCGCGTGCTGGAGCACATGGTCGACACCGTGCTGTATTTCGAGGGTGAGTCCGACGGTCGCCTGCGCCTGCTGCGGGCGGTGAAGAACCGTTTCGGCGCGGTCAACGAACTGGGCGTATTCGGCATGACCGACAAGGGCCTGAAGGAAGTCTCCAACCCCTCGGCGATCTTCCTCACCCGCGCGCAGGAGGCCGTGCCCGGCAGTGTGGTGATGGCCACCTGGGAAGGCTCGCGACCGATGCTGGTGGAGGTGCAAGCGCTGGTCGACACCAGTCATCTGGGCAATCCGCGCCGCGTCACCCTGGGCCTGGATCAGAACCGCCTGGCCATGCTGCTGGCGGTACTGCACCGCCACGGCGGCATTCCGACCTATGACCAGGACGTGTTCCTCAACGTGGTTGGTGGGGTCAAGGTGCTGGAAACGGCGTCCGACCTGGCCCTGATGGCGGCGGTGATCTCCAGCTTGCGCAACCGGCCGCTGCAGCACGACCTGCTAGTGTTCGGCGAGATCGGCCTGTCCGGCGAGATTCGTCCGGTGCCGAGCGGTCAGGAGCGACTGAAAGAGGCGGCCAAGCACGGTTTCAAACGCGCCATCGTGCCCAAGGGCAATGCCCCCAAGGAAGCACCGCCGGGTTTGCAGATCGTCGCTGTCACGCGCCTGGAACAGGCGCTGGATGCGCTGTTCGAGTAACTAAAGTCGCGGCTAAAACCCTTCCTGCTGTACCTGCACATGTGCCAACTGTAGGAGCCCGCTTGCGGGCGATCATCGATAAAAGCATCGCCGGCAAGCCGGCTCCTACAGGTCCATCCGGGCTACGTCTCTGTATCGGCTGCGGCGTTCTGCCGCGAGTGGGGCGGGTCGAAAATTGACCGAGGTCAATAGGTAGCAGGCTATCGGCGCGCAGCATGAAGGCGTATCCACTGAAGGAGACGCCATCATGTTCCTGTTCTTCGATTTCTTTTCCCGGGCTTTCAACTTCGACGCCAAGGCCATCGAATCGCGCGATGCGCGCCGTCAGGCGCAGCGTATTCAGGCGCGTCGCCAGCGTCGTGAACAGGCAGAGGCTGCCTGCTTGCGCCACTGACTGCTAGGCTCTGTACGAAAAGTGCCTGCGCTCGGTGATGCTTCGTTAAAAACCGGTTCGAAATGCTCATTTACCACTCGTAAACTGCGCTTCCTCACCGGTTTTTGCCTCGCCTGACCTTCGCTCGACGACTTTTCGTATAGAACCTAGTCGTCTTCGCCCAATGCCGCCAGTTCGCGCTCCAGCAGCTGTTCATCGCCGAGGTTGAGTTCGACCAGGCGGCGCAGGTGGCTGATGGAATCCAGATCAATATGGCGGCAGACGAAACCGAGAGACTGCGGCTGGGTGCGCGTCAGTACCACTTCCATCTTCACCTTGGCTTCGTCCCCCAGTTCGATAAGGGCTTCGAAGGGCTGGTTCGGGTCGCCGTTCCAGTCACGTGGGGTCTTGATCAGCAAGCCCTTGAGAGAGATATCGTGCAGAGCTGCCGACCAGTGCCGCTCACCCTGAGCGATGACGGTGGGGGCGTCGAAGGCGATGCGCTGAAAGCGCCGACGCTCGTTGGCTGATTCACTCATGCCCATACTCCTGAAGGATTTACATCACTATAGCCAAGGCTGACGGCCCCGTGCTTTGCCGCTGTGTCGCAGGGCACAGCTGAGACACACCAGTTTGACAGGTGGCCAAGTCTCGCCAAAGCTCCTTGTGTAGTTTTTATTACTCAATATTGCGGAGCGACACATATGAGCAAGCGACTGCTGGGTAAAGGTTTGGTCTTCGGTCTGTTGAGCATGGCCAGTGTTGGTGCGTTTGCCGATGCTGCGGGCGGCAATGGCTGCGGCTGGGGCAACATGCTGTTCGAAGGGCAGCGTGGCATGGCCCCGCACTTCCTGGCCACCACCACCAATGGCACCTCGGGTAACGCCACCTTCGGCATGACCTCTGGTACCAACGGTTGCGACACCAGTGGCGCGCTGGGCTACAACGGCCGCTCCATGCTGGCGATGAACGGCATGCTCGATTCCATCGCCGAAGACATGGCCATGGGCCAGGGCGAAGCGCTGGACGCCTACGCCACCTTGCTGGGTGTGGAGGCTCAGGATCGTGCGCACTTCGCCAAGGTCACTCACGACAACTTCGGCAGCATCTTCAGCAAAGCCGATGCCACCAGTGAGCAGGTGCTGGCAGCCACGCTCGAGGTGATGAGCCGTGACGCGCAACTGGCGCGCTACGTGAAACAGCCGGCCTGAGGCAAATTGAAGGCAAAAAGAAGCCCGCCAATCGACGGGCTTCTTCGTTTCAGGCTGAGCCTTAGAACCTGTTCACGATCTGCTGCGCGTCGGCGCTACTGCGTTAAAAACAAGCTCGGAATGCTCATTTACCACTTGTAAACTCCGCTTCCTCGCTTGTTTTTGCCTTGTATCGCTCTAGCTCGCTAGATCGTGAATAGGTTCTTAGTTGCCGTAGACCGGGAACTTCGCGCACAGCGCCTTGACCTGCTCACGCACGCGGCCTTCGACTTCATCATTGCCGATGTTGGCCAGTACGTCGCAGATCCAGCCTGCCAGTTGACGGCACTCGTCTTCCTTGAAGCCGCGAGTGGTGACGGCAGGGGTGCCGATACGCAGGCCGGAGGTGACGAACGGCGAACGCGGATCGTTCGGTACGCTGTTCTTGTTGACGGTGATGAAGGCGCGGCCCAGGGCAGCGTCAGCATCCTTGCCGGTAATGTCCTGCTTGATCAGCGAAAGCAGGAACAGGTGGTTCTCGGTGCCGCCGGAGACCACGTCGTAGCCGTTGTCGATGAACACCTGGGCCATGGTCTGGGCGTTCTTGATTACCTGTGCCTGGTAAGCCTTGAACTCAGGTTGCAGCGCTTCCTTGAAGCACACCGCCTTGGCGGCGATGACGTGCTCCAGCGGGCCGCCCTGGCCGCCTGGGAATACCGCGGAGTTGAACTTCTTCTCCAGCTCTTCGTTCTTGCGCGCCAGGATCAGGCCGCCGCGCGGGCCGCGCAGGGTCTTGTGCGTGGTGGTGGTAACCACGTCGGCGAACGGCAACGGGTTCGGGTACAGACCGGCGGCGACCAGACCAGCGACGTGGGCCATGTCGACGAACAGGTAGGCACCGACCTTGTCGGCGATGGCGCGGAAACGCGGGAAGTCCAGTACCTGCGAGTAGGCGCTGAAGCCGGCGATGATCATCTTCGGCTTGTGCTCGACGGCCAGGCGCTCGACTTCGTCGTAGTCGATCAGGCCCTGGTCGTTGATGCCGTACTGCACGGCGTTGTAGATCTTGCCGGAGAAGCTGACGCTGGCACCGTGGGTCAGGTGGCCGCCGTGGGCCAGGCTCATGCCCAGCACGGTGTCGCCGGCGTTGAGCAGGGCCATGTACACGGCGCTGTTGGCCTGGCTGCCGGAGTGCGGCTGGACGTTGGCGTAGTCGGCGCCGAACAGCTCCTTGGCGCGGTCGATGGCGAGTTGTTCGACCACGTCGACGTACTCGCAACCACCGTAGTAACGCTTGCCCGGATAGCCTTCGGCGTACTTGTTGGTCAGCACGCTACCCTGGGCTTCCATCACCGCCGGGCTGGTGTAGTTTTCCGAGGCGATCAGCTCGATGTGCTCTTCCTGGCGCTGGGCTTCCTGCTCCATCGCGGCAAAGAGTTCGGCGTCATAACGAGCGAGGGTCAAATCACGGCTGAACATGGCGGTCCCCTGAAATCAGCTGGGCGGTAGAAAGAGGGGGCGGATTCTACCGCAAAGGTCGCATTCAGGCATATGAAGGTCGGTCATGAGCCTGACAAATGGCCTTCATGCTGAGTTGGGCCCAGGGCTCGCCGGCGTCCTGCCCGTCAACTGAGGATGAACAGCGCTGCGCCGCTGAATTGGGCGGTGAGCTGACGTGCAGGCATGGGCCTGCCCAGCAGGAAGCCCTGTACTTCGTCGCAGTCGTGTTCACGCAGGAAGTCCAGTTGTGCCTGGCTCTCCACACCCTCGGCGATCACCATCATGTTCAGGCTGTGCGCCATGGCGATGATGGCGCGGGCGATCTGCGCATCCTGCTCACCATCGGGCAGGCCGTCGACGAAGCTACGGTCGATCTTCAAGACGTCGATAGGGAACTGCTTGAGGTAGTTCAGCGACGAGTAGCCGGTGCCGAAATCATCCACAGCAATGCACAGGCCCAAACGCTTGAGGTTGCCGAGAGTCTGCATCGCGCTGGCGACGTCACGCATCAGTATGCTTTCGGTCAACTCCAGCTCCAGGCAGGCCGGGGCTACTCCGGTTCTGTCCAGAATGGCGGCGATGCGTGCGCTCAGATCGCCTTCGACGAACTGCCGGGCCGACAGATTGACCGAAATCTTGGGGATGCGGATCTTTTCCTCGTGCCAGGCCTTGAGCTGCCGGCAGGCTTCCTCCAGCACCCATTCACCGACCTGCACCACCAGGCCGAGCTCCTCCAGCACCGGGATGAACTCATCCGGCGGCACCAGGCCGCGTGTCGGGTGACTCCAGCGCAACAGCGCCTCGACCCCGGTCAGGCGATTGCCGTCGCCGGCAAACTGCGGCTGATAATGCAGGACGAACTGGCCCTGCTCCTGAGCGTGGCGCAGATCGCTTTCCAGCTCCAGGCGCTCCAGGGCACTGGCGTTCATGTCGGCCTGGTAGAACTGGAAGTTGTTCTTGCCGTGTTCCTTGGCGTGATACATCGCGGTGTCGGCGTTCTTCATCAGTTGGCTCAGCTCGCTACCGTCCTGCGGAGCGAGGGCGATACCGATACTGGCGGTGACGAAGAATTCGCGGCCTTCGAGGACGAAAGGGCGGGCCAGGCTGGAGAGAATCTGCTCGGCGACATGAATGGCGCGATTCAATGCGCCCTCGCGGGTGGCGCGCGGCTGCAGCAGCAGGGTGAATTCGTCGCCGCCCATGCGCGCCACGGTGTCGTCGCCGTCGACGCAGGCCGACAGGCGCACGGCCACGTCCTTGAGCATGCGGTCGCCGGCGGCGTGGCCGAGCGAATCGTTGATCGGCTTGAAGCGGTCGAGGTCGAGGAACATCAGCACCACCCATTCGTCATGCCGATCCGCATGTTGCAGGGCACTGTGCAGGCGATCCTGGAACAGGGTGCGGTTGGGCAGGTGGGTCAGGGCGTCGTAGTAGGCCAGACGATGGATGCGCTGTTCGCTGGCCTTGCGCTCGCTGATGTCGCTGAAGAAGCACACGTAGCTGACCAGGTCGCCTTCCTCGTCATGCACCGCGGTGATGCCGACCCAGGCCGGGAAGTTCTCCCCACCCTTGCGCTTGAGCCACACCTCGCCCTCCCAGCTGCCGCGCTGGTTGAGTTGGCCGAGGATGTACTGCAGGTGCGCCGCCTGCTGGCGGTCGGCGGTGAGCATGCCTGGAAGCTGGTCGAGCACCTGGCCGGCGGAATAACCACTGACGCGGCTGAAGGCCTTGTTGACCTGAACGATGTAACCGGCCGGGTCGGTCACCAGAATCGCTGCGGTGGAGTGCTCGAATACCGTGGCGGCCATGCGCAGGTCTTTTTCCGCGCGGCGTTGCTGGCTGATGTCGCGGCCAACGCCGAGGATGCCTTCGAAGCGACCGTTCTCGTCCCACATCAGCACCAGGCGCAGCTCCACCGGGATCTTGTGGCCGTCGGCGCGCAGGCAGTCGAACACGAACAACTGATCCGGCAGCTCCTCGCGCAGACGCTCGAGGCGGTCACGCTCGCCGAGCGCATCGCGAATCCGCTCGAGCAGCAGGTACAGGCCTGCGAGCTGCTGCGGGTTAGCCGCCAGGCCTTGCAGGCCGTTGGCCGTCACCCATTCGGCGTTGTAGCCGAGCATGGCTTCCACCGACGGGCTGACGTAGTTCAGGGCCAGGCTGTCATCGGTGGAGACGATCACGTCGCTGATGCTTTCCGCCAGCAGGCGGTAGCGTTGCTCGCTGTCACGCAGCGACTGGTTGCGCTCGATCTGCTCGGTGATGTCCTTGGCCACGCCGATCAGGCGGCTGACGCGACCGCGCTCATCACGCGCCAGAGCCTGCTCACGGATGCTGAACCAGTGCCATTGGCCATTGCGGTGACGCCAGCGCAGCACCGATTCGAGCAGCAGGCCGTTGCCGACCACTTTCTGCAGGTTGCGAATGCGCCAGTAGTATTCGCTGTCGTCCGGGTGCAGTACCTGCTCCCAGAAGTCTCCGGCCATCGCCTTGAGCTCGCTGACGCTATAGCCCAGCTGCAATCCGAGGCTGTGGTTGCTGAACAGCACCTGCCGGTTCTGCATGTCATGCACGTAGAGCAGGTCGGGCACCGAGCGAACCACTTCGGACCAGAAGCGCTCACGCTCGATCAGCGACAGTTCGATGCGCTTGCGGCTGGTGATGTCGCTGATGCTCAGGGTGACGGCCTGATAGTCCTGGAGCATTTCCGGCAGGCGCAGCACCAGCCAGACGTGACGCTGCAAGCCTTGTGCGGTGACCAGCTGGGTTTCCAGCTCCATCAGGTTGGGGCCTTCGAGCACGGCCACAGCCAGGCGGTAACACAGATCGTCGGGCTGTACCGGACCGTTGTCGATCAGTTGCTGCCAGGCCTGTTCGGTGGACTTGACCCCGAGCAGGTTGAGCGCCACCTGATTGGCCTCGGTAATGCGCAGTTGCTCGACCAGCAGTTGCTGATGCTCGACATCGGCCTGCAACCAGCGCTGCAGACCCGCCGCATCGCGCAACTTGTGCTGTAGCAACAGGCAGCGCAGGCCGGAGAGGTCGAGCACGCAGAGGGCTACGCCGGTGCCGTCGAAGATGTCCTGATAGCGCCTGCGGGTTTCCTGCAGTACGCGCATGGCCTGCTGCTCATCGGTCACATCGCGCAGCACCCAGACGTAACCTGCATGACGCCCGACTTCGCTGATATCGCTACGGGTCACGGCGAACAGTCGCTCGCGCCCCTCGCTTTCGACTCTGATCAGCTCCGGTCCCAGATCGCTGCTCAGTTGTGGACTGTTGAGCAGCAGCGGGTCGAGATCGGGCAGCAGATCAAGCAGATGGAGTTCCCCGGCCACGTTGCTGGGAACCCCGAACAGCGCTTCGGCCTGCGGGTTCAGGTAGCGCACCTTGCCATCGGCCTGGGTCACCAGAATGCGTTCTTCGACGGCACCGAGCGCGCTGGCGGCCTGGCGCAGCGAGCGGCGTGTTTCGCTATTCAGGCGCTGCAGGCTGCGCTGCTCGCGTTGCAGGCCGTACAGGGCCAGCAGGGTAAGCAGGCTGCACAGCGCGAACAGCAGGAACTTGCCGGCCAGGGTCGGCATCAGCTCGTTGCCGGCGCGTTCTGCATCGAACAGGGCGCGCAGTTGCCAGTCGCTGCCGGGCAGGGCGATCAGTTCCAGGCTTTGTGCCTGTTCTGCCGCAGTAACCGGAGCGATGATGCCGCCAGCCTGTTGCAGGTCATCGGCACGTGCTATCACGCGGTGACTGAGCAGATCTTCGAGCAACCAGTCGTGCTCGCTTTGGTGCTGCTCGCGCAGCCAGCCGCGCAACGCACTGGTGCGCATGCGCAATACTCGGTGACTGTCGTCAGGCTGACGCAGCAGCAGGTAGAGCACGCCGCCGTCCTGTGCACTGAAGGCGAAGTGATAGGGCGCCGTGCCGCTGCGTTGCTGCTGGTTGCGAATGAAGCTGAGGTCGCGCGACTCGCTGGCGCTGTCGGCCAGCAACTGCCCGTTGGCATCGAGCCAGGCCACGCTGTTGACGGTCGGGAAGATGCTGCGCAATGCCGTGACCAATTCGCTGCCGTCGCCAGCGCGCGCAGGGCTGCTTTGCAGCATCGCCTGGCCCGCCTGTGCCTTGAGGCGCATGTTCAGACTCAGGTGCTTGGCCAGTTGGGCGCTGTAACCCTGGCTCAGTTGCTTCTGACTATCGAGCAACTGGCGGTATTCCTGGGTCAGCTGCCAGGCCAGCAATCCCAGCATCGCCAGCACCAGCACCACCAGTGCACGGCGCAATGCTGCGCGCGACTCGCCCGGGGAGGAGGAAGGCAGGGATGAGGGAGTCGACACGTTCTGTGAACCTGCAGCCAGTGCTGGGCTATTTTAAGCGTTGAGACGCGCGGGCATGCCTGCGCTCGCGCGAGCCGGCTAGAATGCCTGCAAACGCGGCCAAGTGCCAGCTGCGCCGACGAACGTAGGTTTGCCCTGTCACGCACATTCCGGTAGTTTTGCGCCGCGCGCGTGAACTGTCCGCGCGGTACTTGGCGTTCGCCACCGCAGGGGCTAAGGTCTCTGCACATTGCGTACACGTAAGTGGTGTGAAAACTGATGGCTAGCGCACGTTAACGACCCTGGCTTTTCGGTAGGAGCGGCTTCAGCCGCGAATTTCGCGGATAAATCCGCTCCTACAGGGTGTACAACAGCTAACGCGAACATAGCCCCTCAACGCATTCATCATGTTTTCACGCGACCTGCATGGCGCGCCGTTTCCAGCTCCCAATTCTCACCAGTCAGGTTCTCCATGGCTCAGTACGTCTACAGCATGCATCGGGTCAGCAAGGTTGTCCCGCCGAAGCGTGAAATTCTCAAGGACATCTCCCTGTCATTCTTCCCAGGCGCCAAGATCGGCGTGTTGGGCCTCAACGGTGCCGGTAAGTCCACGCTGCTGCGCATCATGGCCGGCGTCGACACCGAGATCGACGGCGAGGCCCGTCCGATGCCGGGGATCAAGGTCGGCTACCTGCCGCAGGAGCCGCAGCTCGACCCGAGCAAGACGGTGCGCGACATCGTCGAAGAGGCGGTAGGCGAGATCAAGCAGGCCCAGGCCCGTCTTGACGAGGTCTACGCCGCTTACGCCGAGCCGGATGCCGACTTCGACGCCCTGGCTGCCGAGCAGGCCAAGCTCGAAGCCATCCTGCAGGCCTCCGACGGCCACAACCTCGAGCGCCAGCTGGAAGTGGCCGCCGACGCCCTGCGCCTGCCGCCATGGGATGCCAAGATCGAACACCTGTCCGGTGGCGAGAAGCGCCGCGTGGCGCTGTGCCGCCTGCTGCTGTCGGCGCCCGACATGCTGCTGCTGGACGAACCGACCAACCACCTGGATGCCGACTCGGTGGCCTGGCTGGAGCGTTTCCTGCACGATTTCCCCGGCACCGTGGTGGCCATTACCCACGACCGTTACTTCCTCGACAACGTTGCCGGCTGGATTCTCGAACTCGACCGCGGCCATGGCATCCCCTACGAGGGCAACTACTCCGGCTGGCTGGAGTCGAAGGCCAACCGTCTGGCTCAGGAAGCCAAGGCCGAGGCATCGCACGCCAAGGCGATGAAGGCCGAACTGGAGTGGGTACGCCAGGGTGCCAAGGCACGCCAGTCCAAGTCCAAGGCACGTCTGCAGCGCTTCGAGGAGATGCAGTCGCAGGAATTCCAGAAGCGCAGCGAGACCAACGAGATCTACATCCCGGCTGGCCCGCGTCTGGGCGACAAGGTCATCGATTTCCACAACGTGTCGAAGTCCTTCGGCGACCGCGTGCTGATCGACGACCTGTCCTTCAGCATCCCCAAAGGCGCCATTGTCGGCGTGATCGGTGGTAACGGCGCCGGCAAGTCGACCCTGCTGCGCATGATTACCGGCAAGGAGCAGCCGGATTCCGGCACCATCGAGATCGGCGAAACCGTACAGATCGCCAGCGTCGAGCAAAGCCGCGACATGCTCGACGGCAACAAGACCGTGTGGGAGCAGATTTCCGATGGCTTCGACATGATCAAGGTCGGCAACTACGAGGTGCCGTCGCGTGGTTATGTCGGGCGCTTCAACTTCAAGGGCGCCGACCAGCAGAAGTTCGTCAAGGACCTCTCCGGCGGTGAGCGTGGGCGTCTGCATATGGCGCTGACCCTGAAGCAGGGCGGCAACGTGCTGCTGCTCGACGAACCGTCCAACGACCTCGACGTGGAAACCCTGCGCGCGCTGGAAGAGGCGCTGCTGGACTTTCCGGGCGCCGCCGTGGTGATTTCCCACGATCGCTGGTTCCTCGACCGTATCGCCACGCACATCCTCTCCTACGAGGACGACGGCAAGGTCAACTTCTTCGAAGGCAACTACTCCGAGTTCGAAGCCGACCGCAAGAAACGCCTGGGCGATGCCGCCGCGCAGCCGCACCGTGTACGTTACAAGAAGCTGGCGTAGGGTGGGTTAGCGGCGCCAGGCACGTAATTGGCTGGTTGCACGAGCAGAGTGCGCCGCGTAACCCACCATGCGATATCCCGGTGTTACGCCGGGATGAAAAAACGGAGCCTGCGGGCTAATGCCAGTCAGTTAAGCCGTTGTACTCGATTTTTGTAGGAGCCGGCTTGCCGGCGATCCGCCATAAAAAGCATCGCCAGCAAGCTGGCTCCTACGAAAAGCGCCCCTCTACTGCAAGTAGGAGGGGGTGGTGACGAACTTATCTGATCAGCATTAGCCTGCGGGCTCCGTTTTTCGTTGCGGGTACAGGCTCTCTGTAGGAGCGGCGCCCCGCCGCGAACCGGGGGACACGAAAAGCTTCGCCCTGGGGCGGAACACCTATCCGTTCGGCGTGTGTGTCGCTCGAAAGAGCACTACGTATCTGTAGGCGCCGCGCCTCGCGGCGAATCGATCATGCGTTCAGCACAAATCCACAAGCTTCGCCCCGGGGCGGGGCTCCCACGCAAGACCGCCTTATAGTGCTTATCTGATTGGCATCAGCTTTTTCGTTGGTGTAGGTTTGGTGCCCTCAAAGCCTGGCCAGCAGGCTCTCCAGTGCCTTGGCCTGATCCTCGGCCAGATCGATGATATGAAAGCCGGCCCAACAATGCTGGCCGTCGGCGCCGGGGCGGCTCCACAGGCAATCGGCGCCCAGACGCACTTCCTGTACCGCATCGCTACCTGAGGTGCACACCAGGCGGCATTCCAGCACCGCGTCGGCGGTATGGGGGGTGTCGCTGAACAGCATGAAGCCATCGGCAGACAGGTCGACTATCCGGCCCAGGCGCTGGCCGCTGTTGAGGTCGAAGACCTCCAGCTGCATTTCGATGCTATGGCGGCTGTGTTGACGACGCTCTTCCATGGAAAGTCCTCAGCGGGGTTCGGCCGTGCGCCCGGTGAAACGCTGCAGCACACGGTAAATGGCAGTCAGCGCGCGATCGACCAGTGGCGTCGCGCGTTCGGGAGTGACGATGCGGGCCAGGCCCTTTTCCATCTCGCTGGCCAGCAGGGTTAGCGGCTTGATCGCCACGCGCTGGCCACTGTGGTCGACGAACATGTAGTTGTGCGTGGTCGGGCTGAACCAGGAAAGCTTGAGCGCGCGGCTCTTGCTGCCCTCGACGAACTCGAACCAGGTGCCGAACTCGACGTTGGCCAGCTCCTTGGTCAGGGCTTGTGCGCGCGCCGATAGCTTGCTGCGCGAAGGTGCCTGGCGAGCCAGATCGGCATCCTCGCCGAGCATTGCGCCCAAGGGGCTTTCTGGCAGGGTGGGTTTGAGCTGTGCGGCCAACTGTGGTTGTTTGGCTTGCACCGCATGCTGGCAGGCCACTAGGTCCTGCAGCAGGCGACGGATGCCGTCTTCGTGATAGCCGCCGAGCAATTCCAGGCCCTTGCGCAGGTCGCTGAGCATCGGCACGCGCTGCTCCTGCAATTGCAACGCCTCGGCCTCGTTCAGCGGCGTGCCGCTCCAGGCCAGCTGCTCGGCCACTTCGCAGGAGCGCTTCCATTCCGAGCTTTGCTCGCCATGGCGCAGCAGGACGAAAACCAGTACATCGGCCCAGGTCAGCTCGAGGAAGTTGCGGATGATTGTCGGTAGATTGCGCTGCCCGATGCATCGCTGAATCACCTCGAGTGCCTGCTCGCGAGCCCCCAGTAGGCGATCACGGCCCTTGGCTGCCTCGACTGCGCGGCGTTCGCGCAGCTCGACCTTGTGGCGCAGGGTTTCGACGTATTCGTTGAACTCCTCGATCAGGCTGTCGAACAGCCCCAGATCACCGCTGAAACCGTGAATCACCCGTTCGACCACCCACTGCATCTTGGCCAGCAGGCCGCGTTCGTCGCCCTCGTTGCCGTACAGCACACCGGCCTGGGCCATGGTGTTGAGCAGGCGCCGCGCCGGATGGTGGTGCTGGGTGAACAGCGCCTTGTCCTGCAGCGCGATTTTCAGATAGGGCGTATGCAGGTGCGACAGCGCTGTCTTGCAGGCGTCCGGCAGGTTCTCGTCATCGAGGATGAAGTCGAACAGCATGCCAACCAGGTCGATCACGTCGGCTTCCTGATCGGACACCTTGCTGTCGCCCGGCAGGCTGCTGTGCGATTCCAGTTGCTGCTGCAGGTCGGCCTTGAGGCCTTCAACGGCCTGCGGTTGATGCAGGCGCTGGGTCAGTTCGTGGGCTGACTGCTGTTGCATGCGGTTGAGCGCAGCGAGTAACTCGCTGGCGCTGTAGGTGCGGCTGGCCTCGCGCGGAGAGAAGCTGACGATGCTCCGTGTACCGCCCAGCAGCGGGGCGTCCGGGTGGCTCTGGCGGTGCTCGCCGAGCAGGCTGGACAGGCCGCTGAACAGCGCGCCCGGATCGCTCGGCGGCGGTGCGCTGAGATCCAGATCGAACAGCGCCGGTTCTACGGGCGCTGGCGTCGTGCCCGGTCTGCCCGCTGCTTGTTGGGGCGTCGGGGCTTCTGGCGCTGGCGCATCGGGGCGGCTGACGCTTTGATTGATCTGTGCGCTGTACTTGAGGTTGGGCAGCACGCCGGCATCGATCAGGCGCTGGTTGAGTGCGCCATAGAGTGAATCGAGGCTCTGCATCACATGGCGATCGAAGAGCATGTAGAGGATGGTCTTGATCTGCAGCGGGAAGGGGCAGGGCGCCAGCGCATCGCGAAACGCCTGGGCAATGGCCTGTGGGCCGAAGGGGTTGCTGTCCTCGCCGAGCTTCTGACCGTTGTTGAGTAGCGCCAGGCGCTGTTCCAGGGCAAATAGTGGCTGGGTGCAGCGTGCCTTGACCCGGCTGACCATATTGGTGACCTGCAGGGTTTCTTCGTAATCCTCGTTCTGCACCAGGGCCAATTGTTCGGGGTCGAGTGTGGCCGGTGTCTGATCCTGCAACTTGCCGTCGAGAAAATCGGAGAAATTGTTGGCGATGGCCTGGTGGTAGCTGCGTTCGATCTGCGGGCGCTGGCGGCGGATCTCGCGCATGTTGTCGAAGAACAACGTCTGTACCTTGTTGTTCTCGGCCTTTTCGGCGCATTCGAACAGGGTGTCATCGACCTGGCCGAATACACCGCTCAAATGCTCCGCCAGGCGATTCATCACCAGCTTACGGCAGGCTTGTACCAGATCGCTGAAGCGCGGCTGTATACCGCGGCTGGTGAGGCTAACCACCTTGGGATGAATGGGGGGCTTGTCCTGGTTGCTCATGGACTGTCCTGGCTGGCGTCGTCGGCTGGCGCGTCCTGCGTCGTGCCGCAGTTCGATGAAACATATAGTAGTCCATGGCTTGCCTGCAAAGCATTGTCGTAAAAGCAGTTTGCAGGGGTTGACAGGGAAATTTTGCTACGTAAAATGGCGCGCCTCTGAAGCGGTAAAGCGAAAGCCGAAGCGCAACAGAGCTGGAAGACCGAAGTTCCGCGATAGCTCAGTCGGTAGAGCAAATGACTGTTAATCATTGGGTCCCTGGTTCGAGTCCAGGTCGCGGAGCCAACTTCCAATCGGGGTATAGCGCAGTCCGGTAGCGCGCTTGCTTTGGGAGCAAGATGTCGGGAGTTCGAATCCCCCTACCCCGACCATTTTGGGGTCGTTAGCTCAGTTGGTAGAGCAGTTGGCTTTTAACCAATTGGTCGTAGGTTCGAATCCTACACGACCCACCACTACAACGAACAAGCCCGCCTAGTGCGGGCTTGTTCGTTTCTGCGCCTGACGCGCGTCTGGGCCGTCTCGCATTGTCCCGGCCCACCCTACAAGACTGGAATTGCGCTGCGTGCTTGTCTCCCCTCTCCCGCTTGCGGGAGAGGGGCCGGGGGAGAGGGGGATCGGCAGGCCTTGGGTGGCTGATGCGAACAGCCTTTCGTAGGAGCCCCGCCTCGGGGCGAAGCTTTTCCAGCCGCGCCGCCCAGGTTCGCGGCGGGTCGCCGCTCCTACAGTTACCTATTGGGTCGCTTCTAGTGCAGCTTCAGGCGCGGCTCGGTGCTGCGCCCGATGCGATCGCTGAGCATCAGCAGCAGAGTGCGTGGCACGCCATACAGGGCCATCTGATGCATGCGATACAGCGACACGTAGAACACCCGCGCTAGCCAGCCTTCGAGCATGACGCTGCCGGTCAGGTTGCCCATCAGGTTACCGACTGCGGAGAAGCTCGACAGCGAGATCAGCGAGCCATAGTCGCGATAGCGATATTCCGGCAATGCCTGGCCGGCGATCTTCAGGCGCAGCGATTTGGCCAGTAGCGATGCCTGCTGGTGAGCGGCCTGGGCACGTGGTGGCACGTTGCGGCCTTCCTGGCCTGGCTGTGGGCAGGCTGCGCAGTCGCCGAAGGCGAACACGTCGTCATCGAGCGTCGTTTGCAGGGTCGGACGAACCAGTAGCTGATTGATGCGGTTGCTCTCCAGACCATCGAGGTCCTTGAGAAAACCGGGGGCGCGAATACCGGCAGCCCAGACTTTCAGGCTGGCCGGGATGAAGTTGCCGTCGGCGGTATGCAAGCCTTCGGCCGTCACCTCGCTGACGGCTGCGCCGGTCAATACGGTGACGCCGAGTTTCTCCAGAGTCTTATGCACCGGCCGAGCGATGCGCTCGGGCAGGGCTGGCAATACACGCGGCCCGGCCTCGATCAGGGTGATACGCATGTCTTCAGGGCGAATGCGATTGAGGCCATAGGCAGCCAACTGCTTGGCAGCGTGGTGCAGTTCTGCTGCCAGCTCGACCCCGGTGGCACCGGCGCCGACGATGGCGATATCGATCTTCGAACCGTCTTCGCTCTCGCTGGCATGTGCACGCAGGTAGTGGCTGAGCATACGGCGATGGAAGCGCTCGGCCTGCGCGCGGGTGTCGAGGAAAATGCAGTGCTCAGCGGCGCCAGGCGTGCCGAAGTCATTGGTGGTACTGCCAACGGCAATGACCAGGCTGTCGTAGGTGATGCGGCGTTCAGGCATCAGTACCTGGCCGTCGTCATCCAGTGTCGGTGCCAGGGTGATGCTCTTGCCGGCACGGTCGAGCCCGGACATGCGCCCAAGCTGGAACTCGAAATGGTTCCACTTGGCCTGAGCCACGTAGTTCAGTTCGTCTTCCGAGGAGTTCAGCGAGCCGGCGGCCACTTCGTGCAGCAGGGGCTTCCAGATGTGGGTGAGGTTGGCGTCGA